>Ga0209066_10003124_pt1 | contig 19281 bp, 17 predicted proteins | sample All_14_2_FD_187198 | JGI IMG/M metagenome (GOLD analysis project Ga0209066, IMG submission 187198) | Freshwater microbial communities in response to fracking from Pennsylvania, USA - Allegheny Zone_MetaG_DW_15 (SPAdes) (version 2) ... | reverse complement strand
GATCGCAAGGCCTTGCGCCCTTCCCCGCGACGGGACACCCGGAGCATAGGCGCGGTTTCGATGCAGGCGCGCAAATCGCGTCGAGAATCGCCCAATCCCTTGCAGGACAAGGGATTGGCGCGCGCTGTTTGGATAACAGAGGGGGGCCGGCGCGCGTATCGGTGGCTGTCTGGCGGCAGCACTCGTGGCCGCAGAGGGAGATGCGGAGGGGAGGTAGAAAGGGGAGATCAGCCTTTTGAGCCCGGTCATGATCCCTTGCGCCGACGGACGCTCAGGACGCCCTCGCGATGCTCTGGCACGGCTGTTTCGCACCTGCTAACAACAGCGATCAGGCGGGAGGAACGCCCATGAGAATCGGCCTTTATCCGGGCACTTTCGACCCGGTCACCAATGGTCATATGGACATCATCGGTCGGGCGATGAAGCTGGTCGACCGGCTGGTCGTCGGCGTGGCCCAGAACGACGACAAGGGGCCGCTGTTCTCGACCGCGCAAAGGGTCGAGATGGTCAGGGCCGAGGTGGCGCGTTTCGACGCCGACATCGTGGTCCAGCCCTTCTCCAGCCTGCTGATGCATTTCGCCGAGGAACTGAACGCCAATGTCATCGTGCGGGGCCTGCGCGCCGTCGCGGACTTTGAGTACGAGTTCCAGATGACGGCCATGAACCAGCGCCTCAATCAGGACATCGAGACGGTGTTCCTGATGGCCGATCCGCGCCATCAGGCGATCGCCTCGCGTCTGGTCAAGGAGATCGCCCGGTTGAACGGCAACATCGACAGTTTCGTTAGCCCCGCGGTGGCGGCCGCTGTCCGGGAAAAGGTACTGAAACGCGTATGAAGGCCCTTACGATCGCTTGCCTCCGCCTTGCCCCGGGAACCCGATCCGCCCTGGTCGTCAGCGTTCTGACCGGACTGGGGCTGGCCGCGCTTGCCCCGGCTCAGATTACTTGGGCTCAGGCCGCGCCGGTTCAGACCCGTCCGCTTCTGGCGGGCACCACGCGCCCGGGCCCGGCCCTGCCTGCGCCCGCCGCAGCGGACTGGCGCACCGTGGCCCCCGAGAACCTGCTGGTCATCGACACCACCAAGGGCCGTGTCCTGGTCGAGATGGAACCGCGCGCCGCGCCCGGGCACGTCGCGCGGATGACCGAACTGACCAATCGCGGCTTCTATGACGGGTTGAAATTCCACCGCGTGATCCCCGGCTTCATGGCCCAGACCGGCGATCCCCAGGGCACCGGGGAGGGGGGCTCGGACCTGCCCGACCTGGCCGGAGAGTTCAGCTTCCGCCGCGGTCGCGACGCCGGGTTCGGCGCCGTGGCCAATACCGGTGGCACGGTCCTGCGCGGTTATGTCGGATCACTGCCGGTCCAGACCCAACCCGACGCCCAGATGTTCGTCACCGCCGACATGAAGGTGCCGGCAGGCGGCCTGTTTTGTCCTGGGGTTCTGGGCATGGCGCGCTCGCAGTCGCCCGACAGCGCCAACAGCCAGTTCTTCCTGATGACCGGTGCCAACCCCAGTCTGAATGGCACCTATACGGCCTTTGGCCGGGTGGTGGCGGGACTGGACGTGGTCAAGGCCCTGAATGCCGGGTCCAATGCCAACAACGGTGCCGTGGCCAATCCCGACCTTATGACCCGTGCCCGGATCGCGGCCTCGATACCGCCAGGCGAACGTCCGACCGTCCGGGTTCTGGACCCCCGCAGCCCGGCATTCGCGGCACGGGCCGAGGCGGCGCGGGCCACACGCGGTCTGAACTTCAACATCTGCGACGTCGAGGTCACCGCAGAGGTGACCGGCGGCTGATCGATCCGAAAGAGACGGCCATGCGATACCACCGACTACTGATGGTCACGGCCCTGGGGTTGTCGCTGGTGGCCGGATCGGTGCAGGCCCAGGCGACCGGAGCCCAGGTAGCCGGGGCCCATGCGACCGAGGCCGTGCCGCCGCCGCCGGGGCCGGTCGGCGAATGGCGCACCGTCCCGGCCGAGAATTTGCTGATCATCGAAACGACCAAGGGTCGGATCATGGTCGAGATGGTCCCCGAGATCGCACCCCTGCACGTCGAGCGGATGCGGCTTCTGACCCGTGCGGGCTTCTTTGACGGCATTGTCTGGCACCGGGTCATCGACGGCTTCATGGCCCAGACCGGCGATCCACTGGGCACCGGCGAGGGCCAGTCGCCCTATCCCGACCTGAAGGCCGAGTTCACCTTTCGGCGCGGGCCCGAGATGAGCTTTGCCGCCGTCGCGGCCCCGGCCGGGGCGCAGGTCGGTTTCCTGCACGCCCTGCCGGTCCAGACCCAGCCCGACGCGGTCATGGCCACGACCGCCGACCACAAGGTCCATGGATGGGGTGTCTATTGCCCGGGTGTGGCCGGCATGGCCCGCGACGAGGCCCCCGACAGCGCCAACAGCCAGTTCTTTCTGATGCGTCAGCCCTATCCGTCGCTGGACAAGCGCTACACCGTCTGGGGGGGCGTCGTGTCGGGCCTGGATGTCGTGCGTAGTCTCAAGGTCGGCGACGGCGACAACGGCATGGTCTCCGCCGCTCCCGACCGCATGGTTCGCGTCCGCGTCGCGGCCGATCTGGCCGAGGCCGAGCGGCCTGTGGTTCAGGTGCTGGACACGGCCTCGCCGCGCTTTGCCGGTCTGGTGGCCCAGACCCGTTCGGCCCGGGGAGCGGATTTTTCCGTCTGCGACATCGTACTGCCGTCGCAGGTGACGGTTCAGTCCTCGAGCGGCCCCGCGGCCTGATCCGTCGGAGCGGGTGCCGTCTGGCCCCGGCCGCGCCGATGGCTGCGACGTCGCTTCGTCGCCGTCCTGTCGGCCCGAATGGCCGCAAGCAGAAGACCTTCGCGCAGGCCCCGATCGGCAACGCGGACCCGCTCGCACGGCCAGGCGCGCTGGACCGCCTCAAGGATCGCGGCTCCGGCCAGCACCAGGTCGGCGCGGTCAGGGCCGATACAGGCCTCGGCCGCCCGACCCGACGGACCCAGGGCCTTCAGCCGTGCAGTCGCGGCATCGCACTGGCTCCGGGTCATCCACAGGCCGTCGATCCGGTCGCGCTGATAGCGTTTCAGCTTCAGGTGAATGCCCGCCAGGCTGGTGATCGCCCCCGAGGTGCCAACCAGATGGCCGCGACCGCTGGCGAACAGTTTCGACAGATCAGGATCGACGAGTTCACCTGCCTTAATCGCCGCCTGCACATCGGCGACCATGGCCTCGTACCAGTCGACCCCGGCCTGATGTGAACCGGATACCGGCTCCGGGTGGCGGTCGGCCAGGGTGACCACGCCCAGGGGGGCCGACATCCAGCCGATGGTCTCCATCTCGCGGCCCCGGCGTCGCAGCCAGGACAGTTCGGTCGAGCCGCCGCCGACGTCGATGACCAGAACGGCCTCGGCCCGGGGGTCGAACAGATTGATGCAACCCTCGACGGACAGGCGGGCCTCCTCGACCGGGTCGATGATCCTGAGCCGCAGTCCGGTGCCCAGGCGAACCCGTTCGATGAAGGCCTCACCGTTCTCGGCCTGGCGGCAGGCCTGGGTAGCGACAGCCGTCAGACGGGCGGAGTCCAGCCCTTTTCTGACCACCCGTTCGGCACAGGTGGCCAGGGCATCATAGGCCCGGTCCATGGCCACAGGGTCAAGGCGCCCGGTATGGGTCAGTCCCTCGCCCAACCGGACAATTCGGCTGAAACTGTCGACCACACGAAAGCCTTCGCGCATTGGCCGCGCGATCAGAAGTCGGCAGTTGTTCGTCCCCAGATCGAGCGCGCCGTAAAGGGGCGCGTCGCGACCGGTTTCGCCAGAGCCGCTGGCCGCGGGCCCCCAACCCTGTCGGGTCTGGGACGACGCGGCTCGGGACCTTCGGCGCGGGGACCGGTCGTCGCGCCGCGGGGGCGCGCCGTCGGATTCCGGCATGGGCCGAGCTTTCAAGTGGGCGCAACCGTTCAGGGCACCCGTCCTCGACAACCTAGCCCTGCCGGGCACCTCGCGCCAAGTCAATATGACGCTCTGATGAACGCGACCACGGGCATCCGGGTCAGGGTCGATGGCTTAGTTGAAAAGCATGACCCAGTCCCGCAAAGCCAAATTCGGCCTCGGCCAGATCGTCCGCCACAATGAAGCCGCGTTCCGGGGTGTGGTCGTGGATGTCGATCCCAGCTATGCCGGGCCCGAGGGCCAGCCCGGCCCCGTTCTGCGTGACCAGCCCTTTTACCGCGTGCTGGCCATGGGCGAGGAGGCTGGTTTCATGGTCTATGCCGCTGAGAACGTGCTGGAGCACGAGACGGGCATCCCGGCCCTGTCGCGCGAAGAGCAGGACCGGTGGTTCACCATAGACGGCGAGGGTCATCATGCCCCCAGGACCCAGCCGATCCACTGAACGGTGTTAGGGTCGGGGCTCTGGCGGGGCATCGTTGCCGGGCCTAGAATGTTCGGCCAGGAGCGCCTCATGTCCGATTTCGAGCACGTCTTCTCAGAGCCCCCACCGGGTGCCGCCGTCGACTGGACGATCGGTCAGGACTGGCGTGCCTATAGCGGGATCGAGCACGAGACCTGGGACATTCTCTATGCCCGGCAGATGGAGATCCTGCCGGGTCGGGCCTCGGACGCCTTTCTGAACGGACTGAAGGCCCTGGACCTGAATGCCGGCGGAATCCCCGATTTCGCGGTGATCAATCCCAAGCTGCAAGCCCTGACCGGCTGGACTGTGGTCTGCGTGCCGGGTCTGGTGCCCGATGCGGTCTTCTTCGATCACCTGGCCAACCGGCGGTTTCCCTCGGGCCAGTTCATCAGGAAGCGTGATCAGCTGGATTACCTCCAGGAGCCGGACATCTTCCACGACGTGTTCGGCCACGTGCCGATGCTGACCGATCCTGACTTTGCCGACTATATGCAGGCCTATGGTGTGGGGGGGCAGAGGGCAGCCGGGCTTGGGGTGCTGGACCAGCTGGCGCGGCTTTACTGGTACACGGTCGAGTTCGGACTGATGCAGTCGACGCAGGGCCTTCGCATCTATGGCGCGGGCATCGTGTCTTCGGCGACCGAGAGCGTATTTGCCCTTGAGGACGCCTCGCCGAACCGGATCGGCTTTGACCTGGAGCGGGTAATGCGGACACTGTACCGGATTGACGACTTCCAGCAGGTCTATTTCGTCATCCCCTCGATTGAGGCGCTCAAGGCCGTGACGCTTCAGGATTTCGCCCCGATCTATGAGCGATTGAAGGGTGCATCCGATATCGCTGTCGAGACGGTGCTGCCGGGGGATCGCGTTCTGTCGCGAGGCACACAGGCCTATGCCGAGAGGGGCGGGCGGTTCGCGGTCTGAATTTCCGGCCCGTCAATGGGGCGAGAAACAAGGCTAGTCGTGTACGATCAGGCTCTTGTGCTTGGTATCCCGCATCAGGACAAAAACTAGAAGCGACACCCCGATCATCACGGTGACGTACCAGAAATACAGGCTTTCATGGCCGTCCAGCTTGAACTTCAGGGCGACGTATTCGGCGGTGCCGCCGAACAGGGCATTGGCGATCGCATACGGCAGGGCAACGCCCAGGGCTCGGATATGGGCGGGGAACAGCTCGGCCTTCACCACGGCATTGATGGCCGTATAGCCAGACACGATCACCAGGGCCGCCAGTGACAGGGCGAAAGCCATCAGGGGGCTTGTCGTCGTGGCAAGGGTGGTCATGATCGGCACGGTGCAGAGTACCCCCAGCACGCCGAAGGTGATCATCACCGGCTTTCGGCCGATCCGGTCGGACAGGGCACCGACCGCCGGCTGGATCAGCATGAAGACGAACAGGGCCGCCGCGCTGATCTCGGTCGCCGTAGCCTTCGGAAAGCCGGCTGTATTCGTCAGGAATTTCTGGAGGTAGGTGGTGTAGGTGTAGAAGGCGAGCGTTCCTCCGGCGGTCAGGCCCATGACCAGCAGGGCCTCCTTGGGGTGTTTGACGAACAGCAGCAGGGCGCTGGATCGCGGGGCCTTTTGCATATCCTCGGCCTGGAAAGCCGTGGTTTCGTCGAGCCTGCGCCGCAACCAGAACAGCACGACGGCAAGGGCGGCCCCCACGAAGAAGGGCACGCGCCAGCCCCAGCTGGACAACTGTGCCTCACTGAGGGTGTTCTGAAGCAGGATCAGCAGGGCGAGCGACAGAAGCTGGCCGGAAATCAGGGTGACGTACTGGAAGCTGGACCAGAAGCCGCGGTGCTTCGCCGTCGCCATCTCGGACAGATAGGTGGCCGAGGAGCCATATTCGCCGCCAACGCTCAGGCCCTGAAGCATCCGCGCCAGCAGCAGCAGGCCGGGTGCCAGAAGACCGATCATCGCATAGGTCGGCGTGCAAGCGATGATCAGCGATCCGGTGCACATCAGGGTCACCGACAGGGTCAGCCCCGCCTTGCGTCCCTTGCGATCGGCATAGACCCCCATGATCCATGCCCCGACCGGCCTCATCAGGAAGCCGACCGCAAAGACGGCGGCAGCCTGGAGCAGTTCGGCGGTGTCGCTGGCTGCGGGAAAGAACAGGGGGGCAAAATACAGGGTGAAGGCGGCATAGGCGTACCAGTCGAACCACTCGACCAGGTTTCCGGCCGAGCCGCCGATGATGTTTTGCAGACGTCTTGCGGGGGTCATGGGTGTGGCGGTCATCGTGTGGACAGGCCCGACCAGGCAACCCAGGTTCCGATGGCGTAGGCGAGGCCATAGACCAGCACGATCAGCGAGCTCCAAAGCACGAACGGCATCACCCCGTCCGGATTGACGATCAGGGCCGGGATCAGCAACAGGCCGCGTGCCAGATAGATCGCCGAAATGACCACCAACCCTGTCCTGAGCAGGGGCAGGCGGGCGATCAGCCCGGCCCCAGAGAAGGCATAGGCGGCCCACAGCGCCAGCACACTAGCGATGCCGACGGTGATGGCAGCGGCCCGCCAGTCGCCTCGCTCGGCCATCCGCGCCATTCCTTCGCCCGCCCCGAAAAATCGATACCAGGCCGGGCCGCCGACGATGACGGCCAGGTGCAGGACCGAGGCCGCCGCGCTGAGCAGGCCGCCGGTGACGAGGATCGGGTTGGCAGGCATCGGCTTCAGCACCTCTGGAAGGGATAGAAGGCACCGCCAAGGTCCAGGATCATGGCCAGACTGTCCAGTGCCTCTCGTGTCTCGACCAGAAGGGCCGGATCGGCGAGGTCGGCGGCGGTCAGGCGATCGCGGTAGTGGCGCTCGGCCCAGCCGGTCAGGCGTTCTATCAGAGCGTTTGTGATCCGCATGGCCGGGTTGGTCGCCGCCAGTTCGGCCTCCGTCAGGACAACGCGCAGGCGTAGACAGGCAGGGCCGCCGCCGTTCCTCATCGACTGGCGGACATCGACGTATTCGACCCGACCGATGGGGCTGTTGGAGGCGGCGAGGCCTTGCACAACCGCGTGGCTACGCGGGTTGTCGCGGGTCTCGGTGGGGCAGATCAGGATCAGGCGATCCTCGCCTGGAACCTGGATCAGCATGGAGTTGAACAGGTAGCTGGAGATGGCGTCGGCGAGGGGGAGGTCGGCGTCCGAAATTTCCACGAAGATCGGCTCGAACAGGCCGGATGCGGCGGCGCAGATCTCGGCCCTGGCAGCCGCGGTGTCCTCGAAGGCGAGCTCGTGGAAGAACAGGGTGTCGAGGGCACCGACGCAGACGACGTCGTTGTGGAAGGTGCCACCGGCGATGGCGGCACGGGACTGTTGCGGAAACACGGCTCCACGCGCGGAGTGGCAGCGGGCGATGGCCTCCGAGGCCTGGCGGGTCTGGCGGGCGGGGAAGGGGCCGTCCCAAGGCTGGAAGGCGTCGCGCCCCCAGACCAGCAGGTTGACCCCAGGCGCGCCATGTTCGGCGCACAGGCGGACGTGGTTGGCGGCCCCTTCATCGGCCAGGTGACCTATGGCAGGCAGGGCGTCGTGGACCGCGAAAAGGTTCGCGTCGGGGAAGAGGGCGTCGAGCGAGCGCCAGGTCTGGGCGTGCTCCAAGCTGCGGTGCAGGTTGGTATGGAGATTGGCGGGAGTGAAGTGGACGCGGCCGTCGCCCGAGTCCGCGCTCGGCGTCACGGTAGCAGCATTGGCGGCCCACATGGCGCTGGCCGAACAGGCGGCTGCGGCGAAGGCGGGTGCGTCGGTCCAGGCCTGTTCCAGGACACGGGCATCGGACCCTGTGAAACCGAGGGTTCTGAGGAAGGGAATGTCGGGCCGTTCATGCGGTGGCAGGACGAACTGGGGCAGACCGAGGTCGGCGAGCCGCTTCATCTTGTCGAGCCCTTGCAGGACCGCGGCCCGGGGGTTGGAAGCGTCACCCTTGTTGCGGTCCGAGGCGAGGTTTCCGGGCGACAGGCCTGCATAGGAGTGGGTGGGGCCGATAAGGCCGTCGGCGTTGGCTTCAAGGGCGGTCAAATTCCTTCTCCCCTTGCGGGAGAAGGTGGCACGCGGAGCGTGACGGACGAGGGGTGACACCGGGCGGTTGGAATGGGGGGCTGGTTCAGCCTGCGAGTCTGGTGACGCATACCCCTCATCCGACCGGCTCCGCCGGCCACCTTCTCCCGCAAGGGGAGAAGGATAATCACCTCAACCCCCTGATCTCGCCTTCGATGTTCTTCACCGCTCCGGCCTCGAAACTCGCCACCGGATAGGCGCAGTAGTCGGCGGCGTACCAGGCGCTGGGGCGATGATTACCGCTGTCTCCGAGGCCGCCGAACGGCATGTCGCCTGCCGCACCCGTGGTGGGGCGGTTGAAGTTAACGATCCCTGCTCGAATGCGACGGATGAAGTGGTCCCAGTTCTTCGGGTTGTCGGAGACCAGACCGGCGGACAGGCCGTAGCGGGTGGCGTTGGCTTCGTTGATCGCGGCCTCGAACGTCTGGACGCGGGTAACCGACAGGATGGGGCCGAAGATCTCTTCGTCGGGAACATCCACACCCGTGATGTCGATCAGACCGGGATGCACGAAGGCGCGGCTCTGAATGTCCACGCGACCGAAGGTCTTGAGGACGCGCGCCCCGGCGTTGCAGCGCTCGACCGCCTGACCCAGCACCAGATCGGCCGCGCGTTCTGAGATCAGCGAGCCCATATAGGGCTCGGGGTCGCTGTTCCAGGGACCGATGATCAGCCGGTCCATCAGGGCCATGACCGCCTCGAGCACGGCGTCTCCGGCCGGGCCTTCTGGAATGATCAGGCGTCGCGCACAGCTGCAACGCTGACCCGTGGTGACGAAGGCGGACTGGACGACGATGCCTGCGACGGCCTGGGCATCTGCCGCATCCCAGACCACCAGAGGATTGTTGCCGCCAAGTTCCAGCGCCAGGATCACGTGGGGATTGTCGGCGAATTTGCGCCGGAAGTGGGCCCCTGCCGCGCCCGAGCCGGTGAACATCAGGGCATCGATCGGCTGGTCCAGCAGAGCGGCACCGGTGTCGCGGCCGCCCTGAATGAGGTTGAATACGCCTGTTGGAAGGTCGGCCTCGGCCAGGCATTCGGCCATCAGCTGGCCAGTGTGAGGGGTCTCTTCCGAAGGCTTGAACACCACGGTGTCACCGGCCAGCAGGGCCGGGACGATATGGCCATTGGGCAGGTGGCCGGGAAAGTTGAACGGACCCAGCACCGCCGCGACTCCGTGGGGGCGGTGGCGCAGGGTGGCGGAACCGAAGGCGGTCTGGGCCGTGCGTTCGCCTGTGCGCTCGTCATAAGCGCGGATGGAGATGTCGACCTTGCCCGCCATGGAGCCGAGTTCGGCAGTGGTCTCCCACAGGGCCTTGCCGGTCTCGTGCGAGATGGCCTCGGCGAAGGCGGGTGCACGGGATTTCAGTGCCGCCTGATACCGCTTCATCGCATCGATCCGGTCCTGTCGCGGGCGGTCGGCCCAGTCGGGGAAGGCGGCGCGGGCGGCCTCGACGGCGTCGGCGGCACCGGCGGGCGAGGCGGCGGGGCCTTCCCAGACGGTTTCGCCGGTGGCGGGGTTGGTGGAGGTGAAGTGGGTCATGATGAGCCTAAGCCTTGATGCGAACTATGTCGCCCGCGCGCACCTTCAGCGCGTCTGCAGTTTCGGCGGACAGGGTGGCGATTCCGCCGTCCAGCGAGGCGCGCTGGCGGACAGCGCGGAAGGTGCCCACCGTGGCGGTGGAGATCAGGCTGGGCAGTTCGGCCTCGACCTCGGGGGCGATGGAGACGGTCATGGGGCGGGCGTCGCGAACGGTGCGGATATGGTCGCGGGGACAGGTGACGGTCGGTCCGGCATCGAAGATGTCGACCAGGCCGTTGGGGCGGAAACCCTCGGATTCCAGCAGCGCCATGGCGGGGACGCCTTGGGGATGGACCTTTCCGATCACGGCGCGGGCGGGTTCGGGCAAGAGGTCGATGTAGATCGGGTGGCGGGGGGCGAGGTCCAGGATAAACTGCTTGTCCGTCGAGCCCGTCATCATGTCCGCCTGGTCGAAGGGCATGGGGAAGAACTTGTGCGCGACATTGTCCCAGAAGGGACAGGCCCCATCGGGGGTGAAGACGCCGCGCAGCTCGGCCAGGACGGTCTCGGCGAACAGATCGGGTTCCGCCCCGATCAGCATGTATCGAGACTGGCTGAGCAGGCGACCGGCACCGCCCTTCCGGCGATCGGCCTTGAGGAACAGCGATCCGACCTCGGACCAGCCGGTGCATTCGTTGACCAGTTGCAGGGTCCGGTGTTCGAGCCGGATCTCCAGCGACGGGGATGAGACGGTGTTAGAGTTGACGCGATAGGAGAAGAAGGGCCGTTTCAGGCCGACGGCCGCCTTGACGCTGCCGATCCCGTCGATGTCGCCTGTGTCGGATTCCTCGAGCATCAGGGTGTACCAGCGTTCCTGCGCCGGGATAGTGCCGCGGAAGCTGTCGAGGCTGAGGTCCAGGCGGTCGGTCAACTGATCCGGGTCCTCGGGCAGGCTGGTGAAGCCGGGGCCCGACAGGATGGCCAACTCCAGCAGGTGGTCGAGGTCAGCGGGACCAGCGGGACGGACGACGAGCATTATGAATCCTCCCCAGGACCGCAGCGTACGGGGAAGGATTGAAACCCGGTGACCATCACATCGTCTCCATGCGCAGGGCCTTCAACCGGTGAGCGTCGATCTCTCCGGTCGCCAGCTTGCACAGGATCAGGGCCGACAGCTGAGAGCGTTCGACAAAACTGTCCGGCCAGGCAAATTCCTGATCAGAGTGGATATCGCCGCCGCGTACGCCCAGGGTGTCGATATTGGGCAAGCCGGCGGCGTGCAGGTTGTTGCCTTCGCAGACACCGCCAGAAGGGGTCCAGGCGATGGTCTGGTTCAAGAGGGCCCCTGTGGCGCGGACGGCCTCGAACAGGGCGGTCTGGCTGGCATCCATGGGCTTGGGCGCGCGGGTCATGCCGCCGTGAAGATCCAGCGTCAGGCCGTTGAACGGCGGCGTGGCCGTGATGTCGGCTATGGCATCGGTGATCCATACGGCGGATTGCGCATCGGGGACACGGATGTTGAAACGGACTACGGCCTTGTCGGCGACAACGTTGAGGGCACCGCCGCCGCTGATCTTCGCTACATTGACAGTGACGCCCTCTCGGCTGCCGTTGAGGGCGTGAAGCGCAGCCGCGATGATAGCGGCCCCGGCGATGGCATTGGCCCCCTCGTGGAAGGCGCGCCCCGCGTGGGCGGCGCGGCCGGTGACGATGAGGTGGAAGTTGCCGCTGCCTTTTCTGGCACCCGCCATGGTTCCGTCGGCCAGCGCAGGTTCATAAGTCATACCGACATGGCCGGCCGCGCCGAGTTCCGCCAGCAGGGGAGCGGAGGCGGGCGAGCCGATTTCCTCGTCGGGGGACAACAACACGGTCCAGCCAAGGTTGGCGCGATCGGGGTGGGTCTCGAAGGCCTCAAGAGCGGCAAGCAGGACCGAAATGCCGCCCTTCATGTCGGCGACGCCAGGGCCGTTCAGGGCCCCGTCGGTACGGGTCGTGACCGTCTGGAACCGGCTGTTGGCGGGAAAGACGGTATCGTAGTGACCGGTCAGGACGATCTGGATCGGAGCCTCGGGCCGGGCGACGATCTTCAGCGCGTCGGCATGGGCGACAGCCTGGACTGCGCCGTCGTCCCCGACGGATGTCGAACCTTGTGTCGGGATGCGGGTGACATCGGCGGGCAGGCGGCGGGCCTCTGCGTCCAGCAGGTCCAGCATGGCGTTCAGGCCATCAGCATTGCGGCTGCCGGAGTTGACTTGGGCCCAGTCGAGGGTGCGGTCGATGATCGTCGCTTCTCGCGCCGCCACACTGTCAAGGACGGCCTGGTCGGGCTGGAGAATCCGCATCACCGGACCCTAGCGAGATCGCCGACAAAGGTGAAGCAAGGCGACCCGGAATGACGCAATACGGGTTTCCTGAACCTTCTTGTGTTGTTAAGGTCGCTTTACATTTTTGGAGAGGATCGCCATGACCCACTTGCTGCCCACTACCCCGATTACCACAGAAGCCGAGGCCTTGACCGCCGGGCGTGCCAGCGCGATCTCCATCTTCATCGGTGTCGTGGTGGGGGTCATCAGCGTGGTCTGGACCCTGATGCATCCCGAGATCGCCCAGCAGGCCATTGCCCAGGCGGAGGCCCAGACCCCGGGGGCCGGTGCCATCGCCGCCGGCACCGTCCAGGGTACGCAGTATTTCAGCTATGCCATGATCGTGGTTCAACTGGTGCTGGGGTTCGTCCAGTGGCGCTCGCCCAACAAGGTCATAGCCTTCATCTTCATTGCCCTGATCATCCTGGGTCTCATCAGCGTCGCCGCACTTCCCCTGATGGCGACTCTGGCTCCCAACGCGCCGGTGACACCGGTGTGGCAGATCGCTCTGTCGGCGGTGATCTTGGTGATCCAGCTGGTGCTGCACATCACAGGCGTTCGCGGCATTGGAAAGCTGGACACGCTCCAGATGGACGCGGCGCGCTGAGTTTTTCCTAAAGGATAATCGCCGTCGTTCCGGTCTGTCGTTCGCTGTAACGATCGACAAGGGGGGCGGCGATTTCTCGTGTCAGCAGGGTGAAGCGGTACAGTTCCTCCATCACGTCCACCAGGCGGTCGTAACAGGGCGACGGCTTCATTCGACCGGCCTCGTCGAACGCTTCATAAGCCTTTGGAACCGACGACTGATTGGGGATGGTGATCATCCGCATCCACCGGCCCAGAACCCGCAACTGATTGACGGTGTTGAAAGACTGCGACCCGGCATTCACCTGCATGACGGCCAGGGTGCGACCCTGGGTCGGCCGGATACCGCCAGATTCCAGGGGCAGCCAGTCGATCTGGGATTTGAAGATGCCGGTCATGGCCCCGTGACGCTCGGGGCTGCACCAGACATGGCCTTCGGACCACAGGGACAGGGCGCGAATCTCGACGACCTTGGGGTGGTCGGCCGGAGCATCGTCGGGCTGAGGCAGGCCGCGGGGATCGAAGATCCGAGTCTCGGCACCCATGCGGCGCAGAAGGCGACCGGCTTCTTCGACCAGGAGACGGCTGAAGGATCGCTCGCGCAATGAGCCGTACAGCAATAGAATGCGAGGCGGGTGCGCGACGGGTGTGGCCACAAGGTCATTCCGCGCGGGGATCCGGAATCGGGCTTCATCAAGGGCAGGAAAACTGTCGGGACTTGTATCGGGGTCTTGCTGGCTAATCATATTTCGATTATTCAAGAAATATGGAAGTGATGCAAGCCGTCGAGCGGTTTTCGGCACTCGCGACGCCACCCCGGCTAGATGTGTTCCGGCGGCTGGTTCAGGCGGGACCCGAGGGTCTGTGTGCAGGCGATGTCGCTGAGGCCATCGGCGCGCCCGCCAACACAACCTCCAACCATCTGGCGATCCTCAGTCGGGCTGGGTTGATCATCTCACGGCGGGTCGGTCGGTTGATCGTCTATACGGCCGACTATGGGGCGACGCGCGACTTGATTGCGTATCTGATCGAGGACTGCTGCGGCGGACGCCCCGAGGTCTGTTCTCCACTGACCGAAGTAGGGTGGCAGGCACCCTGCGGTCCACAGCCGGCATGAGCGCGTTCGAACGATATCTGTCGGCCTGGGTCGGGCTGTGCATCGTCTTCGGGGTCGGCCTGGGCTGGCTGTTGCCGAGCGTCTTTCGGGCCATTGCGGTCGTCGAGTACGCCCAGGTCAATCTGGCGGTTGCCGGACTGGTCTGGCTGATGATCGTGCCCATGCTGCTGAGGGTCGATTTCAAGGCCCTGACGTCGGTGACCCGGCACTGGCGCGGCATTGGCGTCACCCTGTTCATCAACTGGGCGGTCAAGCCATTCTCCATGGCCCTGCTGGCGTGGATATTCATCGGGGTCCTGTTCCGGCCATGGTTGCCGTCCGGACAGGTCGAATCCTATGTCGCCGGGCTCATACTTCTGGCGGCGGCCCCTTGTACGGCGATGGTCTTTGTCTGGAGCCGACTGACGAATGGCGAGCCGAACTTCACCCTCAGCCAGGTGGCGCTGAACGACGCCATCATGATCGTGGCCTTTGCGCCCATCGTCGCGCTGTTACTGGGCCTGGCGACTATCACAGTGCCATGGGGGACGTTGATGATCTCGGTCGGCCTCTACATCGTCGCACCCGTGATCGTGGCCCAGATCATTCGCCGCGCGACACTCGCCCGTGGCGGGCAAGCCAGACTGGAGACCATTCTGAAGCGGCTGGGCCCGATCTCGATCCTGGCCCTGCTGGCTACCCTGGTTTTGCTGTTCGGGTTTCAGGGCGAGCGGATCCTGAACCAGCCACTGGTGATCGCCATCCTGGCCGTGCCGATCCTGATCCAGGTCTATTTCAATGCCGGTCTGGCCTATCTGCTGAACCGGATGACCGGCGAGGCCCACTGCGTCGCTGGTCCATCGGCTCTGATCGGAGCATCCAACTTCTTCGAACTGGCGGTTGCGGCAGCGATCGGCCTGTTCGGACTGACGTCCGGTGCAGCGCTTGCCACCGTCGTCGGAGTCCTGATCGAGGTTCCGGTGATGCTGTCGGTTGTCGCGCTCGTGAACCGGTCAAAGGGCTGGTACGAGGCCGGCTCAGCCGTCAGGCACGTTCAATCCCGGGAGACGATATCATGAGCCACCAGGTCACGATCTGGCACAATCCCAAATGTGGCACCTCAAGGAACGTCCTGGAGATGATCCGTGCCTCTGGCGTGGAACCGACAGTGGTGGAGTATCTCAAAACCGGTTGGGACCGGGCCACACTGGAACGGCTGGCTGCAGCGACCGGTGGGGGAATGGCGGGGCTGATGCGGGTCAAGGGGACGCGTGCCGAAGCTCTGGGACTTCTGGCACCTGACGTGACGGAGGCCGCGATCCTGGAGGCCATGGTGGCCGAGCCCATCCTGGTCGAGCGGCCCATAGTCGAGACCGAAATGGGCGTGCGGCTCTGTCGTCCATCCGAGCGGGTTTTCGACCTGCTGGCCAATCCTCCATCGACCTTTACCAAGGAAGACGGCGAGGTCGTAGGCCGATAGCGTCACTGTCGCGCCGGTACTCTCGCTGCTGGCGGCCGGGTCGACCTCCGCCAGCGGATCGAGAGGCTGGCGTCACCAGTGCCGCCGAACTGGGTACTGACGGCCAGGTTGCGGCGCACCTGCCATTCGACATTGACGGCCGCCCCGCCCTCGCCCCCGCCAATGACCTCCAGATAAACGTCATTGGTGATGTAACGGCCGCCCGAGACAGTAAGGGCCGAGGCCTCGCCGCCGAACGACAGTCGGTCAAGCCCGGCCAGTTCGCGCAGGTTGCCGATCACGTCGAAACCCCCGCCGCCAGCGAGCGATGCAACCCCGGCCGCCAGCTGGGCCGCCTCGAACGGCGAGAGCTGGGAGGCAGAGCGACCAAACAGGACCTGGGACAGGATCTCGTCCTGGGGCAGTTGCGGGGTCGATGTCAGGGCAATCTCCGGCGAGGCGGCGGTGCCGGTGACCCGGATGGTGGCGGTCAGGGCCGGATCCTCGCGCACTGCAGACAGGTTTAGCCGGATCCTAGCCGGGTCGGTCGACAGGGAAATCGTGCCTCGGTCGTCGAATACGAAACGTTTGCCCGCGAACTCGTAGTCGCCGCGCACGATGCCGGCATTGCCGGTCAGAACGGGAGTGGCGATCGTGCCCGTGACCTGCGCATTGACGCCCAGCACGACATTCAGGCCCCGCCCGACCACCCGCACATTGCTACCCGTCGAGCGCAGGCCGATGTCGAGGTTGAACTGTGGCCCGCGCTGGCGGCGTTGCACGTCCTCGGGTTCGTCGCCGCCGGGCTTGTTGACCTCGATGACATCCATGCGGACCACGCCATTGGAGCCGGGCGGATTGGCTTCGATCCGGGCCTCGTCGATGACCATCTGGCCGGCCAGTCGGATGTTGCCGCCCTCGGAACGGACAACCGTGATCGGGCCCGAGGCACGGGCCTCGGCGATCTCGTTGTCGATGATACGGAAACGATCCAGTACCAGTTGGAAACTGGAGCCCGAACCCTCGCGCAGCCCGATGCGCCCGTCTCCTGTGACCTTTCCGCCCGTACTATCGTCGGCACTGAAGGTCTCGATCAGGGCGGTGGTGTCGTCGAACCGTCCGGCCAGGGTGATGGCATTCAGGCCGACCCCGGTTGCATTGTCGCGGAAGGACCCCTGGGCCACGTCCATTCGGCCGTTGATGCGCGGCGCGGCCATGGTGCCGGCGATGGCGGCATTGATATCGACCTGACCGGCCAGGGACCGCTCACCGCCCAGGAACAGGTCCCAGATCGGCTGGATCTGGCCGTGCATCTCGACACGGCCCGACAGAGGACGGGTGCGGACGACCGCGAGCCGCAGGGGAGCGGCTGACGCCTCGACCGGCAGAGTCAGGTCGATATTGGCGCGAACGGCTGAGTCGTCATGGGCCTGGGCCTGTACGCGCAGGACGCTATCAGCCAGCGTGGCATTCAGCGAGCCGTCCACAGCCAACCCACGCGGGGCATCGACGCTGCGAACCTGGGCCAGGTCGATGTTGGCCGCGCCTGATAGATTGGGACCGGACCCGCGCAGGGTAACCTTGCCGGTGACCGATCCTCGCAGGTCCGGGGCGATGGATCCCAGTTCGACGGCGGACAGGTCGGCATCCAGGACCACGGCATCGGCCGTCTGACGCAGTTCGCCCACCAGTACCCCGCCGCCGACGCCGAGGTCGAACCGAGCCGCGTGACCGTCATTGTTCAAGGTGATGACCGCAGGATTGCGGGTCAGGAAGGCCACCTCCCTGACACGGCCGCCGCCACGCAGCGTGACAGCCTGGCCTACGTCGTTGCGCGAATAGGTGCCCGCGCCGTTGAACTGCACTGGCGTGCCCCCCCCCAGATCAAGCGCCAAGGTGAAGGGCAGGTTGGACAAGGTGCCACGTCCATTGAGGTCCAGAGCGCGGACGGTCCAGGTCGTGCCGGCCAGGCGCGCATTGCGGGCCGTGATGTCCAGGATGGCGGTGTCGTCGCCCGTTCCCTCGGTCAGTCGGACACGGCCCTCTGCGCTACCCGATGCGATTAGGGCGCCAGGCCGGGCGCTGAAGGTCATGTCGGCGCTGGAGGGGATGTTGTCGGACAGGGATATGGCGCCTCGGGCCACCACCCCACCCGCGTTCAGGTCCACATCGCTGAGATGTATCGCCTTGCCGCCCAGGACGAAATTGGCCGAGGCGGCTGCCGGGCCGTAGTTGGAGCCGCTGTTCAGCGAAATACGCCCGTCCGAGGCGTCGGCACCCTTCGCGAAGCTCAGGGTGAGATGGGTGTTCAGCAGGGTCAGCGGACCCATCGCGATCTTGTCGAACTGTGCGTTCAGATCGACGCGAGGCTGGGCCAGGGTACCGGTAAGGGCCCCTGTGCCTGTCATGGCCCCGTCGATCGCGATCGGTCCGACACCGAAAGGACCCCGCGCGTTCCAGTCCAGGGCCAGGCGAAGAGAGCCGTCAAAGCCCATCGGCCCCTTGGCATTGGCCTGACCCGCCGCACCGGTCACCAGACCCTGATTCACCTCGATCCGGTCGCCCCGCATCAGGCCCGCGAACTGGATGCGAGGCGTGGCCCCCAGCAGGCGATCGACCTCTTCCTGACCGGTTAGGATACGTGTGCCGCGTCCATCGAAGATGATGGTCCAGGGGGCCTGGTCGCGTGCGGAGATCGCCGAGACCGTGCCGCCGACCTGCCCGGTGGCTCCAGGCCAGATCTTGCCAAAATCGGTGACCCGCGCGCTGCCCCGGAAGCCGAGCCCGCCGATCAGGTTGCGATTGCCGGTACCAACGAAGGTCAAGGCCTGTCCTTCAAGATCGACCTTTTCGAAAAGGAAGGCCCCGTCGCTTAGCCTTGCGGCCTCCAGTCTCACCCTGGGGCTCTGGCCCAGCATGGCCCCGATGATGCCGTCAGTGACGCCGCCGGTCACCCGGGCGTCCGTGTCGAAATCGTACCGGCCCGGCCTGGCTTGAACATTCAGGGGGCCGACGATCCGCGCTGAGCGGTAGCTGATCAGATTGGCGTCGTTGAGAGTGATATTTCCAGCCAGTGTCCATTTCGAGGTGTCGCCAACAAAGACTCCGGTCCAGGCGGCGGGCCCAGCCAGGGTAAAGCCTGCCAGCCGGGTCAGGGACGGTGTGGCAACCGAGAGCTTGATCCCCTCAGGGGCCGTTCGGTCCGATAGTCGGATCAGGCCCTGGGCGCTGGAGGTGAAGTTCTCTGAATAGAACCGCCAGCCGATCCCCAGATAGTCCTTGCGCGTGGCGTCTGGCACGGTGGCGAAACCGAAACGGGCAGTGCGGCCGATGCGGCGCACGAAGGGCTCCATCAGGTCCGAACCGCTGAAGTCCGCCTGGCCGCTGATTCGGGAGCCCGCCTTGCCGTAGTGCCCCTTTATGGTCAGCGGGGTAAAGGTCCCCGTCCGCATCACAGCATCGACGACCTCGCCATTGACCAGCGCGGTGGCGACGAACGGCTTGTCCGGGGAATAGCCGAGCGATCCGGCGATAGGCCCGCCCTGGGCCTCGCGGGCGTTCAGGTTCAGGCGCAGGTCTTCGATCTTCCCGCCGAAGGTGGCGCTCAGGCGCAGGAGGTCTCCGGGTCGGTTCAGGCTGTCGGCATTAACCGTCGCAGTCTTGTTTCCGGACCGGGGAATGTCGGCCGAGCCAGCCAGGGTCCAGCGGCCGTACTCCTTTGAAAACCCTTCCAGCAGTTCCACGCCTGCGCTGAACCGGTCGATGTCGATGCCGATGGGCTGGGGCTGGGGG
>Ga0209066_10003123_pt1 | contig 19281 bp, 9 predicted proteins | sample All_14_2_FD_187198 | JGI IMG/M metagenome (GOLD analysis project Ga0209066, IMG submission 187198) | Freshwater microbial communities in response to fracking from Pennsylvania, USA - Allegheny Zone_MetaG_DW_15 (SPAdes) (version 2) ... | reverse complement strand
ATTTTCAACAGCATCAACCATATAAATCATGTCTTCATAAATCACGAAATCTTCAGGTGCTGAAAGTTTCGTGCCCAATGTTTGCGCGTTAAAATAAGCAGCGAAAGTCATTCCCGGTGCAGAGTGAACAACATCCCCGTAATAAGAATAGTTGTATCTAACGGATGCAATTTGTAAAGGTAATGTGAAAATGAATGACACGATAAAAAACAATTTTGTCATATGAACACTCCTTACTTCATACCGGAATGGCTAAATGTTTCAACAATGCGTGATTGCGAGATAATGAAGAATGTGACTGGAACAATCATCATAATAAATGAGACTGCAGCAATCGTACCTGCACGTTCAATCGAACCTTGTGCAATCTGTCTTAACGCATAGGAGACAGGTTTTAATTCTTCACTAAAAATAAATGATCCTCCATCGGTTGTCCACAACCGTTGGAACAATAAAATAACTAACGTTAACCACGCAGGTTTAACCAGTGGCATCACGATCTGGAAGAAGATACGATACTCACTTGCACCATCAATCTTCGCAGATTCAATTAATTCATCTGGAATTTGCTGCATAAACTGTTTCATCAAATAAAGGCCTAAAGATGATGCAATCGCGGGTAAAATAATCGCGAGTGGTGTATCAATTAAGCCAATACGCGAAATGATGATATAGTTTGGTGTTGCCGTTACTTGAGGTGCGAACATCAATGAATACACAACGAGTGTAAAGATCAAGTTACGACCCGGAAACTTATACTTAGCTAATGGGTACGCGCACATAGATGCGATTAAAACGTGCCCTAATGTACCTGATAATGTAATTAAAATCGTATTAAAGAAATATCTTGAGAAAGGAATCCATGAATTACCGATCAATTCTGATAAATCTCTAAAGTTATCAAACGTAATATTTCTTGGAAATAAACGTGGTGGGAATAAGAACAATTCGTCTAATGACTTAAATGCATTCGAAACTGTCATAATCAGCGGATAAGCAGAGAATGTTCCAAAAATGAGGAGTAATAAGAACAGCGAAATATCACCAAACTTCGAACGATTTAACTTTCTTCTCTTTTTAAAGTTTAAAGCATCTTTAATCTTCTTTTGAAAGGTCAATGTCATCTTACTCACCCACCTTTCTTAAAATACTTCTTACAAGTAAGTTAGCACCCATCATAATCAAGAATAACAAGGTTGCGATCGCAGATGCATAACCAAGTTCAAAGCGTGTCGAACCAAAATCGATTAAGTGCGTGACGATCGTGTGTCCAGCATACTGGACAGACGGGAAGCCGACGAGCTGCATCGATACTTCTGCGATTGCTAAACTGGTTGTGATCTGCATCACCGCACCGAAAAGTAATTGTGGCTTCATGGAAGGTAATGTAATATACCATAATTCTTGCCAACGGTTTTTAACACCATCGATTGCACCTGCTTCAAAGAGCGTTTTATCAACACTTTGAAGACCTGCAATAAAGGCTAAGAATGAAACACCTAAAGATAACCATAACTGGACGATGATGATGACCCAAATCATGTAGTTCGTATCTTTTAGCCACAAAATTGGATTATCAATAATACCAGCATTGATTAAAAATGCATTTAAATAACCGTGGATATCACCAGAGAAAATAATGAGCCACATCAAAAATGCATTCCCTGAAATCGAGGGCGCGTAGAAAATCAATGTCATAAACGCTCTTAATTTAGGTGGTAACTCATTAATCAACCACGCAAATACGAACGCAAGTAAATAACTGACTGGTCCTGTGACAACCGCTAAAATCAGTGTGTTTTTTAACGCAATCACGAAGACATCATCATCTAACAATAACTTCGTGTAATTATCAAGTCCCACATAACGTGGTGGTTGCAGTAAATCAAAGGATGTAAAACTAATTCCAAGTGACATAAAGACTGGAATGACTGTAAACGTGAAGAAAAGAATGACATATGGAGCCATTAAAATATAACTATGTTTGTGTTTCTTGACTTCTCTCCATAAAAGCTCACGTCTGGTCTTTTTGGAGATGGTCGGTTGAGTAAGTTGTGCTTGCATTTGACCCCTCCTAATCGAGACCGAATTCGCGGCGCTTCTTCATAATCTCAGCATTAATCGTTTGAACGTAATCATAGATAGTTTCTCTAGCATTTGATGCATCTTCATAAACTAATCTAAACGCATTATCCAAGTGACGACCTGTCATATAACCACCTGGAACTTCAGGAATACCTTTAACCCATGACCACTGTTCATAAAGTTTTTCATATTCAGAGACTTTCCACGGTAATTGACTCATCGCTTCAATGTTAGCGGATGGATAACGTGCTGCTGCACCTAAAATACCTTCCATCTCTCTTCCATATTGCACTTGAATTTCAGTGCTTGTCCACCATTTTAAATATTCCCATGCATCATCTTTTTTATCTGATTGATCAAGGATCATGACACCTGTACCCGATGATACAGTTTCTCTTCTGATTTGTTCTACACCAAATTCATCTTCATAAATCGTTCCTGGCACAGGAATAAAATCCCATTTACCACGAATTTCTGGTGCGAATACAGCTAATGTGTTATATGTGTTGTAATACGTAATACCAATTGGCATTTGACCCGATCTAAAGCGGTTCACGAAGTTTGCTTCAACAGGGAATGAATAATCTGTATAAAACTGTGTCCACATTTCGAATACCATCGGTCCTAGACCTTCATTAAAGCCACTTTCTCTGTTACCGTTGATGTAAAACTGTCCATCATGTTGATAGAAAAGTGTTGAGAAAATGGGGTTTGGTGGAAGTTCAATGACACTTCCTTGTGTCTGTGGAACGGGTAAGAAAAATTCTAGATTGTGTTTTTGTAAATCAGGAATTAAGGAAATCACATCATCCCATGTTTCTGGTGGTAATAGCCCTAAATCATTAAAAATATCTGTGCGGTAGAACATCATTAGGAAAATTTGTTGTTCAGGAAGTGCATAAACACCATCTTCAAACGTATAAGGTGTGATTGCACTCGGCATAAATCGATCTTTGATTTCATCAAAATCATCAAAAGTTGTAAGGTCGTATGACGCACTTCTCATGGCGTAGTTAACAGGTACACTATTGCCTAAACCCATCGCGACATCTGGACCAACACCCGATAAAGTAGCTGGAAGTAAGACAGCACCATTCACTAATTTCAAGTCAACACGAATACCTGTTAAAGGTGTAAACGATTCATCAATGAGTTTTCTTAATACGTTTGCTTGGTCTTTACCAACTGACACCCAAACTTCAATGGCATCACCATCAGATGTTTGTGTTGTTCCAATGGATGAATAATCGGTTGTAAATGTTGAAAAGAATGCGCGCATGTTAAACCATGATTTTTCAAAAATATTCGCTCTCGAACGAGGTAGTTCATCATGTTCTCCATGAATCATGATGAAATCCACTTCAAGAGGATGTGAATTAAGTAAGATGACAAGTGTACCTAAAGAAGATACGTTGGCATTATAGTTTGAAAGATTTCTGTGAATCTCTCTTGGTTTCTCAATAAAGTCTTCGAGCTGAATCAAAATGGTATCAAGAATACCCGTTTTTTCACTCTTTGAGCCCGAAATTTGAATTATAGCTTCTCTAACGCTTTCTAAATTGTCTTTTTCCGTTTGTAGACGTTCAACTAAATTGGGAATTCTTTCTGTCAGTTGATAATCGCGGTATTGGTCAGGTTCTGGTCCTGTGTAAACCAAGATTTCACGATAAAGACGGTTAAGTACATCAATTGAACTTTGAATTTGTGCAATTAAAGGACCATACTGTCCTAAAGAGACTTCCATCTCAAGGGTATGGGTTTTACCTGCTTCAAAATAAAATTGAAAAGCTTCTTCTTGCGTACCTAACGTTTGAATACGCCAGTTATTGTCGTGCTTAAACGCATAACTTTCTAATTCTTTAAACGGAATTTCGCCGTTAATATAAATATTTCTTCCTACATTCATTCCTGATGCGAGCTTTTGTTTAACACGCATACTAATTTCGTATAAACCATCTTCTTCAACGGTGAATTGCCATTGAATGCGGTCACCAGTGACACCCCAGTTATTACCACCAATCGTGTTTAATTTAATTTTAGAAGGTGATGTTGGGCGTGTTAAAGGACTCGTACGATCGTTTAAAGGGTAAAGTGTAGGTGATGTTGTATAAGCTGGATCTTCAGCTTCTACTAAATTGACTCCATTTTCTATTGTTTCATAACCCAAATTTTCATAGGTTGCTTTAATTGTTTCGTATGTTGGTCTTTCTTTCACTGACATAATCTCTAAAGATTCGATCAGTAAGGGTTCTCTTAATGCCTCTAATGCAATTTCATTCAAACCTTCTGTTAGATAAAACGCATAAGGTTCTTGAATATAGCCAACAGCATCTTTAACCATGGTTTGTGTCCATTCAGGTTTTTCGATTTGGCTAGGGCGAATGTCATTATCAAAAATATCTTGAATGACTTCATTTTTATTACCCCAAATCCGGGCGAACGTCAGCGTACGTGCACCATCAAAAGGAATTTCTCCGTTAATGTATAAGGCACGTTCAATGGCAGAACTCTTGCCCGGATATGGATAATAAGAAAGTTTAATGTTATAAAAGCCTGGTTCATCAATTTGAACCTGCCATGTTGTTTTACCTTCATCTGAAGTAAGTAATACATGGTCTTTTCCTTCATAAGACGTCAAAATGTCAACCGGTTCGGTTGCATCTGAAAAAGCGTGTCCATCAATCAGAATGTTTTCAACTTGTGGATAAAGTTGATCAAAAGATGATGTGTATTGATAATAATCGGATTCAGCATAATATGCTAAATCAGAAAAATCAAGCTCCTCTGATCCGCTTTGGTTAAAACTTAGGGTATCTTGATTCATGGATGAAATAACAACATCCACAACTAAATAAGTGATTAATAAGATTCCCAATGAGAGTAAAATAATAACAAGTTTTTTCACGAAAACACTCCTTTTTTTAAACAACACCCCCTCAAGGTTTTAAGATGAGGGGGATCGTTAACAACTAATTTCCTAAGTAAATATCTAACGCATCCCTATAGATCGGTGCAATCGTATCCATAACTGTGCGCGATGTTCCTTCACGAATACCAATATTAATATTACGACGCCAACCTGATTCGCTATACGCACTAATACCTACAGCGTTAATTAATTCAAGATAAACCTTATCATAAATCGCTAAGTATGCTTCAACATAAATCGCTTCATCAAACTTAGTCATTAATGTGACTTCAAATTCTGTTTCATAGCCTTCATCAGTCTTCCACATTTGGAGTTCATTCCAAACTTTAAAGACAAGTTCTTCTTTCTCAGGTGTCATACCACTCGCTACATGGTATACTGCAACACCAGAAACTGGAGATGCATAATCACCTGTATACGTTGGTGAAGATGGATAAGGAACAAAACCTAATTCAAATGGTAATTGACCCCAACGGTTATCTGCAGTTAAGAACCACAATTGACCAGGATACATCGCAACATTACCAGCCATCCAATCAGGAGAACCTGCATCATATGCTGGCGTTGCTTCAAATAATCCTTTGGTATAAAGATCACTTAAGAATGTATATGTTTCTAATGCTGGATTTTGGTTGAATGCAACACGGCCAGAATCTTTATTAATGAGTGAACCACCATTGAGTGGTACCATGTGCTCTGCATATTCTGATGGCATACCACCAAGTGCATAACGGTTTCCACCGAGTGCAGTTAATGCAGTTTTAACTGATTGTGCCCATGCTTCAAAGGTCGTCCAATTCCAATTGCCATCTAAATACATTTGTGATGGATTTTGAACACCAAGGCTAGCCACTAAATCTGCATTATAATATAAACCTGATGATACTGTGAGTAAACCTGATTCAAATCCATAAATGCTATCTCTAAATGAACCAACTTCACGATAACTTGGGCGAATATTTGTACCAATTGTAGTCATATACTTATCAACTGGAACAATCGCTTCACTCGTTGCGAGTCTTTGAATCCAGTCAGATACTGACCAGTAAATTTCAGCTAAATGTGTACCTGAAATCGATGATTGAATAATTGCTTCAACACGGTCTGGTCCCCAAGGTGCGTTTGATGGATATGCAACATATTGGACATCAACGTTGTAAAGTTCTTCAACTTCTGTTTGACGTTCTTGTTTAGCTTGTTGTTGTGTACCTGTGTAATTTGCATGGAATGGATCTACTTCATAAGGTGCACCGTGCATAATGCGAATCACGGTTGGATCTCTTTTCACACAAATGCCATTGATTAAATCTTCATGTACACCACAGCCTTGTGCTGTTAACACAATCACAAGACGTGTCACAGTAACTTCGTTGCCATCACTACCTGTAACCTTATATGTAAGTGTATAGTTACCTGCTGCATTTGTATTAAGTGCCGTGAGACCTTCAACAATAATACTTGACGTAATATCACCAGAGACTGTATCCGTTGCAGTCACACCTGTTAGATGATTAAACTCATCTCCAACGGTAATTGTAACTTCAGTAGCTCCAGAAATACTTGCTGTATTGGTTGTTGTAGGTTCAGTGTCGACGGGTGGTGTCTCCTCACCGCCATTGCCGCATGCAACAAGTGCAAGCGCTAATGTGATTAAGAGGAATAATCCAAATATTTTCTTCACGTATGAAACCTCTTTTCTTCCAAATTATTGACTTAGTGTTAACTTCATCGTTTTAAGTCAATTTCATTATAACCAATATTTTCAATCTTCCGACAAGGAGAATCCCCTTTTTCGAAAATGAAAAATTATTTTCACATCACGCGATTTCCTCGTACGTGTGCGCGCGTTGGCTAACACAAAGTACCCGATAAGAGGTCGGGTACTTCGTTAGCTTCAATTATGTAAGTTTTTTAACCCTAGATTAGATCTTTTTCTTTAAGAATAAGACTGCGCCAGCAAATGAAAGTGCAGATGATCCTAAAGCGATAACGATAGTGACACCAAGTTTAGTACCAACTTCGTCTTCTGGAAGTGATTCAAGAGTTTCTGTCTTAGCTGCTGCTTTCGCTGCATCAATTAATGCTTGAATTTGTGCAGGAGTTAATGTGTTATTGTTAATTGCTGTTTCAAGATCATCTAACATACCTTGAACATCTTCTTCAGAAACTGTTTGTTCATCAATAATATCTTGAACATCTTCATTCGTTGTCTTAGCTGCAATCACTTCTACAGTAAATGATTTAACAGTTGAATTGCCTGCTAAGTCTTCGACAGTAACTTCAACGGTGTATGTACTTGGAATGCTTAAGTCTAACCCGCCATTATTTGATACATAAACAGCTAAATCTTCAACTGCATCAAAGTTATCAAATGCAACGATATTCGCAAGAATAGCTTGGTTTACAGTTGCATATTGGCCTGCTTCAACTTTATAGTTTGGATTAACAACTAATGCTTGTGGAGCTGTTAAATCATCAACTGTTAATACGTACGATGCTTCTTTGACAATATCTTCATCAATAGTGTCTACAGATAATAAACTATAAGATACAATTTGATCATAAACTAATGCTCTGGCAGCTGTGTATGGTGTACCAGTTGAGCGCCCAACCATAATGATGAAACCGTTAGGTTCTAAAGTCAAGTTTGCTAACCATGTCGGGAACATTGTCTGAGCGTTTGCTGGAGTATTTAACCCATTTTCATCCTGTAAATCCCAAGTATTTCTGTTAATAGTTCTAATAATCTTACCATCTCCACCAACTTCAATAATTACACCTGAACTACCCCAAGAGAAAGTAGAGGTCTTGAAATTTGTAACGTCTGTGTAAACGATTATTTCTGTAGCAAAGTTATCTTCTTGAACATTGGTTGCACCGGAAAATGTGAATGATGTACCATTAAGAGTTATCGATGGATTAATACCTTCAATATAAACATTATGTGTGAATGTTAAGTCGATTTCATAAGTACCAGGTTTTGGACTATATTGATTAAATCCTGTAGGTAATGTGACTTCGATTGTATCAGTTATATCATTACCATAACCATCATCCGCTGTGATACCTTCTAAAACATCAACATATTCACCTTCATTAGCATATCTATTTTCGACACCAATAAATTTTGGAGGCATAACTCCAACAACGATATCAACTTCAGTTTCTTTAATTGAAGTTGCATCTTCAGGACTCACAGTTGAATATTTTGCTACATATGCTGCACCAAATACTGATGAATCTACAACAGTAGCAGCACCAGACGCTGTGTAAGCATCTGTACCTGAATCATAAGTATATGTGATAGTTTCCAATAGAACAGCATCTTGGAAAATCTCAACTTTATAATCTATTTTTCGTACAGTATTGATAATATTACCGTCAACATCATACATGTCTACATAAGTTGCGATAATATTTGCTGGTAATGTGAATGCCGCATTATAATCAACAACGATATTAATGCCTGGAGTCGATGCGTCGTCATCTGCAGCTCCTAAAGCATTATTAAATAGCGGAGCTTGTGTTGTATAAACAGTTGTCATAGCTTCCATTTCAGCATCAATCATGTATTGTGGGAAAGACTTAACAAAATTAAATGTAAGTGGATATGAAGCACTTCTGTCGTTGATCCCAAATGAAACAGTTGTCCAACCCGCAGGTATTGTGACATCAACTGGATTCCCGGTAACTAATACTGATTGATCTTCAGGCAATGCTTCAGGTGCAGCATCAATATTCTTCCAAGATTGATATCCAAGAGGTTCAATCTTATAACCGTTTGAATCTGATGCATCTCGTTTCATACGAATATGTGCAACTCTAGTTGTGACAGGCTTTGATTCTGCCGCTGCTGCATCATATGCCGTTTTTTCAGCTTCTGTTGCTAATCGCCAATCTGCATTTGCTGGTGTTACATCAGTGCCTTCATTAAAAATATAGTAGGTATTGATAACATCTTCAAACATTTGAAGTTTTCCAGTTTCATCAAAATATGTATAGATGAAATGGACGTTAGTTGTAATATCTGCTCTGTTGTTAGCACTAATCAAAACAGCCTCTTCAGCAGTATTGTTTATTGTCATTACACCAAAAGCGTTCCATGACAATGCACCACCTAGTTCACCGGCGCTATATGTACCACTTGAGTCACCATCATTAAACTTGCTAGCAAAACGAACTGAGTCTCTAACAAAATGATAACGGTGGCCTGCATACTCTAAGTCCCAAAAAGAATCCGCCAACTTAGTTTGCGTACATGCATTTGTACCCTCTAAACATGCCTGTTGACCATATGGATATAAATCAACCAAATCGCCTTCAGCTGCTTGCGTTGTGAATGATGTCGCTAACGCAACAAATAAACCAAGCAGAAAGAATGCTACTACTTTTTTCATTATTTTCCTCCTAATTTTTGTTTCTATTTTAAGTGTATTTTACACTTCTATTGAAAGCGCTGTCAATTTGATTTTCAAATGTTTCACGATTTCAACAGTGAATTCCGCATTTTGATAATTTTTTTCAGTAAATGTGATTTTTACTTCACTGTACCTGGTAAATAACTGTAGAAAGTTCTTGCGACTGTTTCTGTACCTAATGTTACTGTAACCGTATAACTTACAGTCATTGCACGGTCTGGCATTTGAATGACACGACCGGTATGATCAACATATTCTGGGTTGTTTGAAACGAATTCGATCTCTGCATCACTAAAGTTTTTACCAATCGTATACTCATACCATTTCATTTCTTCAAACAGTGGTACTAGTCCTGCATTACGCATGGTTTGTGGACAGTTTTTACCTGAGAAATCAACGTGGTATCTCATGTTAGCAAGAGGTAAATTGTACTTATTTAATAATGCTGTACCAAATTTAGCTGTGCGTTGCCAAATGCGATAAACATCTGCATCTTGGTTAACACCAGTTTCAATACCAATACCATTTCTGTTACCGCCACCAAGGTATGTGGGGCTTGTTCCTGGTAATGATGAACCATCACCTGCGTGATATGCTCTTTCATTTTCTGGAATATGTTGGTATAAAGCTTTATCATCAATTGTGAAATGCCATGAAGCCCAAAGTTCTGTACCATTCATCGCGTTGCTGAGTAAGTAATTTGCATGTGCAAGTGCACCTGAACCCGGATTTGTGTTTGCTGTATCATGAATGACAACCCAATACACATTATCTTCGTTATATTGCGTAACTCCTTCTGGATGAGGATCCATGGGTAAACCTGGACGAATACCAGAAGACACAGGAACCATCTTCGATTGATTTACTTCGTAATCACCAAAGTAATATTTAGAAACACTTTCATATTTGAAATCGTTATAGTTAAAGCCAACGCCAACAGCTGTCCAACGATGTGGTGTTGTATAGGTCACCATACTCATCGTGAGTAAATCCATTAAATTATTTTCATTTAATGCATTATAAACTTCAAATGTATATGCTGTTGTAACACTTGGATCATCAACTAACTTAGCAGTGATTGTAACAACTCCTGCTTGGTGAAGTGAAACAATACCTGTGCCATCAACGGTTGCAATTGTTTCATCACTTGAAACGAATGTCACATCTGCATCTTGGATCGAAACTGGGAATGGAGTCGCCTCTAAGGTCAATGTTGACCCCACTAAATTATTGTTTTCAACATTGGTTGGCGTAATCTCAATGCCAGGATATGTTGTCACAGTAATCGTGATTGGCATATTAATCGATGTTTTTTGTGTTGATCTCACGGTAAATGTCACATCTCCACTCTTAACCGGTGTAAATGTACCATCGGTTGAAATTACAGATATTTCAGGATTTGATGTAATCCATCTGACATAGGTAGTTTCTAAATCATATGGAAGAATCTCATACTCTAATTTATATGTTTCGCCAATCAAAATCTCAGTAATCGGATTTGTAATAATGAATTTCACTGGAAGTAATGGATTATAGTTTAGTTCTGAAATAATATCCGTCTTTAAGACGTAATAACCTTGTAACATCACTTCTTCAATAGACTCAAACTTATTTAAATCTAAGGTTTCTAATCCCCAATGATTTAGCGTAAATTCAACATCACTACCTGCATTTGATCTCGCTAAGAAACCTGATGCTAACGTCACACTATTAAAACGAGCGTATGCATGAATATCTCCACCGGTTTCAATGACGATACCATCAATAACATCGGTAATCTCATTGCGTTCAACTTTAATTTCTGTTGTTAACTCATATGTTTCAGCAGGTTTAACCGAAATAGCCGTATTGGCATCTGTAATAATGTTTTTGCTAATCAGGATTATGCCACTTTCATAGCTTGCAATATTAATGGCAACTCCATTGACATTTGTAATCGTGTTATTGCTTACGGTAATACCATTTTTAACACCATGAATGTTGATAAAGTCTGATGCAATATCAAGTGCACTGATCATTGTAATTTCAATGCCTTCTAACACAGTACTTGATGTAATCGAAGAATCACCCATAAATGATAATCCACTTAAGTGAATGTGGTTAGCTGCAAGCGTGATATCACCAACAATTTTAGCATTCGCTTCACCCATGAATGAGATACCTTCTTTATTAATGATTAAATCGGTTGTATAAGTACCTTCTTGGACGATCACCTTCGCATAAGGTAGCGCTTCTTCAAGCGCAGCTGTTAAAGAATTAAATAAATCAACTCCAAACGTATACGTCATACCTTCAACATTAAGTGTTCCTGATGTTACTGTTTGATTAACAAGGATTTGATTAATGACTTCAACCGTAATCGTATGTGTTACTGTTTCATTCATCGTTGAAGTTGCTGTGATTGTGACACTACCATCTTTAATCGGGGTCACTATGCCTTCACTATCAATCGTTAAAATGGTATCATCTGAACTTGTATACGTTAAATGGGGATAACCATTTGCTGGAAGTATGGTTGCAGATAACTGAGTATCACCATAAACGTTAACCTTACCTAAATCCTCTAATGTCACACTTTCAATTGGTAAATAAACTTCTACATTAACCGTAGCTGTCACGGATTCATCATAACTTGAGCGAACCGTAATGGTTGCAACCCCAGCACCAACCGGTGTAATTGCGCCAGTTTCATCAACAGTTAATACCGTTTCATCTGAAGATTCGTATGTTACATCTTCTGAGCTTGATACTGTTAAAGTTCCACTTTCTCCAACAATCATTTCTTGTGGGTAGTCTGTCACTTCAACAGAAACAACCTTTCTTACGGTAACACCAATGGTAATCTTTACTTCTGGATCTGTAACTGAAGTTATTGTCACTTGACCTGTTCCTTCACCAACACCAGTGATTACACCTTCATTAGATACTGTAAAAAGCGCTTCTGAAGAAGATGCAAATGTCACATCGTCATTGGATTCAAAATCAATAGTTGTTTGCATACCCACAGTAACAACGATTTGTGTTGTTTCTGAGGATAATAATACTTTTTTGGTGACTTCAACAGTGACTTCAAATGTGATCTCTGGATTTGATTTAGAGGTTACTGTAATTGTTGCATCTCCTACAGAAATGCCTGTAATCTGGCCATCTTCATCTACAGTGACAACATCTTCATCAGATGAGCTAAACGTTAAACCGTCTTCATCTGTTGTTGTTAAGTCAAGTAAGAATGTATCGCCTTCCTTGATAGAAACCGATGCATCACCATCAATCGTTACGTTAACTGAACAACTGACTAAAAAGATGGTTGTCATGAACACAAATATAAGTAAACTCAGTTTTTTCATAACCTACTTCCTTTCTTTAATACAACCATGTTGGATATCTCATGGCGTAACTTTAAAATACCTTTGGTAAGTCTTGTTGGATGTACATCGTTGGATAACAACACAAATCCAATATGATGTTTTCGATCAATGAACATGTTGCATCCCGTAAATCCTGTATGAATAATCGTCTCATCAAAGTCAACATACATACCTGCAGAAGATCGTCCTGTTGGTTTATCCCATCCAAGTGATCTTGCAAGGTGTGTCCCATCTTCTAAGATACGTTCTTCTCTCACTGGAAAGAGTAAATCAAGCGTTTCTTGTTTTAAAACAAACTTTCCTCTTAAGATGGCTTCTATAAATAAACCAATGTCTTTGGTTGTAGAAAATAAGCCAGCGTGCCCTGCTTCACCACCTAAAGCAAATGATTTTTCATCATGGACTAATCCTTGAAGATAACCTTGATAAACATCATCTTGTCTTAACTCAGTTGGAGCAGTTCTTTCTTTATTGGGATAATATCCTGTATCCTTCATACCAAGTGGTTTAAAAATCACTTCATCAGCAAATTCAGGTAACTTCTTACTCGTTAATTTTTCAATCATAAACCCTAAGAGTATAAATCCGATATCAGAATAAACAATTTTTTCACCAACTGCGTGAATCAATTCAGCACTAAACACTTTTTCGACAACTTCATCTCTTGATCTTAACGTGTTTGCACGTCTAATATCTGCCGGTAGCCCTGATGTATGCGTGAGTAGATGATAAACTGTGATCGCATGATGCTTAAACTCAGGTAGTACATCTTTAACTGGTGTATGAAGATGAATAAGTCCATCTTCAATCAATTTCATGATCATCGTGGTTGTTGATATAACTTTTGTTAACGATGCGACATCATAGATGACATCGTCTCTATTTAACTCTTTTTCCGGAAATAATCTAAAGTATCCAAGCGTTTCTAAATCCATAAAACCGCTTTCATCAACAATAGCGTAGGAGGCTCCTGGGAAGGAGCCCTCTTCAATCGCTTTTAATAAAATCTCGTTTACTTCTTTCATATCTTTAACACAAACTTTCGAACTAAGAAGATGATAACAGCCAATCCTGATACCGATCCACCAATAATCACTGCAGTAATTACTGCTTGATTTTGAGGCTCTTCAGGTGTCACAGGTTCTTCAATGGGAACACAAATTGTACCATTCCATTCTTCATCTGCTTCACAATTTGGTTCGACTTCTTTTGGAACGCATTCCGTGCCATTCCATTCTTCATCAATTTCACAAACAGGTGGGTTATCCACACAAACGCCATCCACTTCAGTTTGATTAGGTAGACACACAAGTGGTTCTTCTTTTTCAACATCAGAGGCCCATGGGAAACCTACATATTCAGTCCAATACGAAGCTTGTAATCTTTCTAAAGCTCCAACTACTAAAGGATTTGAATTATTTAATGTTTTATAACTGAAAATCGCACTACCTTTAATGACTTCATACGTTTGGTTATATCTTAGTTGTTCCAAAAATTCAGATTCATACGACCAACCACTGTTCTCAGCATAGCGATAGAAGCCATGTCCAATGATTAAATCAACACCTGTTCCTTCTGTAATCTCAGACCACCAATCAACTAAATCCGCATAAGGTGCAAGTCCATGATCAAATTGCCAGTAAAGTTGTGGCATGATGTAATGAAGCCATCCTTCTTCCACCCATTTTCTGCTATCTGCATATTGTGCACTATAGCTTTGCATGGTCGATGTTGATGTATTTGATCCATCTATTCCACCTGACTTCCAAATACCAAACGGTGAAATACCAAATTTAACGGTTTCTGCGTGATTCGTATTATACGTTTCAACGATGTTAAAGATATCTCTAACGAGCATATTTACGTTTTCTCTACGCCAATCCGCTAAGGTTTGATCCGTCAATTTTGTTCTGTTATATGTTTCTTCATCTTGACTGTTATCCATACCACTATAGGAGTAGAAATAGTCATCAAAATGAATACCATCGACATTATAGTTTGCCATCAACTCTTGAATAACATTTTTAATATAAGCTCTAACCTGGTTTTCACCTGGGTTTAAAATCAGTTTACCTTGTAAATCTTGTAAGACAAACTCTGGATGTTGTCTTGCAAAGTTATCTTCGTGAAGACTATTGAGTTGTGTCATTTTATCACCAGACACATTCGATACACGGTATGGATTTAACCATGCATGTAGTTCAATACCACGTTTATGTGCTTCAGCAATGATAAATTCTAAAACATCCCAGCCCGGATCTTGTCCCTCAACACCCGTTAAATAACGTGAGAAAGGTGCGTAATCTGAAGGATAAAAGGCATCATTCATTGGACGAACTTGGAAGAATACCGTATTAAAGTTTAAAGCTTCTATACGGTTTAACATACTGATAATTTGATTCTTATAGTTTTCTTCTGATGTATGTTGTCCAATGTCAATATTACCTACAGTTGCTACCCATACTGCTCTTACTTCAGCATCTTTTTCTACGTAAGGAGATGGCAATATCACAGGATCTGTTGAATTATAATGATTGACAATTTCACCATCGCGAACCACATATGTATTTGTTTCGTTAGGTGGTATATTTAAGCGAATACGTTCCTCTAAGGTTTGAGATACATTACCTGCTAAGTCGGTTGCATAAAACTCAACCCAGTAGGTTGCATTTAAACTTAATAGGATATCTTCATTAAACTCAGCCCACGCTGTCCATGCTCTTCCATTATGCAGTCTAAAGTAAACTTTATCTGCAACATCAGATGGTGTAATACCTACAGTGACTTCATCAATGTAATAGGTGCCATCAAACTCTCCTGTTACACTGATCACTGGATCATTAGGTGCAGTTCGATCGACATGAATCGTATCTGATGTTACGGTTGCACATGCATCATTATTCTTATATTCGATCGTGTAACTTCCCTCATCCGGAAAACTTAAGGTTGAACTATACGTTAACCATTCGCCTTCATTGATGCGATATAAAACATCGACTTGACCATTGAGAGAGACAGTTACTTCTTGATAATAGGGATAATTGCCTGTACCTAAAATATCGATTTCTGGAACAGGATAACATTCAGCGACGACGCTAATTAATCTGTTAACTTCAACAGATTCAACATTCTCACTGTTAATTGTTTTGGTTCGAATATAGTAATTGCCTGTACCATCAAAAACAATGGGTCCTGTATAGAGTTGCCATTCACCCACACTTCCATGATTAATCGCAACCCAAATGGGTTCAGAATTGGATGTGATGGTTAAAACTGAACCCGTCACATAACTACTACCGATCATCGTTCCAGTGACATTAATCACTGGGATATCATTATTTTGTTTATCAATCTCAAAGGTATATCCAGAAATTAACGATTCTAAACCTTCTGTTGTCACTGCTTTTACATGAAGGGTATATGTACCCTCATCTGAAAAAGTAAGTGGTGCTGTGTATAAAACATAAGGTGCATTATTAATACTGACATAAATATCATCAGTTGAAGTCATGGTTGCTGTGACATTGCTTGTATAAATAGAACCATTTTGTGTGCCTGATAAGGTCACTTCAGGTGATAAAACAGAACTTTCTGGCCACATATTGAGTGGTGTTTCTGTCCACATGGTTGATGCAACCGTATTTAATTGACTCTTCGTTAGAAAAGCTGCACTATACAAAGCAGATCCCTTAATTTCAGGATGCTTTTGATTATATCTTAACTGCGTTGGTATTTCATCTGATAACCAGTTATCAACATTATGAATACCATGACCAATGATTAAATCAACATCAGTTCCACGAACAACACTCGCCCACCAATCAACGACATCAGCATAAGGGGCAGTTGCATGTGTAAAACTCCAGTAAACTTGAGGACAAATATAATGAACCCATCCTTCATCAACCCATTTTTTACTATCTGCAAATTGTGAATAATAACTTTGTGAAGTTCCACTTGATGTATTTGAACCTTCACCTTGTGATTTCCAAATCCCAAAAGGTGAAACACCAAAACGAACATCTTTACCATTTAAAGTGTTATGATCAACAACATCTTCCATAACACCACGAATGACATCATTCACGTTTTCTCTACGCCAATCGCCAATCACTTGACCTGGTAATTTATATGTATCATAGGTTACAGTATCACTTGAAATTCCACTATAAGGATAAAAATAGTCATCAAAATGGATACCATCTACATCATATAAAGTAATTAACTCTTTAACAACGTTTCTAATATACGTTTTAACAGCAGGTTCACCTGGATTTAAGATATAGGGATAAACATTATTTGAATAATTACCTGCAATCACTAAGTCTGGGTTTTGTTTCGCGAAGTTTTCGTTATGTAATGTTTCTAACATATCGGCTTCACTCAAACCAGAGTTTTGAACACGATATGGATTTAACCATGCATGAAATTGAATGCCTTGTGCATGTGCATAATCAATCATCCATGCCATGACATCCCACCCAGGATCTTGACCTTCAGTTCCGGTTAACCATTTACTCCATGGTGCATATTCAGAATCATAAAAAGCATCATTATTCGGTCTTACTTGGAATAAGATGGCATTCATGTTTTTCGCTTTAACACGATTAATCAAATCTTGGAAAGCTAATTTATATTGTGATTCAGAGGTATGAACGGGCATGTTAAGTTGATGAACAGTTGCTACCCAGACCCCTCTAAATTCTGTATCTGATTCGACATAGCTTTGTGGAATCGTTACAGGTGTTGATGTATTGTAATGGAAAACGGTTTGACCACCACGGGTTAAATTAATTAGTGGTGTAGATGCATTGATTGTTTGACCACTCATCATCATGACGAAAAACAAAGATAATAGTGTTAACAAGATGAGTTTATATCTTCTCATGTCAGACCTCCTTTTTAAAAAGTTTCTTTAAATTTTGCATACCTGGATATGCTTTATCTTGATCCATAAACGTTTTGGCTGTAAAGAATACATTCCCTTTTACAACGTCATATTGATTTGCATATTTAATTTGATCAACGATTTCGCTTGGGTTTTGATATCTTGAATCTGTGCCTAAACGATAAGCACCATGACCGATGTAGAGTTTCACGTTTGAATCTTTACATAAATCAACCCACCAATCTAAAAGATCAGCAAACGGTGCTAAATGATGTCCGAAATCCCAATAGATCTGTGGCACAATATAATCAACGATACCTTCTTTAACCCATGTGACAGAATCTGCGTATTGTCCATAATAAGATTCACTACATCTGGGATCCACGTTTGCCCCTTTGGGATCACTTTCTTTGGTTTTCCAAATACCGAAGGGCGATAAACCAAATGTGAGTTTAGGATTATGTTTTTTTAGTGCATGATACACTTTTCGCATCGCATCTGTGACATGATGTCTTCTAAAATCACCTAAAGACCATGATTCTTCTTCTCTAAACTCGTATTCTTTTAAATCATTATAGACATCATCTAAACCTGCATAAGGATAGAAATAATCATCGAAATGAATACCATCGACATCATAATTCGTTACCAGTTCAACCATAGAGTCTGTAATAAACTGTTTAACTTCTTCTTTTGCTGGATTTAAAATCATTGCGCCTTTTTTATCTAAGACAATGAGTTCCGGATGTTTTTTCGCAAAGTTTAAATCATCACATGTTTTCAAATATTCATCTTTAGGTATCGTGCCATTTAAAGATACACGATATGGATTACACCACGCATGAAAAGATAAACCTCTTTGTTTCGCTTCTTTAATCACCCATGCTAAGACATCAAACGGAGGTTTTTTACCTTCAGCTCCTGTGAAATATCTGCTATAAGGGTTTAGTTTTGATTCATAAAAAGCATCATTCGTCGTTCTGACCTGAAAGTAAAGTGTGTTGATGTTATAGTCAACAGCAGTATCTAAAATCGAAATCACTTTCTTTTGGTAAAGATTGATATCTTCTACTGTCGGTAAATCAATATTAGCTACATTAGAGACCCAAAATGCACGAACCTCTTTTTCATGATACACTTCAGGAACTTCAACAGGTTTATCAGTATTAAAATGGTTGATGATCTCTTTGTTCTCATTCATTTGATAAATCTTCATCGATGTTATTTCTCCTCGTAGTAAGTTAAATAAGGCTTATGTGCAACAACTAATTCATCAAATGCTTTCTTTGCTTCAATCGTTGATTTTGTCAAAGGATGAATTTGTAATGCAAGAAGTGCTTTATCTAAATTCTTTTCATAAATGGCATCAGCAAGCAGTTCTTCATAAGCTTTCACACTTTGAACTAACCCTCTAATCTGAACAGGAAGTTGGCCAATATGTACTGGAATTGGACCATCTTTTGTGATACGACATGTAATTTCAATCGCACACCCATCAGGTAGATCTGTAATGTGTCCATTATTGATCGTATTAACGACTTGATAATCACGTTTATCATTATAAATCGATGAAATCACTGAACATGCGACATC
>Ga0209066_10003122_pt1 | contig 19296 bp, 18 predicted proteins | sample All_14_2_FD_187198 | JGI IMG/M metagenome (GOLD analysis project Ga0209066, IMG submission 187198) | Freshwater microbial communities in response to fracking from Pennsylvania, USA - Allegheny Zone_MetaG_DW_15 (SPAdes) (version 2) ... | reverse complement strand
CCGGCACACCGCCGCGCCCGCCGAAAGGCCCAGCTCCGCTGCGGCCTCCGCCACCGTCCTGCCGCTGAAGGCACGCACCGTCTCGCTCCACCCTCCGCCGATCATCACCCCCGACCAGTCTCGCCCGCCGGCGTCGAGCTCCGACTCGATCCGGCTGCGCGCGGCCGGATCGCGCAGGTTGGCCAGGATCGCGTCGCGGCCTCCTGCGGAAGCCCAGTCGGGCAGCACCACGTCCAAGTCCGTGCCGGCCGCCGTGTACGGGTACCGGTCTGCCTGCACGCGGACGCCTTCGGCTCGCGCCCGGTTGAGCAGCTCCAGCACCGCGTCGATCTTGTGCCAGTTGGCCTGTCCGGACGTCTTGAGATGCGAGACCTGCACTTGGATGCCGGCCGTGCGCGCGAGCCGCAGGACCTCGTCCACCGACTCCAGCAACCGCCCGCCCTCGCTGCGCATGTGCGTGGCATAGATCCCGCCCTTGGCCGCGGCCGCACGGGCCAACGCCACCACCTCGTCCTCGCCCGCGTATTTGCCGGGCTGATAGAGCAGACCGGTCGAAAGCCCCCAGCCGCCCTCGTCCAGCGCCTGCTCCAGGCGGCACCGCATCTCGCCCACCTCGTCCGGCGTGGCCAGACGGGGCTCGTAGCCCATGACCCCGGCGCGCAGGGTGTTGTGGCCGATGAACTGCACGGTGTTGACCGCCGGACGCACCGCCTCGAACAGCGCGCGGTAATCCGCCACCGTGGTCCACGTCGGCCCAGGGCGGGCGCTTGTCTGCAACGCGCCCGAGGCCAGACAAGGATACGTTTGCGAGGCCCAGTCCGAGGAGAGCCGGGCCTGGCCCAGACGCGGAACCGCGGAACCGCCGCACTGGCCGTTGACTTCGGTGGTGACGCCCTGCGCGAGTTTGCTGGGCGCATCGGGCTCGATCAGCAGATAGGCGTCCGAATGCGCGTGCGCATCGATGAAGCCCGGCGCGACCACACACCCGGCCCCGTCGATCTCACGCGCGGCCTGCGCGGCGGAGAGGTCGCCCAGCGCCGCGATACGGTCGCCCTCGACGGCCACGTCGGCGCGCCGCTCCGGCGCTCCCGTGCCGTCCACCACGCGGCCATGACGTATGATCAGATCGAAAGTCATCGGCGCCTCTTCTCAACCTTCTGATTGCCAACGCCTCAGTTCCCCGGCAACGGCTCCTCCGCAGACAACGTGTGCGTCCCGCTGAGCAGCGCGACGACCTGCTGCTGCACCTCGCCGAGCTGGTCGAGCCGGAGACGCGGGTCGAGTACGACGAAGGTGTCGCCGCTCTTCTTTTGCTCGTAGATGCGCAGGATGCCGCCGCTCTCATGCGGCTTGGCATCGCGTTCGACCAGCTGTTTGCCCCGCTCCAGCATGACCGCCAGCACGTATACGACGTTGCTCATCGAAGGGTCTTCGAGCGTGATCAGGCGGCGGAGCAGACTTTCAGCCGTTTCCTTTTTCAGATGCTCGGTCTTGGCCGCGCTGGGTGCGGGCGCCTCGTACTCGCCCTCCCACACGCTGAAGGGTTCCCAGTCGCGCGGGGTGCCCGTCCAACAGTCCACACAGCAGTCCAAGCGTTCGTACGTGTCGCCGTTTTCGCGCAAAACCGACACGCAGGGTTTCTTGTCCACGAAAGGCTGCGCGCAGATGCTGCACACGTGGCCTCGCGGGCGGATATTCCATTCTTGTGCCATAGGCGCAAAGTATAGCAAAAAATTGCGCGCTGACACCCGCGCTTTTTAAAGAACACCGACGACGCTTCGGGCTGCCCTACGGTGCACGACGCACCTCTCCCCCACAACAGGAAGCGCCCGCCACGGTTAGCGGCGGGCGCCCCACTCCGACGCGTTGAGGCCGTCGGGACGTCAGAACTTCGGGTCAAGCGTCCACGAGCCGCGCAGCGGCGCGGTGATCAGCTTATCCGCGTCCGGGTCGTTGACGAACCGTTCCCGCTTCGGGTCCCACCGCACTTGGGTGCGGCCCAGCCGCAGGCCGATGTTGGCCAGGTGCGCGATCGAGATCGACCGGTGGCCGATCTCGCAGGTCGTGATCGTGGGCTCGTGCTGGCCGCTCTTGTAGAGGTGGATCTCGCTGTCGGAAAGCTTCTCGCGGATCATCTCCTCCGGCTTCATGACGAGCTTGCCGCGGGTGACAAAGATCTCCTTGCCGCCTTCGCCGACGAAACGCACGCCGTTCGGGAACCGGTTGGAGACGAACACGCGCGTGCCCTCGGCGTAAACGACCTCGAAGCTGTAGTCGCCCGCCGTGTTGAAGACCGCGTCGACCGGCGGCAGGTCGCTCTTGAGGTTCTCGACCGCCACGGGGCCGGAGTCGTCCTTGCCCAAAGCCCACTGCACGATGTCCAGATGGTGCGCGCCCCAGTCGGTGATCATGCCGCCGGAGTAGTCCAGGTTCCCGCGCCACGAGAGCGGGTAATGGAGCGCGGGGATGAACGGGCGCAGCTTGGCCGGGCCGAGCCACATGTCGAAGTCCACGTTCGGCGGGGGCTGCGGCAGCGGGTCCATGCTGGCGTCCGCGCCCTTCTTGCCGAACAGGCTGTGGCCGCCGGGCAGGCCCACCTCGATCCTCTCGAGTTTCCCGAGCCGCCCGTTACGGATGAACTCGCACGCCATGCGGAAGTAGTTGTCGGAGCGCTGCTGTGAGCCGACCTGAAAGGTGACGCCGGCCCGCTTCACTTCGTTCGCCATCGCGCGGCCCTCGGCGATGCAGAGCGACATCGGCTTCTGGCCATAGATGTGCTTACCCTTACGAGCGGACCAGATCGCCTGGATCGCATGCCAGTGGTCCGGCGTGCTGATCACCACCGCATCGAGGTCGTCCTTGTCCAGCATCTCGCGGAAATCGGCGTACACGCTGCAGGCGTTGTAGTCGGGCTTGTTCTGCTGCTTGGCGTAGAACTCGTTCACCCGGCGGCGGCAGGGCTCGCGCCCGCCGAGGCGCTCGGCGCCGTAGCCGTAGAGCCCCGACTCCTTGTTGCAGTCGCAGACCGAGACCACCTGCACCTTGTCGTTGTTCAGGAAGTTGCCGATGTTGTCGTGCGCCATCGTCCCGTACCCGATGAACCCGACATTGAGGCGCTCAGACGGGGCCGGACGCCGGGCCGCAAGCCCTTTCCTAAGACCGACACAACCGGACGACACGATCGTCGGCATCGCCAGCAGCGTCCCCGCGCCTGCCAGAAAATGACGACGTGAAACCTTGACCTTACCCATGCTCCCCCCTCTTGACGGCCCTTTCAGGCCATTGTTGTTACACAAGCCCTTGGTCAGGCATCCGCGCGTCGCTTAGGGTGTCCGCAGCAGGCTCTTATTTCGCCGCGTGACGGCGCTGCTGGCGCGTGAGCGGAACCTCGACCGTCATCCCGCCCTCGGCATCGTGCTTATGCGCGCTTTTCTGACGCATCATCAGCATCTGGATGATCGACAACACCTGACTTACGGTCCAGTAAAGCGAGAGCGCGGCAGGAAAACTGTAGAACATGAACAGCATCATGATCGGCATCATGATCATCATCATCTTCTGCTGCTGCGGATCGCCCATCGACGGCGTCAGGTAACTCTGCAGCGCCATGGTTCCGGACATCAGGAACGGCAGGATGTTGAGCGGCATCGGCAGCACACCGGCCAGCAGGTTCTCAGGCTCGCTCAAGTCCCCGATCCAGAGGAAAGGAGCATACCGCAGCTCCACCGCGCTGCGCAGCACCGTGAAGAGAGCGATGAACACCGGGATCTGAACCAGCATCGGCAGACAGCTCGACAGAGGATTGACCTTGTTCTCGCGGTAGATCGCCCACGTCTCCTGTTGCAGCTTCTGCGGATTGTCTTTGAACTGCTTCTGGAGCTCCTTCAGCTTCGGCTGGATATCCTGCATCTTCTTCATGCCCTGCGTGCTCTTGTGCGTGAGCGGCCAGAAGATGATGCGAACCAGGAAGGTGAGCAGGATGATGGCGACGCCGTAGTTCGGGATGATGCGGTGGAAGAAGTTCAGCGTCGGGACCAGCAGCTTGCAGAACCACGTGAACGTCCCGAACTCCATCACCGCGTCCATGCGGTTGCCCATCGCCAGCAACAGCGACAGCTTCTTCGGGCCGATGTAGAGCGTGTAGTCGCGGGTCAGCGTCTCGCCTTGCCCCAGAACTCGTCCATTGAAGAGCACACGGGCAGAAAGGTCTTTCAGCACATAAACCGGCTGGGCGACGTCGCGCGCCATCTGGGCGGTGAACCCGCAGTTCGGCTCCGACGATGAAAAGAGGGTTACAAAGAACCGCGACTTGAGCGCGACCCACGACTGAGGCTCGAACACAGGGACAGTGACTTGGTCGGGCAGCCCGGCCACCGACGGCGCGCCGCCGCAGCCAAACCCGCCACCCGCTCCGCCGCCCACGAGGTACTGCTTGGTGGCCTTGTCTGATCCCCAGTGATGCGCTTTCGCCGCGGCCGCGGCAGGCAGCGAATCGATCGAGAGCATCTCGTTCTTTGACGCACCCTTGCGCATCACGCCCATTCCCACGCTGTTCGTGCCCAGCGCCAGCGCGTTCCCGCCCGCGTTGCGGAACGTGTCCGTCACCTTGACCTGATAGTCCTTGAGCAACTCGATGCGGCGCGTCAGGGCCAGCCCCTGCGCCGTCGCGGTGGTCAGCGTCACGACCTTTCCCGCGTCATCCCGTTCCACGCGGTACGCCGCATTGACGGCCAATCCGGGCACACCCGCAAGTTCCAGCCCCGGCGCGGCGGCGAAATCCAGCGTGACCGGCGGGTTTTTGTCGCTCGCCTTGCCCGGCTCGGAGGTGAACCGGTTCAGCGTCACCTGCTTGAGCACGGCGCCGTGCGAAGAGATCGAGAGGGTCATGTCCCCGCCGTTCAGCTTCACGACCTCTTCGGGGACAGAGGGGACAACCGGAGCAGCCGCATCCGCGACAGGCAGCGTCGCCGGGGCAGGCGCGACGAGCGCGGCCGCAGGCGCCGTCGCCGCAGCGGCAGCCGGCGGCTTCCGCGGGATCCTCGTCAGATCGCTCGCGTGCTTCTTCGTCTCGTTGTTGCTGTGGAACACCCAGCCGGCCAGCGCGAGGCCGAGCAGGATGGCAATGATGCGCTCTTGTTTGTTCATGCTAATAGGCTCCGAAATTCAAAGGTCCCATCGCGCCGGCACCGGGCTGAACCGTTCAACGCGCCCTGTCGGGAACGCGGCGCGCGTCCCCCTTGCCGACTAACCGTCTTTCTTGGACGGAACCGGATCGTAACCGGAAGGCCCGAACGGCCGACACCGCATGATCCGCCTTGCCGCCAACCAACATCCCTTAAGGACACCGTGTGCCCGCAGCGCCTCAATACAATACTCCGAACACGAGGGCGTGAATCGGCAACAGTTCCCGATGTGCGGCGAAAGCACCACCTGATAAGCCCGCACCAGGCCGATCAGCACACCGCGCGCCAGATGACCGATAGCGGAGAGGATCCGTTTCATCCGCACCTCCGTCACGCATGCGCATCCACCTTGGCCCCCTCCGGGCACCAGACCTTGGCCCGGCGGCAGACCGCCTCGAAGTCGCGCATCACGTCCTGACATTTCTTGCCCGCAAGCCCTGCGCGGGCGATCAGGATCAACGCAACGTCCGGCGAAAGGTTGTGGCGGCTCAACCGGAAGGCCTCACGCATCAGGCGCTTGGCCCGGTTGCGGTCCACCGCGCGCCGGAACGTCCGCTTAGAAACAATAACGCCGGCCCTTCGACCGGCGTCCGACGCACATCCTACCCACACGACCAGCGAACGACCGTAGAACGACCTCTTTTCAGAAAATACGCCTTTGTATTTTGATGAATCAAGTCGGAAAGGTCCGGGAAAGGGCAAACCGCTCTCCCTGTGCTGTTCCTGGCCGTTCATGGTGCCGTCAGGCTGTCACGGTTACACCTGCGTCAGGCGGATGCGCCCCTTACGGCGGCGGGCGTTGAGCAATGCGCGGCCACCCCGGGTGGCCATACGGGCGCGGAAACCGATCTTGCGTACACGCTTGATCTTCGAGGGTTGCCACATCATCTTCATCGTTTGATTCTCCTACCTTATTCCTCGCTTAAAAAAGAGTTATTAAGAGTATCACAGCGCCGGATAATGGTCAATCCACCCGCCAACAAATTTTCGGTCCGCCCTGGGACGGGGTTTTCCGGCGCCCTTCAGGCCCTGCGCCGGGCTCAAAACTCCACCCCCGGTTGCGCCGGCCAGCCGCTCTCCATGCCGTGCTTGACGCACGCGATGAGGCTGACCGTGTCCGCCAGCCCGACGAGCGCCGGGCAGGCGTCGCGGCCGGTCAGCACCACGGTCGTGGACGGAGCGGCCCCGGCCACCGCCGCGCACACCGCGTCCGCCGAGAGCAGTCCGTGCGCCACCGCCCCGCATACCTCGTCGAGCAAGACCATCCCGAACGCCGGGTCGCGCAACTTCTCGGCCGCCAGCCGCAGCCCCTTCTCCGCCGCCCGCACATGGCGCTCAAAGACCGGCCCGGCCTTTTCCAGGACGAACCCCTCGCCGCACAGGTGGACCTCCACGCCCGGCAACATCGCCAGCGCCTGAGACTCTCCCGTGTCGCCGCGGCGCTTGATGAAGTGCAGCACGCACGCGCGCTGCCCATGTCCTACCGCGCGCAGGACCATGCCCAAGGCCGAGGTGGTCTTGCCTTTCCCATCGCCGGTGATCACCACAATCCTGTTTTTGGCCATCTCTGCCATTGGGCTCCTTGTATGCTTGGAAGCAAGTCGGATTTATGTTATTCTTTTTTTTTGCACTCGGAAAGGGGGTTCTGGGCAGAACTTCCGGAAAGCATTAAAACCGGGGGCAGAGGGAGGTTCTTTTTCAAGCGCGGCACGGCCTTCACTTGAAGAACCTGGCAAGGACTGACGATGGATGGCTCTCACACGATACTTTTCGACGCCCGCACGGCCACGCGGGCCTATCCGGGCATCAACCGGTATATCCGCTCTCTACTCGCCGCGATGCTTCCCGAACTGCGTGAAGACGAGCGGCTCCACGTCCTGCTCCCGCCCGAGACCGAGATCCCCTTCCTCTCCGCGCATCCCCGCGTGACCACCTACGCCACCCAAGCGCCCATCACCACCTTCAAGAGCCACTGGCAGGCCTTCAAGCTGGCGCGAGCGATCCGGGCACAGGTCTGCCACGCGGCCTTCGTGCTCACGCCCGTCCGGGTTCCCGGCAAGATGGTCCTGACCGTCCACGACGTCATCCCGCTCTCGCATCCCCAATACAGCACCGTCTATACCCGGCTGTTCTGGAGGTTCATCGGCCGCCGCGTGATCCGGCACAGCCGCAAACTGATCGGCGTTTCCGAAGACGCGCTCAAGGCCTGCGCGCGCTTTTTCGGCCCGCATGCCGTCCGCCGCAGCACCGTCATCTATCACGGCATCGATTCCGCCTTCCGCCCACAGACACCGGAAGACGTGGCCGAACTTCGCGCCGCCTACAAGCTGCCGGAAAAATTCCTGCTTTACGTCGGCTCGGACCAGCCGCACAAAAACGTGACGACGCTGCTCCACGCGCTCGCGATGATGGACCCCACGGCCACAGCCCCCCTCGTCATCGCCGGGTTCGACAGTTCCGGAAGCCCGCTGCGCCGCGAGGCCGAACAGCTCGGGCTGGCCAACCGCGTGCAGTGGCTCGGCGAGATCCCGGAAGAGATCCTGCCCACGCTCTACAGCGCCGCGCACGCCTTTCTTTTCCCCAGCCTCGTCGAGGGCTTCGGCTTCCCGGTGCTCGAGGCCATGGCGTGCGGCACGCCGGTCATCTGCTCCGCGCTCAACGTCCACAAGGAGATCACCGCCGGGGCGGCCAAGATCGTACACCCGACCGACCGGCAGGAGTGGAAGCGCGCGATCCACGCCGCGCTCGTCTCGCTCGACTGGCACGACACCTACCGCGAAAAGGGGCTGGAGCGGGCCTCCTTCTTCTCATGGCAAACCGCCGCCCACGCCACGCTCGAGGTCTACCGCCAGCTTTACCCCCGGCGATACGCACGCTCGACAGAAACCCCGTCAAAAATATAAACTGTCTTTTTTCACCCCGGAGAATACACCCCTATGGCAAAAGCATGTGACCTGAAAAAGGGCAGCCTGGTCGGCATCAACGGCCTGCCCCACGTCGTCGAAGACCTCAAAATTTCCACGCCCAGCGCGCGCGGCGCAGCCTCGATCTACCGGTTCCGCTTCCGCAACCTCGTCACCAAGGCCAAGCAGGACGTCTCTTGCAAAGGCGACGAGCCGTTCAGCGACGTCGACTTCGAGCGCCGCCCGGTGCAGTATCTCTACAAAGAGGCGGACCTCTACACCTTCATGGACTCCGAGGATTTTTCGCAGTTCTCTCTGACGGAAGACTCGCTCTCGGATCAGCTCCAATACCTCATCGAAGACATGGAGGGGATTTTCGCCCTGCTGTCTGACGGCAAAGTGCTCACCATCGAAATGCCCCAGAAGGTCGAGCTGCGCATCGCCTCGTGCGACCCGGTCATGAAGGGCGCCTCCGTCACGTCCCGCAACAAGCCCGCCACCTGCCAGACCGGGCTGGTCGTGCAAGTGCCCGAGTACCTCGAGGCCGGCGAAACCATCCTCGTGGACACCACGACCGGCACCTATCTCTCGCGCGCCAACACGTCGAAGTTCTAACCCGCGCCGCCGCCCGGAAACACGGCGGCCACGGAAAGCGGTTAAAAAAATTATCGCCGTACTTGCCTTTTTCCGGCGGAAGCGCTAATTTATATGGCTCATCAATCAGCACGGACTGCCGAGTGGCTCCCCCGTGCGGAAGCGAAGGCGCGTCCGGTTACAGGACTGGCACGCCAAAGCGGATTTAACCCGGGTGATTACCGGAACGTGGCTCGCAAACGGGGCGCTCTCGTCCCCCGAGACACACGGTCCGGCAGCCCCACAAGTTAGAAAGAACCTTCATGGACATGCCTGTTTCGAGCCTCACCGGGCTCACCCTGAAAGACCTGCTGGATGCGGGTCTGCACTTCGGCCACCAGACCAAGCGCTGGAATCCCAAGATGAAGCGCTACATCTTCGACAAGCGCAACGGGATCCACATCATCGACCTCACGCAGACGGTGACGCTGATCGACGAGGCCGCCGAGTTTCTGCGCGAAACCGCCCTGAGCGGCAAGAAGATCCTTTTCGTGGCCACTAAGAAGCAGGCCCAGGAAGTGGTCCGCGAGGCGGCTGTCGCCTGCGGCCAGTTCCACATGACCGAGCGCTGGCTGGGCGGCACGCTCACCAACAACCAGACCATCCGCAAGAGCGTCAAGCGCATGCGCCAGATCGAAGCCATGGGCCGCAACAACAACGGCGTGCTCTCGATCCACAAGAAAGAGGCCTCCAGCCTGCGCCGCGAGCTCGACAAGCTCCAGAAGAACCTGAGCGGCATCGCGGACATGGACAACAAGCCGGGCGCGCTTTTCATCGTCGACATCTGCCGCGAGCAGAACGCCGTCAAAGAGGCCACCCGCCTGGGCATCCCCGTGGTCGCCATCGTGGACACCAACGCCGATCCGGATCCGATCAAGCACGTCATCCCGGGCAACGACGACGCCGTGCGCGGAATCAAGATGATCGCGGACGCCTTCGCGAAGGTCATCAAGGAAGCGAACGACGAGTTCTCGCGGATCGCCGCCGAGCGCCAGCAGCAGAAAGAGGCCGAGCAGGCCAACCAGGAAGCTCAGGAGCGCGCCGTCCGCAAGACCCGTAAAGACGCCGCCGCAGGCAGCAGCGAGGCCGCCGACAAGGCGAAGGCCAAGCTGACCGAGACCCGCAAGCGCGCCGCCAAGGCTGCCAAAGACGCGGTGGACGCCAAAGCCGCCGCCGTCGAGAGCGCGCCGGCCGCCGCCGAAGCGCCCGCAGCGGAAGCCCCGGCCGCCGAATAACAACGAACCGACCGTCCCGCCTGAGTCATCAGACGGGACGGCACGTTTTCACAAACACCCACTTTAAAAGGAGCTCATTATGGCAGATATCACCGTTGCGGCAATTAACGATCTCCGCCAGCGCACGAACGCCGGCATGATGGACTGCAAAAAAGCCCTGATCGACACCCAAGGCGACATGGACGCCGCCATCAAGATCCTGCGCGAGAAGGGCCTCGCGATCCAGGTCAAGCGCGCGGACAAGGAGTCGAAGGAAGGAACCATCAAGGCCATCTCCTCCGACGACGGCAAGACGATCGGCATGGCCGAAGTCAACACCGAGACCGATTTCGTGGCCAAGACCGACAATTTCAAAAACTTCGCCGAAGCCGTGACCCGCCAGGTGCTCGCGGGCGTTGCAGACCTCGGGGATGCCATGAAAGAGGCGCTGATGACCATCGTCTCGCAGACCGGCGAGAACGTGAAGATCCGCCGCACCGCCCGCTTCGTGCTGGACGGCAACGGACAGGTCGCCTCGTACATCCACATGGGAGGCAAGGTCGGCGTGCTGGTCGAGGTCGGCTGCGGCAAGGCCGAGACCGCCAAGCATGACGCCTTCAACGAACTGGTCCACGACCTGACGCTCCAGATCGCCGCCGCCGCGCCGCGCTGGCTGGTGCCGGAAGAGATCCCGGCCGAAGTGGTCGAGGCCGAGAAGGACATCTACCGCAACCAGATCCAGGGCAAGCCCGCCAACATCGTCGAAAACATCCTGAAGGGCAAGATCCAGAAGTTCTACTCGGACGTCTGCCTGATCCACCAGCCCTTCGTCAAAGAGCCCAAGCAGTCGGTCACGGACATCGTGAAAGCCTGCGAGAAAGCCACCGGCGACACCCTCACGATCAAGCGCTTCGTCCGCTTCCAGCTCGGCGCCTCCTAAGCCGAGACGCGGCTCGTGAAGAATGGTTAAGGCCGGAGCGTTCGCTCCGGCCTTTCTGTTGGATGCGGGTCGCTTGCTTTCTGCGCCGACATCCACTAAACTTTTTTCATATCTGGGCAGGCACCTCGCAACGTGAAACCCGTAACCCTTAACCCGCAACCCGTAACTTGTATGAATGTCGAACACCGCTACCGTGAATTTCTGCCGGAAGCCCGGCGCATCGTCGTGAAGATCGGGACCCGCGTCATCGCGCAGAAGTCGGGACGCCCCGACATGCAGCCGCTCAAGAGCCTGGTCAAGCAGGTGGCCGAACTGCACCGCAAGGGCTACGAAATCCTGATCGTCTCTTCCGGCGCGGTCGGCGCGGGCGTTGAGGCGCTCGGCATGAAGGCGCGCCCGACCAGCGTGCCGGACCTCCAGATGTGTGCCGCCGTCGGCCAGGCGCGGCTCATGTCCCATTACGAGGGGCTGTTCAACGCCGAGAAGATCACCATCGGCCAAGTGCTCCTCACCCACGCCGATTTCCAGCACCGCATCCGCTTCGCCAACGCAAAACGCACCATGGAGCACATGATCCGCCACGCGGTCATCCCGATCATCAACGAGAACGATGTCGTCGCCGACGAGGAGATCAAGGCCGACCTCTCTCTCGGCGACAACGACTACCTCGCCGCACTCGTCGTCAAGCTCGTGCGCGCCGACATCCTCGTGATCCTCAGCACCGTCGACGGCGTTCTGGACGCGTCCAACAAGCGCGTCCACTACATCGAGAACCTGAACGAGGCCTTCGCCCTCGTCAACCCGGCTCAGGCTGGAGGACTTTCCAAAGGCGGCATGGACTCCAAACTGCGCGCCGCACAGATCGCGGTCAAGGCGGGCTGCGGCGTGGTCATCGCCTGTGGACGGAACAAGAAAGTCCTGACCGACGTGATGGCCGGACACGACACAGGCACCCTCATCCTCAGCAGCGCCCTGTAACCAGCGACCCCGGGACTTCCCCATGACTTTACACGACACGATCCGACAGGTCGGCGACCAAGCGCTCACCGCCTCGCGCAAAATGGTGAACCTCTCGACCAAAAAGAAGAACGCCATCTTGAACGCCATGGCCGACGCCCTCGACCAGCAGCGCGACCTCATCAAAGAGGCGAACGCCCAAGACCTCGCACAGGCGAAGACGGCCGGCCTTTCCACCGCCATGCTTGACCGCCTGACCCTCAGCGACGCCAGGATCGACGCCATGATCAAGGGGATCCGCGAAGTCGCCCTGCTGCCAGACCCGGTCGGCAAAAAACTCTGGAAGCGCACCCGGCCCAACGGCCTCGTCATCGAGAAGAAACGCGTGCCGCTGGGTGTCATCGCCATCATCTTCGAGTCGCGCCCGAACGTCACCTCCGACGCGGCCGTGCTCTGCCTCAAAACCTCCAACGCCGTGATTCTCCGCGGCGGCAAAGAGGCGATCAACTCCAACATCGCCATCGGACGCGCCCTGCAGGAAGGCGGCGCGAGCGCCGGCCTGCCCAAGCACGCCCTCCAGCTGATCGAAACCACCGACCGCGAAGCCGTGCGCGAACTGGTGCAACTGGATGACCGGGTAGACGTAGTGATCCCGCGCGGCGGCGAGTCGCTGATCCGCGCCGTGGTCGAGAACGCGCGCGTCCCGGTGCTCAAGCACTACAAGGGCGTCTGCCATGTCTTTGTCGACGCCACCGCCGACCTGGACAAGGCAATCGCCATCGTCGAGAACGCCAAGTGCCAGCGCCCCGGAGTCTGCAACGCCATGGAGACGCTCCTTGTGCACCAGGCGGTCGCCGCCGCCTTTCTGCCGATGCTCGGCGCCTTAGCCGCGCGGCGCAAGGTTGAGCTGCGAGGCTGCAAGGCGACGCGCGCGGTCCTTCCCGGCTGCGAACCCGCGACCGAAGCGGACTGGACCACCGAGTATCTCGACCTGATCCTCTCCGTGCGGGTCGTGAAAGACCTCAAAGCCGCCATCGCGCACATCAACACCTACAGCTCACACCACTCCGACGCGATCGTTACGACCGACGCGCGCAACGCCAAGAAATTCCTGAAAGAGGTCGACTCCGCCGCCGTGTACGTCAACGCCTCCACCCGGTTCACCGACGGCGGCGAGTTCGGCATGGGCGCGGAGATGGGCATCAGCACCGACAAGCTTCACGCCCGCGGCCCGATGGGGCTGGAAGAGCTGACGACCTACAAGTACATCGTCTCTGGAACCGGACAGATCCGCTGACGGCAGAAGCATGAAAAAAACACCCAAACCGAAGAAAGCCAAGCCAGCCGACCTGATCCGCGCCATCTCGCAGGCAGATAGCGTGCTGATCACCGGTCACGTGCGGCCGGATGGCGACTCGCTCGGATGCATGATCGCCCTCGCGCACTTGCTCAACCGCGCGGGGATCAAGGCCGTCGCAACCGCCGAACGCAACGGGCTCGGCGGACCGGGCTTTCTGGCTGGCGTGGAAAAGCTCCTCGCGCCCGACGTGGCGGCGAGGAAGAAGTTCGACCTGCTGATCTCCCTGGACTGCGGCGCGTTCGAGCGCCTGCCCGAACCGATCCAGCCGCTGGCCGCCAAGCTCAAAATCATCAACATCGACCATCACCGGACCAACACGCTCTTCGGCACCCTGAACTGGATCGAAGCCCGGGTCTCCTCCACCGGCGAGATGCTCTGGCGTCTCGCCCGCAAAGCCGGCTGGAAACTCGACGCGGTCGCGGCCGAGGCGCTTTGGGTCGCCGTGATCACCGACTCCGGACGTTTCGCTTACGACCAGACCACTCCCGCCACGCTGCGGTGCGGCGCTGACCTGTTGCGTTACGGAGTGCGCACCGCCTACATCAACGACAAGCTCTATTGCTCGTTCAGCCGCATCTCCATGGAACTCAAGCGGCGCGCCTTCCGCACGCTGACGGTCTCCGAAGACAACGAGGTCGCCTCCGTCACCCTCACCGGCCAGGACTTCGAAGAGACCGGCGGCACCAAAGCCGACGCCGAAGACGTCATCGAAATCCCCCGCAGCCTGATCGGCAACCGCGTCGCGCTCTTCTTCTACGGCAGCGAAGACGACAACGCCGAGACGCGTGTCAGCATCCGCACGCGCGCCCCGCTCGACGCCACCGTGTTGGCCAAGCAGTTCGGCGGCGGCGGTCACGCGCGGGCAGCCGGCTGCACCCTCAGAGAACCCCTCTCGCAAGCGAAGAAGACGTTTCGCAAAGCCGTCGCCGAATGGCTCGCGCAGCAGCCGCCTGAGGCGGCCAAAGGCGGCAGGCAAGCCTGACAAAATGCCGTTGCGGTTTTTTTCGGTCTGGGGTACTCTTTTCCCATGAATTCTTACGATCACTCTTTTATCTTTCCGCGCGTGGGGCGGATGGAGCAGGTCGCATCGATCCGTCGCTTGGTGTCGGATGACGGCAAGGGACGCGGCATGCGTGTGCTGGAGGTCAACTCCGGCAGCGGACTCTCGTTCACGGTCTACCCGGACCGCGGCATGGACATCGGCCAGACGTATTACAACGGCATGCCGCTGGCCTGGGTCTCGCGCAACAACGAGATCGCACCGAATTTCTATGACCCAGAAGGCTTCGAGTGGCTGCGAAGCTGGGGAGGCGGGCTGCTGACCGGCTGCGGACTGCTCAACGTCGGCGGCCCCAATACGGCAGACGGCGAGCGCCACGGCCTGCACGGACGGCTGAGCCACATCCCGGCCGAAGAGGTCAACACGACCGCCGGCTGGACACCGGACGGCACCTATGCCTTGACCGCCAGCGGGCGGATGCGCCACGCCAAGGTCTTCGGCGAGAACCTCGTGGCCACGCGCACGATCACGACCGCCTTCGGCGACCCCTCCATCACCGTTCGCGACACCATTGAAAATCAGGGCTTTTCCCCTTCGCCCCTGATGCTGCTCTACCACATCAATCTCGGCTGGCCGCTCGTAAGCGAGGACTCGACACTTCAAGCTCCGCACCACGAGGTCACGCCGCAGAACGCGCACTCCGCCACAGGCCTGGAAGCGTGGTCGCGGATGACCGCGCCGGTGCCCGGTTTCCGGGAGCAGGTTTATTACCACACGCTGCCGCCCGACAAGAACGGGCTCGCCTCCATCAGCATGGCCAACCCGCACGCCCGCCTTGCCTTCCGCGTCACCTACCGGGTCGCCGAGTTGCCTTACCTCATCCAGTGGAAAATGATGGGAGAGGGCGAATATGTCGTGGGGCTCGAGCCCGCAAACTGCTACCCCGAAGGCCAAGAAACCTTCGCCCGGCGCGGACTCTTACGCACCCTTCAGGCGGGCGAAAAAATCGAGACCTACCTCAAGCTCACCGTCGAGCCGCTCACCTAAACCAGACGCACCATGGAGAGGCGGCCCCTGCGCCGTCGGCAGCGGACACAAAGGGCTCCCCCGACTGTCCTTGCGAATAAGCTATGATCCTGCCGTGCACACTGACCGAGATCGAACGGCTCGGATGGGATGCGCCAGACGTGATCCTCGTCTCTGGCGACGCCTACATCGACTCGCCCTACTCGGGCGTCGCCGTGGTCGGGCGCGTGCTCACCGCCGCAGGGTACCGCGTCGCGATCCTTTCGCAGCCAGGGACCGCCTCGCACGACGACATCCGCCGCTTGGGACAGCCGCGCCTCTTCTGGGGCGTCACAAGCGGATGCGTCGACTCGATGGTGGCGAACTACACCGCAACCGGCAAGCGCCGGCAGCAGGACGACTTCACGCCCGGCGGCAAGAACACCGCCCGCCCGGACCGCGCGGTCATCGCCTACTGCAACCTGATCCGCGCCGCCTTTAAACCCTGCAAGCCCATCGTGATCGGCGGCATCGAGGCCAGCCTGCGGCGCATCGCCCACTACGACTTCTGGTCGGACACCGTGCGCCGCCCGCTGCTTTTCGACGCGAAGGCCGACATTCTCGTCTACGGCATGGCCGAGCACACGATCACCGCGCTCGCCCACCGCTTGCGCGACTCCCGCGATTGGCGCGACTTGCGCGGCCTCTGCCACGCCCTGCCCGCAACGTCCGACGCGCTCCCCTCCGATGCGCTCACGCTGCCCGACTTCAGCACGGTCGCCGCGCCCACGGATGCCGGGCGGGCCGCCTTTCTCGAGATGTTCCGGTGCTTCGCCGCCAACCAAGAGCCCCGGACCGCTCGCCCCCTCGTGCAGCGCGTGGACACGCGCTGCCTCGTGCAGAACCCGCCCAGCCTGCCGCTCACACCCGCAGAACTCGACGCGGTCTACGCGCTCCCCTTCACGCTCGACCCACACCCCAGCCTCGAAGCCAAAGGCAACATCCGCGCGCTCGACACCATCCGCTTCTCGCTCACCACCCACCGGGGCTGTTACGGGGAGTGCAACTTCTGCGCCATCGCCATGCACCAGGGCCGCCGCGTGACCAGCCGTTCGGAAAACTCGATCATCGACGAGGCGCGCCGCATGACGCGCCATCCCAAGTTCAACGGCATCATCCAAGACGTCGGCGGCCCCACCGCCAACATGTACGGCTTCGACTGTGCGCGCAAAGTGAAACAGGGCGCCTGCCCCGACAAGAGATGCCTCTTCCCGAACTGCTGCCCTGCGCTCGCGCCCGACCACGCGCCACAGCTGGCCCTCCTCAAGAAACTCCGCCACCTCCCCGGCGTGCGCAAGGTCTTTGTGGCCTCCGGCATCCGGCCGGACCTGGTGTCCGCGGACATCCGCACCGGAGCGCGCTACATCGACGAGCTCGCCGCGCACCACGTCTCCGGACAGCTCAAGCTCGCGCCCGAACACGTCGAGCCGCATGTGCTCGCCGCCATGGGAAAACCGCACGGCGACGCGCTGTTGTGCTTCAAGAAGGAATTCGACAAGGCCAACCGCAAATATAACCTCAAACAGTTCCTCACCTACTACTTCATCGCCGCACACCCGGGGTGCACCGACGACGACATGCGCAGCCTTAAACGCTTCGCCTGCTCACACCTGCATCTCTCGCCCGAGCAGGTCCAGATCTTCACCCCCACGCCCTCCACCTGGTCCACGGCCATGTACTACACCGGCATGAACCCCTTCACCGACACCCCCATCCACGTCACCCGCGGCCTGCGCGGCAAGCAGGACCAGAAAGATCTGCTTACCCCACCCCCGCCTCGCTGAGCCGCGCCAGCAGGGCTTTCGCCGCGGCCACTTCCGCAGCCCGCTTGGTTCTCCCGCTGCCCAGCGCCTCGTGCCCGCCGACGACCCGCGCCTTGACGGTATACACCGGCGCGTGGTGCGGCCCCGTGACCTCGACAGACTCGTAGGCCGGCGAATCCGGCCAAGCATGGCGCTGCGCCAGCTCTTGCAAAGCACCCTTGGGATTCTCCGCCCACACGTCCAACGGCACCGCCTCCTCCCGCATCAAACGCTTGTAGACCTCCAGCGTCGCCTTGAATCCCCCGTCGCACCAGACCGCTCCGAACACGGCCTCCATCGCGTCGGCAAGGGCTTTGTCTTTGTCGCGCCCGCCAACCGCCTCGTCCCCCTTGCCGAGCCGAAGATACGTCCCGAGCCCGACGCCCCGGGCCAACTCGGCCAGCGATTTGCCGCTCGCCAAATGGCTGCGCCGCACGGTCAGCCCGCCTTCGTCCTCTTCCTGATACCGCTGAAACAGGCTCTGCGCCGCCAACAGCCCGAACACCGCATCGCCCAGAAACTCGAGACGCTGGTTGTCCTTCACGCCCTCCTGCGCGTGGTCCGCACGGTAGGACGGCGCCGTCAGGGCGGTCACCAGCAACGCGCGGTCTTTGAACACATACCCGATGCTCTTTTCAAAGGCGCTGAGCGGGTCCATCTTTTTCTTCAGAAACACAAAGCCCCCTAGTATGGAATCTTGAAATCGACGAACGTCGCGGGCACACGCAACTTCTGCGTGATGAGCCGGGCGAGCGCCCGCACGCCCCACGTTTCCGTGGCGTAGTGCCCCGCAAAAACGACGCTCTGCTCCAACTGCTCCGCAAGGGTATACCCCTGCAGGCTGGGCTCGCCCGTCAGAAACACGTCAACGCCCAGCTCCGCCGCCTGGCCAACCATGTCCGACGCCCCGCCAGAGACGATGCCCACCGACCGGACAGCCTTCTTGCCGAAGTCCAACAGCCGGATCTCCGAGGCGGTCACGTCGCGGACGCGGTCGCAGAAGGCCGCGAGGGACAGCGGCTTCTCATACGTTGCCGTGAAACCGATGGTCTCGCCATGATAGGTGAAGGCCGGCCGGAGCCGCTTCAAGCCCAGCGCTTTTCCTAGCTGGGCGTTGTTGCCGTAGCGCGGGTGTTTGTCGAGAGGCAGGTGCGCGGCATAAACCGCGATGTTATGCGTGATCGCGAACGAGACGAGCCGGTGGTTCAGCCCTGTGATCCGCTTGAGCGAGTCGCCCCAGCTCAGGCCATGGTGACACACCACGCAGTCCGCCCCGCACGCCGCAGCCGCCTGCAGCAGGCGGAGGCTCGCGTCCACGCCTGTCACGACGCGGGTGACGTCGCCCTTGTTGGCGATCTGAAGACCATTGTTCGACGCGTCGCGGATAGTCCCGACGGCCAAGGTCGTGTCGAGCAAGGCAACAACGTTTTGCAGGGGTACAGGCATCGCACATTTCCTAAAGTTGGTTGCGCCCACAGCCCTGAACACTCACCTCGACACTCAAAAAGGGGCCGCGGACTCGTCCATCAGACTTCGAGCTCTTTGTGTTTTCCGTGGCGAAACACGTATGAGGGATTTGAACATCATCGCTAAATCAATTACTATGTTATCCGAATACGAATGGAGGCGCAAGGCAACCGTAGCGACGGCGATGCCCCCATCCGCAAGAGGAGACCTATGATCACACGCAATTCGGCGATGCAGGCGGAGGTCCGCGAAAACATGCGCGGCGGCAAAGGGTCCGTCACCTTGGAACACTGGTTCAGACCCGAGGCGTTCGGGGCCAAAGTGAGGCTCTGCACCCGCATGACCCTCGCCCCCGGCAGCTCGATCGGCAGCCATACCCACGAGGGAGAAGACGAGGTCTACCTCGTGCTCGCCGGCTGCGGCCTGATCCAGGAGAACGGCGAGTGGGTTCCCATCCGCACCGGCGACGCCATCCTCACCGGCAAAGGGGGGACGCACGGCGTCGAGAACACGGGGACCGAACCGCTCGTGATCGCCGCGATCATCATGCAATACTGACCGCACGGGTCCGCCTTTCAACCGCAGAACACAAGAATCCCAGCGCGTGAGAGTGCCTCATGAGCCTTCTACCGTCCACCCTTCTTCTGCCACAGCAGACCGTTGCCAAGCCCGGGGCCGCACTGGGACTCACCCAAGCGGCAGCCGCCTTCGGCGCGAATGGCCTGCTCGTGTACGGCCGCTCCCTGCAGTGCTCCGGCATGCTGGACGCGAT
>Ga0209066_10003121_pt1 | contig 19297 bp, 11 predicted proteins | sample All_14_2_FD_187198 | JGI IMG/M metagenome (GOLD analysis project Ga0209066, IMG submission 187198) | Freshwater microbial communities in response to fracking from Pennsylvania, USA - Allegheny Zone_MetaG_DW_15 (SPAdes) (version 2) ... | reverse complement strand
GTTCGGCGTCGGAATCGACCTCGAGACAAACGAAAGCGACGCCGAAGCGTCGCTCGAACGTGCGGAACCCGGAGAATACCGGCGAGAGACGAAAGGTCCCGAAGTTCGAGTAGGCGGTCTTTGGTGCCCTCGGAGGGACTCGAACCCCCAACCGTTTCCTTAGGACGGAGGCGCTCCTTCGGCACTGGGCCGCCGACTCCCCAGCATTTGCAGGGCAGAGGGGGCGTCACGCCCCGGTCGGTATCAACAACTGTATCAACATCGCTCAGACAAGCGAGGGCTACGGTGACGAGGCCCGGATCGGTGCCCCTGGAGGGATTCGAACCCCCGGCTCACTCCTTAGGACGGAGCAGCTCTATCCACTGAGCTACAGAGGCGAGTCCATCAAGCCTACCGGAGCGGGCCCACACCCGGGGTGAGGCGACCTCGGACCGCCATGAGATCGCGCTCTGGGACGCGCACGATCTTGTCCGCGCGGACGGTGAACTCGGCCTTGTGGATCACGACCAGGCGGAGGCCGTTCGCCGGGATCGCCTCCATCTTCCGCTGGTCGTAGAGACGGCGTTGTTCGCCTCGACCGATGCCAGAGACGGTCTGGCGGCGGTCGAAGAACGGAACGGCCTCGGTGTGCTGCCTCTCCTGGACCTCCACCACGAGCCGGAGTGTCGGCCAGTAGCCGTCGACGGGCAGTTTCGTGCCGAAGGGCCGGCTCGGAGACGGGTCACCACGGAGCCACTCGAACGTCGCTTGCCGACGGCCCGGGACCCCGAGCACCTCATCGCAGAGGTCGAGGACGTAGTGCTCGTCGGAGTCCGCACGCTTCGCCACGGCGGCCTACAGGAACTCGATGACGACGACCGCGCGATAGCTCGTGGCGAACTCGCTATAGGACGTGATGGCGAGGGAGACGATCTTGTGCTCCGGCTTCGTCGACAGCTCGGCGAGGATCGCGTCATGAATCGAGGCGTTGAGCTTGTCGAAGATGTTGATCTCGACGATCTCCTGCTTCGCGGTCAGACCCTGGCTCATCCGAGCATCCCCAGCAGTTGCGCCAGGCCTGCCGAGACGAGATTCCCGAGTGCACCGGCCGAAGTCGACGCGAGGAACGGTAGGAGGCGCTCAAGCCCAGCTTTCGCTCGCGGCTGATCCTCTTCGCCCACGGCCGAGCGAACCTCTGCGATCGCCTCTGCGACGTCTGCTTGTATCTCCGGCGCGAAGGTGACGGCTGCTTGCTCCACTGCGTCAAGCTGCCGGCGCGCCGCCTCGATCCAGGTCTGGCTCTGATCGATCACCTGTACCGAGCCGGGGCTCTGGTTGGCGACGTTAGCCGCACCATGCACCGTCGTGTTGTAGGTGGTCCGCCCGGCCGCATCTTCGTCCATCACGCTCCGACCTCGTTCGACTATTTCGATGCCTTTGACTTCGATGCTCACTCGAAGCAGAGGACGTTGCGCCGCACCGACGCCGCCGATGAGTGCCTTGCTCGCCAGCCAGCCAGCGGCCTTGTCGAGGTCCGCTTCGTCGAAGGGCACACCTAGGTACGTCTGTCCCGTCTTGAGGAAGTCATCGAGTGGCGGCATGTGCCGGTCTCGCACCTGCGTCTCGTCATAGAGCCACCGAAGCAGCAGGTCGCGCAACGCCACACGGCGCTGACCGACATCGGCGCGCTGCCGAGCGATCTGGGCCGCAACGTCCCGCCCGCGCGGCGTAATCGACCCCATGTCGTCGCCGAATGACATGTCGCGGGTGTCGAGCCACCCGAGATCGGCAAGCTGTCGAAGCTCATCGTGCTCTACCTGTCCCGGGTCGCCTCCGACTTCCGCGAGCCTCATCTTGAGATCTTCGGCGTGCGCGTTGGTCCCCATGTCTGGCGCCAGTTCAGAGATTGCGAGGATCATCAGCCGTCGGTTCAGGTCGCGGTCGATCTGGACCATCACTGCTCCCCCTCCGCTTCGATGATGCGGGCGACCGCTTCCCGGAGGAACGTCGCCGGGTCGTAGTACGGGAGCACGCCGGTCCCGTGTCGGCCATCGAGCGCGTTCCATGCCTCGTCGAGGGAGATCCCACGGTGCCGTGCAGCGTAGAGCGCAGCGACAGCCGAGGTGCGAGACCGAGCCTCGGCGCAATGGACGAACACATGGCGCCCTTCGGCGCGGAGCTCCGCAATCATGTCTGCCGCGTCGGCGAGCGTCCATTCCAGATTGAGGTTCTCGCCTGGAGTGTCGATGAGCCAGACCCGGATGGATTCGACGCCGTCGGGCACCTCCGCGGTCCCGAGTCGACCGAGAGAGACGACGGCCGAGACCGACTGCGGCAGCTTGGAGAGCGATGACTGTGAGCCGAGCCAGACCCCGCTGTCGAAGGGATGCTGGACCGGGTCGGTCTTCCGGAAGTTCAGGTTGAGGACCGTCTCTCCAGCGGGCCAGCCGAGGCTGTCGGTGGCGCCGCGGCGCGCAGCAAGGATCGCAAGCCGGGCGAGGTCGTTCGCGTTGTAGCCCGGCCAGCCGTGTACTCGACGCTGCCAGGACAGCGGGATCTGCGAGACACCCCACTTCGCGCCGGCGAGCGCGCCGGTGATCGCCGCCACCGTGTCGGTGTCACCACCGCCCTGGATCGCCCGGAAGATCGCCTCGCGGAAGCTCGACGCACCTCGGACGGCGACGTGGGCTGCTTGGAACGCCTTGACGACCCAGCCGTTGCCCTGACGATAGTCACGCGGGTGCCCGTGCAGTCCCATGTCGATCAGTTCGGCTCCGTCGAGGCCACGGGCGGGGTCGACGATGTGGAGCCGTTGCTCCCACGGGTCAAAGTCGCCGGTGAGGATCGCCTGCCGGATAAAGAGCGACCAGAGCGCGGTCGCCTCTATGTTGCTCGACTCCCAGTGGGTGAGCTGCGTGACACGAGCGGCGGCTTCGACCAAGCGTCCTTCGCGCCCTTCGGCGAGGTATCCGAGTGCGAGAGGCCCGATTCGCATTAGGGAGCCATTCCCTGCGCTCCTCCCACTCGCGTCATGGACGGCCTTTGCAGCGGCGCGGGCGTCACCTTCGGTCGACGTGACGTTGAGGCGGCTGAGGACTGCGCTGGTCTGAGCGCCGACGTCCTTCGCAGTCGCCGCCCATTCGAGCCAGCTCCCGAGGACTCGCTCCGCGAGCACATCCATGTCGCGGAGGGATTCGCCGTTGGCAAGGGCTTCAAGGATTGGGATCGCCATCGCGGTGTCATCGGTCCACTCGCCGATCCCGTGCCCGAACTTCCCGATCCCGAACTCCGGGACAAAGCTGTCGGGATGCGCCGACCCGAACTCGTATTGGGAACCGAGCGCGTCGCCGACGGCCATGCCGATCACCGAGCCGACCGCTCGGTCGAGCTGCTGCGCCGACAGCTTGGTGGGCGCCTGCCGCTCATGGGATTTCCGACCGATTACTGGCCCCAGCGTCCGTTCGGGGCGCAGTGCGAGCGGGCCGACACCGGTCGTGACCGGCAGCTCAGACTCCGCGCCTGCTTCCGGAGCGTCGGGGGTCAGCCTGCGAATCACGTCCAGAAACGACTCTGGAAGTGCCACGTTCAGCGGGATGTAAGTGAAGTACGGGGCGACGTCCTCCGGTTGGTAGGGCCCGATCCCGCAGCCGATCTCCGTCACGAGGAAGGTGAGATCGCCGTGCTCGATGGCGAAGTCGATGAAGGTCTGAATCTCGGCCGCCATCGTCGCGCGGTCCGTCATCGTGTCGATCGCGTAGGTCTGCCCGTGCAGCCCATGACCCTCGCCCCAGACCGCTCCGAACTGCTGGTGCGCGATTCGCGCAGCGCCCCCTCCGTGCGCGCCCCCGGCGTTCGACCCGAAGACGAATATCTCGCCGGGCTCGAGCTCCGTCACCCAGCCCGCGAGCGCCAGGTGGCCGTCCTCGGTGACCTTCGCGTTCCGGGTCGGCACTGGCTGTCGAGGCGCGACATCATCATCATCGTCCATCGCCGCGATCATCGCGAGGATCTCGTCGACGGTAGGGAGCTTCGCGCGTGCGGCCTCGACGAGGAAGGCTGCTGCCGCAGACGCGGCGCCCTTGTCGAAGAAGAGATCGGTGATGTCATACTCCTCACCCCGGATGTGCGCGCGGCCGCCCTCGTCCACGATGAGGAGCGGAGTGCCGTGGTCGGAGATCAGCCAAAGTGGCTCATGCCAGTACGCGGCGTTGCCCTCACGGTTGCGGCGCCGGAACTCGACTGAGATGAGCTCGGTGTACCAGTCGATCGACGACTCCAGCGTCGGGAACTCGTCACGCAGGTCGTAGGCCGTTGCCTCCCCCTCCGGGGCGAGGAGCTTGGCGGGCCGGACTACCAGCGACCCCTCCTCGCGGTCCTGGGCGAGGACGGCGTGGATGAGGTCGTATGCCAGCGCCCTGGTCGCTAGGCCCTCAAGCGACTCAACGTAGCCCCAGGCACCGTAGGGATCGAAGCCGGCTTCAGCGACGTGGACGCCCTGTTCGTGGACGTCGTCCCAGTCGATCTGGCGCTCGTCGCCCGAGGGGCTGACCCAGAACGGATGCTCGTCCGAGTCGAAGTGCAGCGCGCCACCGCCGAGCACGTCCTGGTGGAGCACGAAGTGCGGCGCGATGCCCTCGTACCAGTCGAACCAGCTCATGAAGAGATCAGGCCAGGTCAGCGTGTACGCGGCTGCGTAACGCCATGCTCGCCGCTCGGTCTCCAGAGAGATCGATACGTCGTTGTCATGATCAGCATCTCGGCCGCGCGGAGCGAACGTGATGACCTCACCGCCGTTCGAACTGACGGTCTCTGACTCCTCGATCTTCAGTTCGTCGTGTCGGTAGAGCGCGAAGTTCCCGAACTCGTATCGCGGGGCAGCGGCGCGATCCTCGTCGGTCGGCCAGGTCGCCCCGAGCAGCTCGTAGGCGTGCTCGTACTTCACACGGAGCTTCGCCCGCTCGTCGTCCGGGAGTTGCGCGGCGCGAGCCGGATGGGTGTTGTGCGCGAGGTCCGACAGCTTCACGGCACGGGCTGCCGGGCTAGCAGCGATCGCTTCGTAGTACTCATCACCTTGAGCGTCGTGCCGTGTGAGGAGCTGCACGACGGCGACTACCTCAGAATGGATGCCCGCCTTCACCAGTTCATCTGCGGTGATGCCGGTGTCCTCGATCACGTCATGGAGCCAGGCGGCGCAACACTCCAGCGTCTCCTGCTCCGGATCGAATCGGGCGGAGACCGCCGCTGGGTGGTGGATGTAGTCGACACCGAGCTTGTCGACCTGCCCGCGGTGCGCGATAGCCGCGATCGACTGCGCGCGCGCTACCTGGTCGAGGCGTTCCTCCGTCGAGAGCTGACGGAAGGGAATGGGCTTACCCGGCTCCCTAGTGACTTCGTGAGGTGCAGGCGGAAACGCCCAGTCGTACTCGCGGTTGAAGGGTTCAGTGAGCAGGTGAGGCTCGTCGAGGAAGAACTCGAACAGGGGCACCTCATCGGAGCGGCCGAACGACTCGTGATCCCGGAGATCGATGAAGGCATCCTCGAAGTTGTCGCGCCGTCGGTATCTGAGCAGGTCGACGATGCCACACATGCCCCGGAACTCGGAGTAGAGCAGTACCCATCGCAGCTTCGCCTCCGGGTCGGCGATCCGATCGAACAGGGCATGCAGTCGGGCGTAGGTCTGCCCGATCCGGAAGCCTGCCTGGAGCGGATCGGTGTAGACGCCGCCCCAGCCGTGCTGGACGAACGCGGCGATCGGCCCCTTCGTCGTGACGAGGTTGAGGCCGTAGGAGTTCATGCCGTGTCCGGCATGAGCGAGGGCGAAGAACGGTCCTCCGTCGAGCAGCTCCTGGATGACGGTGGCGAACTCGAACACATAGAGATCGCCTTCATCGAGATGACGCGTCCCCCACGACCAGCGCCCGTAGGTCTCGACATCGAGCAGGTCGGCGTCCCCGGTGGGCGGCGCTGCGAGGCCGGCGCCCGCGAGGGTCTCAAGCATGTCCATCCGCTCGTCGGTGATGTCGTCTTCAGTGCTCATGGGACTCGTCAATCAGGGTGATGAAGCGGCTCAGCGTGGCGAGCCCCTCCGGGGTATGCGGGAGGTAGTCGATGAGCGCCGGGGAGTGGACCAGGTAGGCGGCCCACTTGGCACGCGAGATCGACACGTTGAGCCGGTTGCGATTGAGGAGGAAGTCCATCCCGCGAGGCACCTCGGCGGCATCGGATGCCGCGAGGCTGACGATGGAGATGACCGCCTCCCGGCCTTGGAACTTGTCGACGGTGCCGACCGGGACGTCGCCAAGTCCGGCTGCGTCGAGGGATGACCTCAGCAGCTCGACCTGGGCGTTGTAGGGCGTCACCACGATGATGTCGTCCTGCTGCACCGACACCGGCACCGCCCCGGCCTTCGGAGTCCAGGCGAGGCCGAGGTGCTGGTGGACCAGGTCGATGACCGCGGCCGCCTCCTCGACCGAGGAGGTCGCGTTCCCGGTGTGCAGCACCGCGACCGAGTGCAGCCCCGGCGCAACGCCGTCGAGGCTGCGGCCGAGCGTCGAAGGGTGGGAACGGAGCTGCTCGTCGTAGGCGAGCCGGGACACCGGCTCGGTGACGGCCTCGTCCATCCGGCGGCTCTCCGCGAGGAAGTAGCCGTACTCGTCGGGGAGCACTGCGTGACCGCCGATGATGTGGCCGAGCGCGGAGCCGTCGACCGGCGCCGGATGGATGCCCTGGCTAACCTGCGGAAGCTGCTGAGGGTCGCCGAGGAAGAGCACGCGCTTGGCGCTGAACGCGGTCGCGATGGTGTTGGCGAGGGAGAACTGCCCGGCTTCGTCGATGACCAGGAGGTCGAGCTGGTCGACGCCAATACGGTTGCGGTTCGTCATGTCCCACGCGGTGCCACCGATGACGTAGCCGGTCGCGTGGTTGCGGGCGGCGAAGTTCTGGAATCCGCTATCCGCGAGAGCGACATAGTTGCCGGTACTGCCGTCTCGATCCGGCTTCTTCCCGACGAGGTGCGACTCGACTCCGGCGTCGAGCACGACGGCCTCGAGGACGTTCTCGATCACCTTGTGCGACTGTGCGGTGACGCCGATCGCCCAGTGGTGCCGCTCGACGAGCTCCTTGATCACGTGCGCGGCGAGATAGGTCTTGCCGGTGCCGGGTGGCCCCTGTACGGCGAGGTAGCCGCGGTCCATCGTGGTCATAGAAGCGACTACCGCGCGGACACCGTCGTCGGCGTCGCGCATCGGCTCCAGCGGCGCGGCGGCGGATGGAGCCGCCCGCAGGAGCACGCGGGACATCGCGTCCTCCGGCCAGCCGGAGGCCGAGTCCGCGACGGTCTGACCCCATTGCTCGATGGCTGCCTGGAGGTTGTCTGCGCGCGGCGGGGGCCCCGGCGCTATGTGGGTCGGTGTCGCGTCCCACGGGGTCGCGCCCGTCGGCAGGGTCTCCTTGACGAGCACGTCGCCGTCTTCGGTCTCGCCGACGAGCGTCGCCCGGGTCGCGATCCGCTGGCCGACGCGGTGGCCGAGCGGGCTGAACGGCACAGGCTCCTCGTAGACGAGGAACACGTCGAGTCCCTCCTTGACCTGCGAGCTGCCCGGCGCCCACACGCCGCTTAGCCGCAGCGTGCGCTTGGGCGCCCCACCGCGCGGCCCGACGCCGCTCCACCCCTCCTCGGCCGATCCTCCGTCGACCACGAAGATGTTGCGGGTGTCCTGCCACAGCTCGGCCGGCTGCTCCAGTCGATCGAAGTGCTCCCACCAGAAGCTCTTCGCCTCCCGCCGGTGGAAGTCGATCGCCGCGGCGGCCATCCGGTAGGCGCCCGCCGCGGCGTCCTCGCCACGATGCTCCGCCTCGAGTCCGAGCTCCTGGAGCTTGAGGTCGAGGTCGCTGACTTCGAACGCGGCGGCGGTGAGCTCTTGCGGCACGACGTCGACGTGGACGCCCTGCACCTCGGGCAGCGATCGCAGCCAGTCCCGCAGGCCGAGCGTCGAGCGGCAGTCGTAGGCGTTGTACTGCGCGATGTCCGCGAGGATGCGGTCGGCTTCCTGATCCAGGCCGTCCTCGCGAGCAGCACGGTAGGCGACGTACTGCACGACGGAGTCGGCGGCGTTGGCGACGCCTTCCCGCTCGTCCTCGCCCATGTAGAGCGGTTCGAGCTTCTTGATCGAGTACGACGGCGACCCGACGCGCAGCGACGACGTGACGATCGGGTACAGGTCGACGAGCACGCCCCGACGCAGCAGCTCATCCACGATCTGCTCACCGACGCCGTGCCGGGCCGCGATCGAGAGCAGGTGCGTCTTCTCGTAGGAGGCGTAGTGGTAGATGTGCAGGTCCGGGTACTGGGCCAGGCGCAGCACGACGAAGGAGAGGAACTCCTCCAGCGCCTCCGCCTCGGATGCCTGGTCATGCGCCCAGAGCTTGTCGAAGTCGCCCGCCGCGTCGACCCAGCCGAAGAGGTAGTCGAGGCCCCACCGCTGCGTCCCGTCGGGCTGGATCTCCGCGTACATCGGGTCGCCTTCGAAGTCGAAGAAGAGGTCTCCGGCGCTCGGCGTCGGCAGCCCCGCGATCGGGCGCGGGTCGATGACGACGAACGGCGGGGCGGCGTGGGAGTCGCCTGCCGGCGCACCGGCCTGGAGCTGCGCCTGGAGACGGAGCTTGTCGAACGTCGGCGTGGGGATGTCGCACTCCGCCGGACGCTCAGCGAGGTCCGCGAGCTGGTGGAGCGTGCTGACGCCGACTGAGCGGAGCTTGTCGCGCTGGGTAAGCTTCATCCCAGCGACGGTGATGAGGTCGTCGGCCTCGCCCGCCGGTCCTTCGCAGTACTTGCACCGCCCGTCGATCGCGTAGCGCTCATCGCCCCACTGCGCGACGACACCCTCGGCTCGGTGCTCGGCGACGACCTGGTGCATCCGGGCGCGGCGGCGCCGGAAGACGGGGCGGATGTCGTCGATGTGCGCGGTCTCGACCTGGTCGTTGCCAAGGATGAGCTCGACGGTGTCGTCGACCGGGATGCCGAGGCGCTCTAGCTGCTCGTGGTACGCGGCGAGCTGCAGGAGCGCGGTGACCTTGACGTGGCGCGCGAGCTTCGTGTCCACGACCCGGTAGCGACCATCCGGCTGACGAACGAGGAAGTCCGCGTAGCCGACGAACGGCAGCTCCGGATCGGACTCGTCGAAGAACACGCCCTGGTAGACGACCGGCGCCCCGGCGGCGAGCGCATCCCGGGTCTCGGCCGCACGAGCGCGCAGCGCGTCAGCCCCCTTCGGCCGGTCATCGGAGAACGACACGAGCGCGTCACCGTGCTCGGCACGGTATCGCTCCAGCAACCGGTTCTCGTGGACCCCGCCGAGCTCGGCCGCGCGCTCGAGCATGGCGTCGTCCGGCGGGATGTCATCCTGGCTCGCCCAGCCCAGGCGCACATCGAGCACACGGAGGAAAGCGAACTCGCAGTCAGACGCCAGGGTCAGATCGCTGGCGCTCGTGACGAGGGCGGTGTCGGTGAGGAGGAACACGGTCGCTCACACCCCCTCAGCCTGATGGCGACGGGTGTACCGCCTCAGGTAGAGGTCCGGGGTGAAGGCGCTGCGGAGCAGTCCGAGTCCGCGATCGACAGCGCGGACCGTGTACTTCCGCTCGGATCGCCATGCGAGTCGCTCTCGGACGGTCTCGACCGTCCACTGGTCGAGCCGGAGCCAGACATGGATGCGGTCGATGGGGGTGTGCCTGGCGAGCTCGTCCATGCCTCGGGCGATGCCCTCGGCGACGCCGATGCCGTGGTCGCCGTCGTGCCACGCGAAGTCGCCAATCCAGACGGACCAGTCCTTCTGGATGCTGTCCAGGTGGCCGACAGCGCGCTGGATGGCGGGCTCGTCCTCCTCCTGGCCGATGACGACCACATGGTCGAAGAGGCGCGCCGCGTCGACGAGCCGCTGTCGCCAGTCCGCGAGTCCGACGAGGCCGAACTTGTACTCCCAGCCTCCGGCCTCGTCGGCGACGCACTCCTGCCACAGGTCCATCTGGTCGGTCGTGACCGCAAGACCGGTGCGGGTGCCGCCAATGGGGCCGAAGCTGCTCGGCTCTCCGTCGGCGAGGCGCTGCGCCCACTGCCGCTCGCGCAGCAGGAGGGCGTCGATGTGGAGGACGAGGACGTCGATCCCCTCAACGTCGTGGTGTTTGTCGTTGCTCATGCCGGCCCTTTCGCAAAGTAGGACAGACTACGACCAGCCACCGACATTGCTGTCCGCCTACGCGATCGGAGTTCCTCTGACCACCTGGTTCAGGGGGTAGGAGCGGACGTTCTCGCTGCCCCGCGTTGACTCGTGGCGGACGAGGATGTTGCCAGGACGCTTCTCGTCGAGGCCGATGACGATGCCAGTCCAGTCGAGCCCCAGGCGATCGACGACGACGATCTTCGCCCCGACGTTCGCCTGGCCCTTGACCGGCTTCGCCGCCGGAGTAGCAGCGGGCACCGGGGGCTTCTGACCCGCCGCAGCCGCGCGCGCGGACTGCTGAGCGGGCTGCGGGATCGGTGCGGGCCGCGCGGCGCCGGCCCGGCCTGACGCCTTCGCGCTGCCCGTGGGTAGCAGGTCGCGCACCTGCTCCAGCGCCTTCGCTGCGGTGGGGCGCCGGTTCGGGTCGAAGGCGAGCATCGGCGCGATCACCTCCCGCACGGCTGGCTTGACTCCGGTCAGCCGCGCCCCCTTCTCCATCGCACGTCGGAGATCCGCGTCTTCGCTGCGAGGATGGATGCCCCAGAGATCCCCGAGGTTCACGCCGGTGGCGATGGCGAGCGTCACACCGAGCTTGAAGATGTCCGCGGCTGGCGCGAAGTCCTTCTCCTCGACGATCTCGTCGAGCTGCTCAGGGGTGAAGAAGCCCGGTGTGCCGCCGAGCAGTCCCATCTCATTCGCCTTGGTGACGAGACCGAAGTCGATGAGCCGCGCCTTGCCGGGCTCGAGCATGACGTTGTCCGGCTTCAGGTCGAGGTGGACGAGGCCGACGTGATGGATGGCCGCGAGCGCGGAGAGGATGTCATGCGCGAGGTCAAGGAGCTGATTCTGATCTATCGGCCCCTGCGTGCCGAGGTGCTCGGCGAGACTGCGGCCGCTGATCAACTCGGTAGCGAACCACGGCACGTCCCACCCTGCTGCCGTGGACTGCATCGCGGCCTCGAAGACGCCGGGGATGTACTCGCTGTCGATCTTGCTGAGGACGATCGCCTCGGTGAGGAATCCGTGCGCCTGGTGCTTCAGCCAGGCATCGAAACGGGCCGGCGGGATCGGCACCTCGTCGGGTGCGGGCGGCAGCATCAGCTTGATGACACCGCGATTGAGACGACCTCCTGCGACGGCGACCTGGGTGAACGACTGGCTCTCCTTCTGCCAGATCGCTCGCCACGTCGTCCCCTGGCCGCCCCGTCCCAGAGGCTCCGTGAGCTCCCAGTTTCCGACGCGGCGGGACTGGATGACCTCCTGGAGCGCGGCCTGCGCGGGATGCAGCCCGGCCATCGTCACTCCCCTTCGATCGGGGTACGCGCGTAGGTGAAGGTGGTATCGGACTTGATCCGGCGGAACTCCTGCCGGGCCTCAGCGATCGCGTTCGTCGGCGGCTCCCAGATGTCGAGGCCCTTGCCGAGCAGGATGCGCCAGCCGTGGTCGGTGACGATCGAACGGTCGTGGATGTTGTCGAGGAGCTTGACGTTCAGCGCGACACCGAACGACTGCGCCGCTTCGCGGAGAGCGACCAGGCGCTCGAGCTGGTCCTTCTTGAACTGCTCCTTGTCGGTCTGCGTCGTGTGGAGCTCGACGATGACCTCGTCAGCGGCGCCTTTGGCGAGTGCGATGAGACCGAGCAGGTCGCCGACGTTCCGGACCTGGTGCGGCATGCGGATATACGGATCGACGATCGTGATCTTCGTGGCCCCGATGAGGTACGGCAGGAGCACGTTCTCGTAGGAGACCCCGGTCTGACCGGCCTTGAAGTCACGGATGCCCTCGAAGAGCGGGGTCGTCTCGTCTGGTACGACGGCCTGGTCGCTGCCTTCGGGAACGATCGGCAGGGGCGGGGCGACCATCACGATGCTTCGCGATGGGGTGCTTGCAGGTGCGGTCGTCGGGCTGACGTATCCGGTCGGCGGCAGTGAATCCGCCTCCTCGGACCCCGCATACTCACGCCTGTAGAGCTGCGGGTACTGGACCTCCTCGAGGGTGGTCACCGGGTGCGCGGCGCCGAACTGGTCCGCGTACTGGAAGTGGATGGGCTTGTCCCGCATCGTCGGGTCGATGCGGAGGATCTGGTCCTTGACTCGCTTGCGACCCTCGATGGCGAACTCGAGGAGCTCCTGGATCTCCTCAGCGGTCGCTTCGCCCGACGGATAGATGAGCTTCATCAGCCCGGAGAACGTCTTGTGGATGCCGTCCTGGTCTCGCGTGGAGATCGTCGAGTCGAGCGTGAAGTGCGGCTTGTACTTGTCGGAGAAGTCCTCGGCGCGCTTATGGCGGAGCACTTCGGCGAGGTAGTCGACGACGAACCCGTAGCCGGTGGAGAACATCTCGGACCGGATGGGTGCGACCTCCCAGCCGGGAATGTAGAAGTGGATGCGATCGAGCCATGCGGCGTCTCGATAGGCCGGCGGCAGCTCGTCGAAAAGGTCTGAGTTCTTGAGCATCTGCGGGACGGTGTGCGTCGTGTTGCCGATGAAGACCATCGAGGCCTCGGCGCCGATCTGGATGTTGCCCCGGTTGAAGACCTTGTTCGCCATGTAGTTCTTCATGATGTTGACGAGGTTCTGGTCGGTCTTCTTGTTCGCCGCGAACTCGTCGAAGGCGACGCAGTCCCAGTGGCCGACGAGGCCGATCTGGTTCTTGGCGTTGTTCACGAAGAGCTTGGCGACGGTCACCTCGCCGCCTGAGATGAGGGCGCCGTTCGGGGAGAACTCGCTGAACGTGTGGGACTTGCCGGTGCCCTTCGGCCCCAGTTCGACGAGGTTGTAGTTGCGCTCGACGAACGGAATGAGCCGGGTGATCGCAATGAGCTTTCCCCGGCGGCTGAACTGCTCGGGATTGAGGCCGATCGACTGCATCAGCACGTCGATCCACTCGTCGGTCGCGAAGGCGGCGCGGCCGTTGTAGAACTGGTCGAAGTCGACGCCGGCGACCTGGATCGCCTTGAAGCTGCCGAGCTGCCATGGGACAGATCCGGGGGTGTCGTTGTGTGCGTACTCGATGTCGCAGATCGACCACACCCCACTGACGAGGAGCTTCTCGTTCGCCTTGACGGTCTGGGGGTCGATGATCACATGGCCGATCTGGAGGTTCTCGAAGGATGCCTCGTAGACGTCATCCTTCTCATTCAGCACGACGGAGACACGGTCGATGACCCGGAACTTCCCCTTCTGCTGGATCTTCGCCTTGATGAGCATGTGCTCGTTCCGCTGCACATAGTGCTCGGCGAGGATGTTCCGGACGGTGTCGATGCCCTCCTGAATCGTGTCCTCATCATCGGTGGCCGCGTACTGGCCGAGGAGGTACTCGAGGACGTAGCCGGGCACCACCGCGTTGCCGCGCACGGCCTTCACGAGATCCTTGCGAACCACGACTCCGGCGTAGTGGCTGTTGATCTTCTCGTCGAGCTCCGACTGCGGGAGCGCCGGAACCGTCCCGATGTAGTCCTCTTCGGGAGCAACGGCGAGGTCGCTGAGCGCCTCTTCCAGGTCTGCCATCGTGATCCTCCCCCTAGAAGTCTGCCGCGAACGCGAGCTTGATCGTGAACGGCGCCTTGTACGCCGTCTTCCAGTGGTTCGTGCCGACGATGGGCTCCTCCAGGCGGAACTCGACCTGCGCCCCGTTACCAGCGGTGTGGTCGGGACGGAGCTTCAGCTTCGCCTGCTGGAATCGCTCGCGCTCGGCGACGGCCTCCGAGTTGAAGATGAGCGTGACCTGGTCGGAGATGAGCTGATCGCCGAGGTAGATGCCGGCCCGCAGTTCTCGGGGACGCACCTTCTCGCTCACGGCGCTGACCTGGAAGAGGTCGACGACGACGTTGTTCGTCGTGATCTTGTCGCTCGACGGCCGGATCTGCACTTCGACGGCTTTGACGTCGCTCTTGCCCTTGCCACTCGTCGTGATGACGGGCACGACGATCTCCTGGAGCGTCGAGCCACCGTGAACGAAGCGGTCGGCGGTCCCCTGCATCTTCTGCGTGAGGCGATAGATCGACTTGGGGATGTGGACCTGCCATTCCGATGTCAGTCCGAGCTGCGCCGAGGTCCAGGTGTTGAAGGCCGCGGTCTCTTTGAAGTCGCTGCCGAGGAGGAAGCGACGGTCTCGATACTCGATGTCGCCATGCGGGTCTTCGGAGAGCTTGCTCCCGTCGTCGATCTTCGACTCCTGGAAGAGGAAGCCGTGGTCCGACGTGATGAAGATGTTCGAGGCATCCGCGGAGTTCAGCCGCTTGACGAGTCCGATCAACTCGACGATGGCCGTCTCGGCCGCCTTCGGGGCGCTCTCCTCCGACCCGAGGTTGTGCGCCTGGTGGTCGATCTCGTCGTGGTAGATGTAGACGACCTTGTGCTCCTTGAGCAGTGCGCGGAGTGCGTCGCGTCCGGCCGGCACGGCGTTGTAGGCGATCGCCGTTCCCTCGACTGACTGGAGGATCTTCGCCCGGTTGGCGGTGCCGATGGTGGGCTTCCCGTCGACCAGGACGTCGCTCTTGCCCGAGGCGCTGGCGAAGCCGATCGTCGAGTGGGGCAGAAGGGACGCCATCCCGAGCTGGGTGTAGCTCGGGAGGATGCCGAGGATCGCGTCGAGCTTGGCGTCGAACTTGTCCTCCTGCCGGATGCGGCTGGCGAGTTCGTCCGCGACCTCGTACCGGAGCGCATCAGAGATGATGACCACGACGCGCTTGTCCTGGCTGACGAGCGGCTTGAGGTAGGTGTCGTAGAAGTCAGCCTGCGAGGGGTGAGCCGCGGCCTTCCAGGAGTCGAGTTTGTCGACTTGCTGCTGCCATGCCAGCGCGAGCGGGGCGACGTAGTTGTTGTTGTAGAAGGCCTCGACCTTCTCGGTCAGCGGCGCGAGCGGTTCGGCGTGGTCGGTCGTGCGAGCCGCGTAGAGGAACTGTCGATAGAGCTGGTCGATCCGATACCAGTGATCCTGGTACTTGGAGAGTCCGTCATCGAATGTCGCGATGGCGGTGCTCAGTGCACTGACGCTGTCGAGCAGCTCCGCGGCGGCACGGACCGCCGTGTAGAGCGCGCGATAGGAGGGCTCCAGGCCGTACCAGAACGTGGTCTGCCGGGCCTGCTCCGCCTTCTGGACGTCGATGACCTTGAGGGTCTGCTCACTCACGCCCCGCGCGAGGTCGCCGAGGATCTTCTGGTCGATGACCTCGTAGGTGTCGTTGCCGAGCAGCTCGGCATAGTCCACGGCCGCGAGCTTGTCGCGGACCTGAAGGTCGCGCTCCGTGCGGCGCGCGAGCACGGCCATCGATTCGCGGCTCTGCACTGTGTTCCGCCACGAGCTGTAGTCGAACTTGATCGTCGGCTTGGTCGAGGCGAAGTCGTCGTTCGCATTCTGGAAGACCCAGAGGAGGAAGTCGGCGATGCTCGGGTTCGGGCTGTCGTAGCCGTAGATGTCCCGGGCGCCGTCCCAGTAGAAGTCGGCGAGCCCGAAGTCGGCGAGGGCCTGGTAGCCGTCTGCGCTTCCGTTCGCTTGCTCGATGAGGAGCGCCCGGGTGAGCTCGCCGAAGGTGTGCTCCTTGATCTTGAGCAGCACCGCGCACATCTTCGCGCGAAGCTTCGTCCTGTCGTCGTCCTGGGCGAGCAGCGTCCGGAGCTTCTGGACGCGCTCGGCGCTCTTGATGAACTTCTCGTGCTGCCCGATGACGGCCTGCAATCCAGCAGGGAGTCCGAGGTCCTGGGCGATCAGGTCCGTCCGGTTCGCGGTGAACTTGCCATAGGCCAGCTCGAGGTCGAGCAGCCAGTTGCTCGTGTCGTCCTCGACCACGCCGGTCCGATAGACGATGAAGGACTGGTCGGGCTCCTCCTTCAGCAGGCGGTGCTTCACCGCGTACTCGTCGCCGTGGACCCGGATCACCTTGACGTCGCCGAGCGCGGCCGCGAGGTCGTCGAGATCGCCGTCGTACTCACCGTCCGCGTCGTGCCAGAAGGCGATGTGTCGCGCGCCGGCCCTCTTGCCGCCGGCGAATCGGTCGGCGAGCGCCTTCTGCAGGGTGCCGAGGTCACTCATCCTCGCCGCCCTTCTTGAGTCCGATGTCCTTCAGTGCGATACCGAGCTTCTGGTAGTTCACCAGGACGCCGTCGTCGAGGTCGAGGGCAACCTGCTTGCCGGCGAGTGGGAAGAGCACGTCGTGGTCGTAGTCCTTGAGCTCCACGAGGACCTTCCGGATGCGATCGGCCTCCTGCAGGGCGGCTGCGATCTCTTTCGCGGTGGCGCCGCCCTGACCGGCGGCGACGAGCTCCTGGTGCTGGAGGTTCGCCTCGAGCTTGGAGATGTACTCGCGCAGGTATCCGGTAAGCACGGTCGAAACGGTCGACGGGCTGTAGCGGTGCAGGTAGATCAGTGCGTTGAATGCACCGGTGGGCGAGGAGAAGAGCCAGTAGATCGGGCGCTTCTTGTACCGCTGGACGTGATCGTCGTAGAACTTCGAGGTGGCCGCTCTCGACCCCGCCTTGATGAAGTAGTCCCGCAGATCCTTGACGCCGAGCGAGTCGGTGACGAACGTCAGGTTCTTCTGGAAGTGCTCCTCACCGAAGGCGACCCGGAGGAACTGGCGAAGCTTCTCGACGATGTCGTCCTCGAACCACGGCCCGTCAACGAGCGGGATCACGTTGTCGCGGTCCGGCATGAATGACGGCGTGGGCACCCGCGCGAGGTAGTCCTGCAGGGTGCTCTCCTGATTGCCGATGATCAGCCCCGGCTCGTCAAGGCTGTACCGCCCGAACATGCAGCCGACGGCATAGGAGACGAGGTCGATGATCGCCGACTGGGCGAACAGGGCGTCGCGCTCGGCGGGAGTCTTGTTGGGCCACCGGAATGCGGAATTGTTCGTCAGCGACACCCGCTCGAGCGGCACGTGCGACGAGACTTCGTCTTCAAGCCCATACAACCTCGCGACGGCTTCGTTGTTCTCGATCTCCAGCTGCTGCTGCGCGAGTGATCGCGCCGCCCACTCATCACGATGCTTCGCGACGGTCTGTTCAAGAGTTTTCAACCGAGTTGCCTATCATGTGTCTGCGCCAGGCGTGGGGTCACACTGTCGAGTCGGAACCTGGCCCGGAAGGGTAGCCGATGAGTCCTTCCACGCTACTCGCCAAGTCCCAGCGCTCTTGCTGACGCGGCCAGCGCCGCGCGGGTCCGCGTCCGGTCCGTGTGGAGATAGGACTGGGTACTCAGAACGGACGAATGCCCGAGGACGGCCTTGATGGTGGTCTCGTCGACCCCATTCGCAAGCAGCAGGGTGGCGGCGGTATGGCGGGCTTCGTAGAGCAGTGGGCGCCGCGTTGCGCCGTCCGGGAGCGTCACGGTGACGCCGGCTTGGTCGACGATCTCGTACCACTGCGCGCGATCGAACTCGGCTGAACGCGGTGCACCGTCGTCGCGCGGCCACACGAGGCTGAAGGGCGACGACGGTGCGCGCGTCCGCCAGGCCCCCAGAGCGTCGGCCAGCCAGGGCGCCATCGGAACGACACGGATTCCTGCGCGTGTCTTCGGTCGGACCAGGTGATAGGCACCTTCAAGGTGCCTTGACTCGAACCCCCGCGGGACACGAAAGCCGCTCGCAGGGCTTCGACGCCGCAAGTACGGCAGGGCCTTGAGCTGCCACGCAAGCGTCATCGTCGCGGCTTCCAGGTCGACCATGTCCCAGGTGAGCCCGAGTGCCTCTGAGGGGCGGAGTCCTTCCACGAGCGCAGCGACCCAGCGGGAGGAGTCAGGGCGTGTCGCAACCACGGCGAGAATACGCATCGCGTCGTCGCTGCTGAGCGCCTGCCGTGACGAAGGACCTGCGCCAGGACCGCCAGTCTCGCGCGCCCGCTGCGTGACCTGGTGGCCCTCCGCGACAGCATCGGCGAGGATCTTGCCGAGCACCGCATGGGTGCGCTGCATCGTCGGTAGCGCCAGCCCAGCGTCCTCCTGGGCTGATGCGACCTTGCGTATGTCCGCTGGTGTCAGGGCGTCGAGCCGACGATGGCCAAGCGTCGGGACGATCCAACGGCTGACCGCCGAGCGGTCCGAGACATACGTACCGGGGCGCACAATCAGTTGCCGCTGCGCGAGCCACTGATCGGTCCAGCGCTTGACCGTGATGGTGGCGAACGATGTGACCAGTCCTTCGGACGCGATCCGTCGCCGAGCCTCGGTGAGCCTGGCCCTGACTTCGGACTCCGTCCGCGCCTTGAGCGTCAGCCGACGCCGGGTCCCCCGCTCCGTCCAGCCGGCCTCGATGGATGCCACCCACTGACCGCGGGAGTTCTGGTAGATCGATCCGGTGCCTTTTCTGCGCTGTTTGTGTGCCATCGCTCCAGACCACACTGCGCGAGCAATCTGTGCGGGTAGCCATCGGGGTAGCCATCCGCTCCTCTTCTGAACCGCAGGGTCCGTGACGCCTGCAGAGCGAGATTCTGCGTAGTGATCGGCCATCCGCTGCGGAAGCGGGGTAGCCAAGGGGGTAGCCGTCGGCTTCCGGACGATCGCGCCGAGAGCGCACGGCCGCCGATGCTGCTTGTGCCTGCGCTCTTCCGAGAGCTACCGCTCCCGCCCACGACGCCGACGCCGACAACCGCAACATTCACAGTTCATGAAGGACGGGTACCCAACCGGCAAGGCCGACCTCATGACGGCGTTCATGGTTCACGTCCAGGGTCTCACTCACCGCGGTGGTACGTGGGCGATGATCAACCTGCCGTCGTGGATGTCGTTGAAGTCTTTCGAGGAACTCCGGCACGACCTACTCCGGGGCCAGCGGATTGTATCGATGGTTCACCTCGGCCGCGGCATCTTCGGATCGGACTTCGGCACTGTCGCGTTCGTGGTGGACAACGTGTCGGCCATGAATGCGCGAGGCGTCTACCGCCGCCTCTTCGAGCAGCACGTCGATGTGCGTACAGTCACCACCATCGAGGCGCTCTTCCGCGACGCCAACTACAACCGCTTCAAGGTCTCCCAGGCGGACTTCGCCGCGATCCCCGGGTCACCGATCGTCTACTGGCTCAGTGAAAAGATGCGAGCTGCGTTCAGCACGGGCCGACCCCTCAGCGAGGTCGCGAACCTCCGGCAGGGGATGGCAACCGCCGCCA
>Ga0209066_10003120_pt1 | contig 19298 bp, 15 predicted proteins | sample All_14_2_FD_187198 | JGI IMG/M metagenome (GOLD analysis project Ga0209066, IMG submission 187198) | Freshwater microbial communities in response to fracking from Pennsylvania, USA - Allegheny Zone_MetaG_DW_15 (SPAdes) (version 2) ... | reverse complement strand
TAGGAGACGTCCCAGTGGTTCAGCGCGCCGGCATGGCCTTCGGCGTTGGCCAGCGCGGTGATCTCGGCGAGCTCGGCGCGGGCCGGCTCCAGCGAGGCCTGGCGCAGTTCTTCCAGCAGCGCCAGCACTTCGGTGGGGCTGCGGGCCATCTTGGTGGCCAGCGAGACCTCGGCGTAATTGGCGTAGCCCAGCAGCTCGGCTTCCTCGCGGCGCAGGCGCAGGATGTCGGCCATCAGCGGGGTGTTGTCCTTTTCGCCTGAAGAAGCGCGGGAGACGAAGGCGCGGTAGAGTTTTTCGCGCAGCGCGCGGTTCTTGCCGAACTGCATGAACGCCACGTAGACGGGGGCGTCGAGCGTGAGCAGCCAGGGGCCGTTGGCCGGGTCGGGCTTGGCGGGCGGGTTCTGCCGGGCGTAGGAATGCGCCAGCATTTCCTTGGCGGAGTCGGTCAGGCCGTCCACTTCGGCGGGCGAGGTGAGCGTGAGCTTGAATTCCTTGGTGGCGTCCAGCACGTTGTTGCTGAATTTGGTGGAAAGCTGGGAGAGCTCCTCGGCGATCTTGTTGAAGCGCGCGCGCTTCTCCCCCTCCAGCGCTATGCCGGAGAGTTTAGCGGAGAGCAGGCTCTTCTCTATGGCCCGCCGCTGGCCCTTGTCCAGGGCGTTCCAGCCGGGGCCGTCCTTGATAGCGAGCAGCTTGGCGTAGACGGCGGCGGACTGGCTCAGCTTCAGGCCCAGCGCCACTACCTTCGGCTGGGCGGCCTGGTACACTTCGCGCAGCTCGGGGCTGTTCTTTACGGCGTTGAGGTGGCCCACCGGGGACCAGACGCGGGTGAACCATTCTTCCAGGGTGTTGAGCTCTTCCACCACGGTGCCCCAGGACGGGGGCCGGGTGTCGGCCTCGATGCGGGCGAGCCCCCGCTCCACCTCCTCTATCATCCGCTCCACGGCCTCGGCCACGTGGCCGGGCTGTATCTCGTCGTATTTAGGCAGTTCCGCGCCTGAGAGTAAGGGGTTCATGTTGTCTCCTTTTATCCGAGTCAATCGTTACCGCAATAGTTGGAATTTTCCCTGGTGATCTTTACGTCGTGCACGTGGCTTTCTTTCAGCCCGGCGTTGGTCAGCCGCACGAAGCGCGCCTTTCGCCTCAGCTCGCCGAGGTTCTTGCAGCCGCAGTAGCCCAGGCCGGCGCGCAGGCCGCCGGTGAGCTGGTGCAGGATATCGGCCACCGGCCCCTTGCAGGGCACCCGCCCCTCTACCCCTTCCGGCACCAGCTTGTGCTTCTCCACGCCGCTCTGGCCGTAGCGGTCCTTGGAGCCGGCCTCCATGGCGCCCACCGAGCCCATGCCGCGGTAGGCCTTGTACTTGCGGCCCTGAAAAAGGACGACGTCTCCGGGCGCCTCGTCGGCGCCGGCCAGCAGCGTGCCCAGCATCACGGCGCTGGCGCCGGCGGCTATCGCCTTGGTGATGTCCCCGGAGAACTTGATGCCGCCGTCGGCTATCACCGGCGTCCGGCTGCGCGCGGCGGCGCGGCAGCAGTCCTTGATGGCGGTGAGCTGCGGCACGCCCACGCCGGAAACGATGCGCGTGGTGCAGATGGAGCCGGGGCCTATGCCCACCTTGATGGCGTCGGCGCCGGCCGTGATGAGGTCGAGCGCGCCCTGGCAGGTGGCCACGTTGCCGGCTATCACCTCGCAGCGGTAGCGGCGCTTCACTTCCTTCAGGGTCTTGATGACGTTGGCCGAGTGGCCGTGCGCCGAGTCCAGGGAGATCACGTCGGCGCCGGCGGCCACCAGCTCGCCGGCGCGCTCCACGGCGTCCGCCCCGGCGCCTATGGCCGCGCCCACGCGCAGGAGGCCGGCCTGGTCCGAGCAGGAGGCCGCGCCGCCCTTATGTTTTTTCACCTTGCGCACCTCGCCGGCCTGCCGGCTGGCGGTCATGGCCCGGTGTATGATGCCGATGCCGCCCTCGCGGGCCATGGCGATGGCCAGCTCCGCCCCGGTGACGGTGTCCATGGCGGCCGAAACCAGCGGGAGCTTCAGGGATATCTTGCGGGTGAGCAGGGTGCCGACGTCGGTCTCGCGCGGCATCACCGAGGACATGGCCGGCACCAGCAGCACGTCGTCAAAAGTAAGCCCTAACTCTATCTTATCCTGGAGCATATCTTCTCCTTGGGGTCAGGTCTTTACTTTTGACCTTCCGGGCGAATCAGGCACTAGATGGGCAAAAGGTCAAAAGTAAAGACCTGACCCCACCGGTTATTCCCACTCGATGGTGGCGGGCGGCTTGGAGGTGACGTCGTAGACCACGCGGTTGACGCCGCGCACCTCGCTGACTATCCGGGACGAAATTTTCTGCAGCAGGTCGTGGGGCAGGCGGCTCCAGTCGGCCGTCATGCCGTCCACCGAGCTGACGCAGCGCACGGCTATCGTGTATTCGTAGGAGCGCTCGTCGCCCATCACGCCCACGGAGCGCACCGGCAGCAGCACGCAGAAGGCCTGCCAGATCTTCGAGTACCAGCCGGCCCGCTGTATCTCTTCCCGCATCACGCGGTCGGCCTCGCGCAGGATCTTGAGCCTGTCCGGGGTAACCTCGCCCAGCACGCGAATGGCCAGGCCGGGGCCGGGGAAAGGGTGCAGCATCAGCACGCCCTCGGGGATCTTCAGGGAGCGGCCGAGCTCGCGCACCTCGTCCTTGAAGAAATAGCGCAACGGCTCTATCAGCCCCATCTTCATCTTCGCCGGCAGGCCGCCCACGTTGTGATGGCTCTTGATGACCGCGGAGGGGCCCTTCACCGAAACGGATTCTATCACGTCGGGGTACAGCGTGCCCTGCAGCAAGTGCGCCGCGCCCTTTATCTTCCTGGCTTCCCTGTCGAAGACTTCTATGAAGGTATGGCCGATGATCTTGCGCTTCTTCTCGGGGGAAGTGACGCCTTTCAGCCGGCCCAGGAACAGCGCCGAGGCGTCCACGATCTTGAGCTTGTAACCGAATTTTTTCTTGAACACTTCGGTCATGCGCTCGCGGTCGCCGTGGCGCAGCACGCCGGTGTCCACGAAAATGCAGTTCAGCTTATTCCCGATGGCCCTGTGCGCCAGCACGGCCGCCACCGAGGAATCCACGCCGCCGGATAAGCCGCAGATCACGGCGCCGCCCGAGGCCTGTTTTTTTATTTCGGCGATGCTGTCTTTCAGGAAGGAGGCCGGGGTCCAGCGCTCTTTATAACCGCAGACGCCGCGGGCGAAATTCTCTATCATCCGCGCGCCCTGTTCGGTGTGGTGCACCTCGGGGTGGAACTGCAGCGCGTAGAGGTTCAGCGCCGGGTTCTCCATGGCGGAGATATCCGAACCGTCGGCGCGGGCGGTAACGTGAAAGCCGGGCGGGACTTTCTTCACCTCGTCGCCATGGCTCATCCAGACGCTGACCGGGCTCTTTATGCCCTTGAAGAGTTTCGAGCCTTTCAGGATCTTCAGCTTGCTGAAGCCGTACTCGCGGGAAGCCGCCTTGGCGACCCGGCCGCCGTACTCCCGGGCGAGCAGCTGCATGCCGTAGCAGACGCCCAGCACCGGTACGCCCAGGTTGAAGACGGCGGGGTCGGGCTTCGGCGCGGCCGCGTCGTAAACGCTGGACGGCCCGCCGGAAAGGATGATGCCCCGGGGCGACCGGGCGAGGATGTCCTCGATGGGCGCGCTGAAGGGCAGGATTTCGCAATAAACCCGCAGGCTGCGGAGCCTGCGGGCGATAAGCTGGGTGTACTGGCTGCCGAAGTCCAAGATAAGGATCTGATCCATCAGTATTTAGCCTCAAGACCCGCCAGAAGTGTAGGATTACAATAGAATTCTAACAAATTAAAGGGCGCCGCGGCCCTGAGCGGGGTCAGCGGCAAAAAAATACCCCGGCTCTCCGCCGGGGTACTTTTTCAGCCTCCCTCACCTGCTACTTAGCGCCGTAAACGAAAGTGGCGAAGTCGTGCCACCGGGTGGCCTTGTGGAACGCGAAGTCCACGTAGGGCGCCTCGAAGATGCCTTCCAGCCGCTCCTGCGTGATGCGGGTCTCCACCGGCGGGATATACACCGAGATACCGCTGCTCTCGGACAGGTCGCGGCCCACGCGGTTCTGGCCGGAGGCGCCTTTATGTATGACCAGCTCCTTGCCGATATACTCGCCCAGCGCGACGGCCTTGGCCTTGAGCTCCGCGGCCTTGGGGTGCTCCTTGAGGTTGTCCGCGGTGAGCTTGGCGAACTGCGCCACGTCGCCGTAGAAGGAGACCGTCATCTGCGGGTCGGAACCGGCGCCCACCGCGTCGTAGCGGATGACGCCGTTGCGCGCGGCCTTCAGCGCGTCCAGGTCCCCGATCTCTTTGGCCAGCGAGGCGAAACCGGCCATGTGCTCGCCCAGGCCCGCCACCTTGGAGGCCCTGATGGCCGAGAGGTTGGCGCCCTTCTTGACCGCGTCGTAGAACATCTTGAAGGCCTCCACCATCACGGCGGCGGTGCCCTCCGTGGTCATGTCGGGCTTCTTGGCCATAGCGCCCAGGAACATGTCGTAGGGGAAGCCCAGGCCGGGCACGGTCTCTTCGGCGCCCACGATCACCTCGGCGTAGTCCTTCACTTCGTAGGCCACCTCGGCCATCTGCATCAGGCAGGCGTCGAAGGCGAGGATGTCCACCTTGCCGGCCTCCTTGAGGATCTGGCCGATCTGCGGCGTGCGGATATAGTTGCCGGTCTCGTCGTCGAAGGAGATGCCCTTCTGCGCGGAGCGCGGGTCCATCCAGCCGCTGCCGTGGTTCCAGACTATCAGCATGTAGCGCTTGGCCGGGAAGTTCTCCTTGGACCATTTCACGAAGTCCACGGCGCGCTTGTAATCGCCCATGTCCACCGTCTTGGTCTCCATCAGCACCGGCGAGGTGATCTTCTCCTCGTTCTTGTCCTTCTTGACCAGCATGCGCCGGCTGCCGGTCCAGTCGCCGTCCAGGTCGGTATGGCCGGCGATGCGGCCCTGCTCCACCACGATATTCATTTTTTTGGAGGAGCCGATCTTCTCCATCTGGTTGACGTTGTAGAGGCCGGCCATCTCCAGGTCGTTCTTGCCGTTGATGAAGACCATGACCGTCCATTCCTTGGGGGCTTTGGCCTCAAAGCGGGCCGCGCCGCGCGTTTCCACCGCCGTGGGGGCGGAAACCGCCGGAATATCGGAGCCGGGGGCCCGGCCGCGCTGGCCCCTGCCCTCCAGTTCCGTGCGCGCTTCCTGCGCGACTGCCGCGGAGGCGGTCATCGCCGCCACCAAAGCCGCTATAAATAATTTTTTCATAATTTCCTCCGGTCCCCTACGCTAATAGTATAGCAGAGGACTTTGACCTGTCAAGAGAGCGGGGCCGGGCGCAAGGCCCAGGCCGGGCAGGGCCAAAAAACCCGGGCCGGCTAGGCCCTGCGCCCGATGCGCCGGCTCGCCGTTTAGGGCATAATATAGAGAGATACAGGAGGTCCTCAACCCAATGATAAAAACGCCTTTCATAGCCGCAGTCCTGCTTTCCGCTTCCCTGCTCCCGGCCGCCGCCGCCGACAGCGCGGTCCTAAAAGAAGCCGGTTTCTCGCTCCCCTCGGTGGAAATCCCCTCGCCCGAGGCCCCCAAGGCCAACCAGTGGATGACCCTCCGCAAAATTACCGTCAACACCGCCCAGCCCGGCAACGACGACGCCCTAATCGGCCTCGTGCGCGGCATGGACATAGACAAGGCGGTCAAAGAACTCAACGAGAACGGCTTTAAAGCCTCCGCCTACCAGGACAATACCGGCGGCTACATGGTCATCGTGGACGTGAAAGGTCTGAACGCGGCCGACCTGGCCGTGGGCCTGGCCCGCTACTATTATGTTACCGAGGTGAAGGTCGGCCAGCGGACGCACGACCAGCTCTTCGGCCTCAACAACAAGTCCACCTACGCCGTAAAGCAGGGCACCATCAAGGGCGGCATGAACAACAGCCCCGTGGACCTCAAGATCAACAAGGTGGCCTGGACCATAACCGGCGGCCTGAGCCACTCCCCGGTGGATGTAAAGATAAATCACGACGAAAAGACCATCACCGGCGGCGCCAACCTTTCCCCGGTCAGCCTGAAATTCGACTGGAGCACCAGGGAAGTGAAGGTCTACGGCAGCGCCAACCACAGCCCCGTGAACTACACCGCCAACTGGGACAAGGGCCTGCTGGAAGGCTACGCCAACAATTCCCCGCTCAGGCTGGAATTCAGCACGCAGGACGGCTTTGCCGGCCCCCTCACCTCCATCAAGGGCTACGCCAATCACGCCCCCGTGGACCTGACCTTCAACGGCGTCAACGGCCACCTCGGCGGGAGCATGAACCACAGCCCCGTGGACGTTAACCTGGTCAACTGCGACATCTATGACTTCCTGCAGTACTTCTTCCTCTTCCTGAAGAACCCGGCCCTCTGATCCTCCGGGCCTGAAAAAATCCCTCCCCGCAGTCTTGGGGAGGGTTTTTATTTTCCGTTGATTCGGATATTTTAATATATAATATAAACGATGAAACGCCTACTGCTCGCCGCCGCCCTGTTCGCCGTCTCCGTCTCGCAGGCCGGCGCGGTCTGGTGGCTGGAGAACGACTACGCTTTCGGCTCCAACGGCCTCAAGAAGAACTCGCTGACCGTCTTCCGCAAGACCTCCCGCGCCTTCACCTCCGGCCTCAATATCTCTTTCTACAAAGATAACGACGCCTACGACGAGCGGGTCTATTCCGCCCGCCTGCCGGTGATGTACTCCGGCCCCACCTATTTCGTCTCGCTCAAGCCTTTCCTTTACCCGGTAGCCGCCGGCGCGCGCTCCGGGGCCTACGGCGGCAAGCTGTACGCGCTGGTCTCCCTGGACGAAGGCGGCGACGAGAGTTTTACCCACCTGGTCTTCTCGGGCGCCTGGGCCAGGCAGAAAGCCTTCCTCAGCGACGGCGCCGCCCTGGAAAGGAAAGAATTCTCGCAGTACGCTTTCGAACTGCAGGCCGAGAAGGCCTTTTACGGCCAGTTCTTCTTCCTGGCCTCCGCCGCCGGTTTTACCACCCCAGGCAACGGGGCGACCAACGCCAATTTGGTCACCCCCGTACTGGACCAGGCCGAACTCGCGCACCTGGGTACTTTCCGGCACATCACCGCCATCCCCGAGTGGGTACTGGCCGCGCAGATAGCCCGCAACATGCGGCCGGAATACGACAGCCATCTTTACGCGGGATATAGTAAAATATCTTTCAGGGACGCGGGCCACGCGAATTCGCTGGTAGGGGGCCTCAAGCTGAACCTCAACGAAAAAAGCACCCTGGACCTGGCCTATAACGCCTACAAGGCCCAGGGGATGGCCTGGAAGAGCTACTACAAACTGCTGCTGCAGCTGTTTTTTTAGGACGAACGGATGATTACCCAATCGCAGGAAAGCCTGGAAATGCTGGTGATGGTAAGCCGGCTGCTTTCCTCCAAACTAGATATTTCAGAACTGCTCACCACCATCATGCGCCTGGCTTCGCGCGTGGTAGGGGCCGAGCGCGCCTCCCTGTACCTGCTCGACGAGAAGGCGCAGGAACTCTATTTCGACGTGGCCCTGGGCCTGCCCGAGGAAGTGCAGCGGATGCGCTTCAAGCTGGGCGAGGGCATAGCGGGCACCTGCGCCAAGGAAGGCCGCTCCATCATCATCACCGACGCGGCCACCGACCCGCGCCATTCCAAGAAGGCCGACGCCAAGAGCGGCTTCGTCACGCGCTCGCTGCTGACCTGCCCGATGATCATCAAGGGCAAGGTGATAGGCGTGGTGCAGGCGGTCAACCGCATCGAGGGCACGTTCGCCGAATCCGACAAGAATAATTTCGAGGCCTTCGCCAGCCAGGCCGCCATCGCCATCGAGAACTCCCGCCTCTTCTCCACCGTCAAGGAAGAGAAGCGCAAGATGGAGATAGTCTTCAAGCGCATCAAGGAAGGCGCCATCCTGACCAGCCTCGACGGAGAGATCCTGCTGATCAACCAGTCCGCCAAGACCTACCTGGCCCACGAGAAATACAAATTCACCAATATCAGCGGCGCGTTCCAGGACTTCGAGATCAAGCCCTCCCTGGACACTTTCATCAAGTGCAGCGCGCCGGTCTGCAATTTCGACCTGTTCCGCGCCAAGCCCAAGAAGTTCTTCATGGACGGCACGGCCATCCTGCTCTTCAAGGACGACGCCGAAGGCAACCAGGTCCCGGAAGGGCGCCTCTGGATACTCTCCGACGTCACCGCGCGCAAGCTGGAAGAGTACATGGCCAGGAACTTCCTGTCCCTGATCTCCCACAAATTCAAGACGCCGCTGGCGTCCATCAACGGCTTCGCCCAGATCCTCAAGGACGAGGCCGACAAGGGCGCCGACCTGCCCGAGGTGGTGGGCAAGGCCTCCGGCACCATCCACGCCCAGGGCCAGAAGCTCAACAAGCTGGTGGAGAGCCTGCTCAATTTCGTCACCGTTGACAGCCTGGACCAGGCCGCGCTGGAGAAGATAGAGTTCGACGCCGGCGAGTTCCTGTCCGAGGTGGCCGAGGCCGCCAAGATCTGGCTGAAGGACACCCCCGGCGTGAGCATCAAGGTGGTGGCCCCGGAGCCGGTGCGCCTGACCGCCGACCGCAAGCTGCTGGCGTCCGCGATGAAGAGCATGCTCGACAACGCGGTGAAGTTCAACCCGGCCAAGGACAAGCTGGTCATCCTTTCGGCGCAGGCCAGGGACGGCTTCGCGCTGCTCTCCGTGGGCGACAACGGCCCCGGCATCCCCGGCGAGGAGCTCGAGAATATTTTCCAGAAGTTCTACCAGGTAGAGGCGGCTTTTACCGGCCAGGTGGAAGGCTGGGGCCTGGGCCTGGCGCTGGTGAAGAAGATAGCGGAAGCCCACGGCGGCCGCGTCTTCGCCAAGTCCCAATTACAGAAGGGTTCCGCCATAACGATAGCCCTGCCCGGCTAAACCCGGCCCGACACAAAAAAATACCCGCCTCTCGGCGGGTATTTTTTTACTCCGGGAACGCTTACTTCGTGATCTTGTCGGTGCTGCCCTTGTTCATATACTCGTTGGTGGAGATGCTGCCCAGGCGGCGGAAGCCCCACTTCACGTAGAACTTCTTGGGGCCGCGCAGGTCGGAGCTGGCGTCCACGTAGTCGGCGGTCTTCTGCAGGTCGCCCTCGGCGAAGGCCAGCTGGTAGCCGCGGGCCGCGTCGAAGGTAAAGGTCTTCTCGCCCTGGCTGCTGTTGAAGAACAGGAAGCCGTCCTTCATCAGTTCCACCTTTATCTCCACCTTCTCGCCGGCGTACTCGGCGCCCCACCTGTCGGCCACGTCCAGCACGAACTTGCCGTCGCGGAAAGCGAAGGCGGTGCTGTACAGGCCTTCCTTGTCCGGGGCGGTAGGCGTGCGGTAGTTGGGGGTCAGGTTGAAGGTGACGTCGTAGAGGCCCTGCCTGTCCACGTAGTAGCGGTACGGGGAGTGCCTGGTCTCCAGCTCCACGCGGTCGGCTTCCATGCAGACCTCGAAGCGCTCGCTCTCCCAAGGGTACATCTGGCGGGCGGCCACGTTCACCTGCGCGGTGGCGCGGAACTCGCGGCCCCGGCGCTCGTGGCAGTACCACGTGCCCTGCTGGTTGCCGTAATGGCCCTCATAGGAATAGTTCCCGTGCGGGCCGTTGTCGTTATAGCCGGGCTGGCCGGGGTAATAGTCCTTCACGTCGGAGGCCTTCGGATTGCCAGGCTTGGGCGGCTTGGGGCCGTTGGGGTTGGTCTGCGGCGGCTTGGGCGGCTTGGGCCCGTTGGGATTCACCTGGGGCGGAGGCGGCGGAGGAGGCGGCGGCTTGGGGACGAAGCGGCATTCCTCGATGTATTCGGTGCTGCTCAGGTAAGCGCGCTCGGAAGCCTGCGCGAACCCGCTGGGACCGAAGGAGAAATCCCTGCACTCCTTGCTGAAGCGCACGCGCTGGGGGCCGTAATAGGGATAGGGGGCTTTGACATCGGAGTTGACGGCCTGCTCTATGGCGCTTTTAACATCCACGCCCTGGTCGAATTTCACTTCCGCGCCGGCGCTGGCGGTAAGGCCCAGGCATGCGAGCGCTACGACAAGTTTATTTGTCATTAAGTGCTACCTCCATTATGCTGAAACATGACTTCACAGTTAAAGTCTAATACAAACCCGTTCCTTATATAAGGGCCTTAGGCCCCACCCGGCCCGGCATTCGGCCCAGCCGCGCCTGGGCACTACAGCCCCCCCAAAAAAAGAACCCCGGGCGCGGGCCCGGGGTTCCGTCCGGCGCGCCGGCTTAAGCCAGCTTGTTGTCGGCCACCAGCTTCTTCAGGTCGGCCAGCGTGGGCGTGATGAGGTGCGGCTTGCCCACCGACTTCATCGCGCTCTGTATGTCCTTGAGGCCGTTGCCGGTGATGAGCAGCACCACGCTCTCATTCTCCTTCACCTTGCCCTCCTTGACGGCCTTGAGCAGGCCGGCGTAGGTGGCCGCGGCGGCGGGTTCCGCGAAGACGTTGGAACCGCGGGCGATGCGCGGTATCGCGGCCAGGATCTCCGCGTCCGTCACGCTGACGGCGAAGCCGCCGGAGTCCTTGATGGCCATCACGGCCGCCATGCCGTCGCGCGGCAGGCTGACCGAGATGCTGTCGGCCACGGTCTTGCCGCTGACCGGCTGCACGTCGGTACCTGTCTCGAAGGCCCGCTTGATGGAGTCGGAGAACTCGGCCTGCACGGCCACCAGCTGCGGCAGGCGCTCGATGATGCCCAGGCGGTGGAACTCCACGAAGCCCTTCCAGATGCCGCTGATGATGTTGCCGTCGCCCACGGGGACGAACACCTTGTCGGGCGTCTCCCACTTGAGCTGCTCGCAGATCTCGAAGGCGCAGGTCTTCTTGCCCTCGCGGGTGAACGGGTTCACGCCGGTGCTGCGGTTGTACCAGCCGTACTCCTGCGAGGCCTTCAGGCACAGGTCGAACGCGTCGTCGTAGGTGCCCTTCACCATGATGACGGTGGCGCCGTAGACCAACAGCTGGGCCACCTTGGCCTGCGGCGCGGTCTCGGGCACGAAGATCATGGTGCGCATGTCCAGGCTGCCGGTCAGGCAGGCCAGCGAAGAGGCCGCGTTGCCGGTGGAAGCGGTGGTGATCACCTTCTCCTCCAGCTCCAGCGCGCGCGCCGTGACCACGGCGCTGGCCCGGTCCTTGAACGAGGCGCTCGGGTTGCGCCCGTCGTCCTTGATATAGAGGTTGTTAATGCCGGCCTCGTCGCCCAGTTTCTCGGCCTTGTACAGCGGCGTCCAGCCCACCTGCACCGGCGGCACGTGCTTGAGGTTCGACACCGGCAGGATGTCCAGATAGCGCCAGATGCTGCGCTCGGGGTTGTCCTGCAGCACCTCGTAGTTCAGCCGCTTCTTGATCAGGTTATAATCGTAGAGCACCTGCAGGTTGCCGCCGCAGGCCGTGCAGTTGTACTTGGTCTCCGTCAGTTTATGGTCTTTCCCGCACCGTATGCACTGTAAAGTCTTTATTTTTTTCATGGGGACGCTGATTCCTAATTCCTAATTATAGTTTTGGGGAACGCCGACCCACGATTCCCAATAACACGGCTTCCGCCATGAATTAGGAATCAGGAAAGCGTCCCCTCTCCCGTCTTAGCCGGGGATGACCGTGGTGCCGGCTTTGCCCGCCAGGGTCTCTTCGAACAGCTCGGTCTTGGAGATGTAGGCCACGGAGCCGCCGTTCTTGATGAACTCTATGACGGCCTTGATCTTGGGGCCCATGGAGCCCGCAGGGAAAGGCGGGGGCACCTGGTTGTAGATGGCCTCCAGCTCGGAGACCTTGATCACGCGCAGGCTCTTCTCGTCGGGCTTCTGGTAATTCAGCTTGGCGCCGTCCTCGCCGGTGAAGATGGTGAGGCTGACCTCCACCTCTTCGCCGCGGGCCTTGGCGCGCTTCATCAGCATGCAGCCGAGCAGGGCGCTGGCGAGGTCCTTGTCGATGACGGCCTCCACGCCGGTGTACATCTTCAGCGCCTTTTCGCCCTTGTGGGGCTTGCTGAACTTCACGCCGAAATTGGTGGTGTAGGTCTCCACCCCGTCCTTCACCTCGGGCGTCACCTCGCGCACGGGGATGCCGCCGCCGCCCACGGTGATGGGCACTATGCCCTTGTCGAGCAGGGCCTCTATGGCGTCGATCTCCACGATGTCGGTGGGCACGGGCGAAGGCACCACGCGGCGCCAGATCTCGTTGCCGCTGGCGTCCTTCTTGTACATCTTCATCGTCCAGCCGTCGGCCATGCGCTGCTTGGCCTCTTCGGCGTTATAGGACTGGCCCACGTACTTCGAGGGGGTCTTGAAATCGGGGTCGTCCTTGTCCACCACGACCTGCGTCACGATGCCGGCCAGGATATTGTCGATGCCGCGGATGTTCAGCTCGTTGTTGAGCTGGGCCATCATGAAGGACATCGCGCCCTGCGTGTCGGCCACGCAGACGTCGAGCGGCAGCGGGAACATGGTGGGGCGGCACATCTCGGCGCGCATCAGGATATTGCCCACCTGCGGGCCGTTGCCGTGGGTGATCACGTACTTGTCGTTCGGGTGCTTCTCGAAAATGTCGGCCACCAGCTTGCCGGTCTCGGCGGTGCGCTGCCACTGCATGGCGATGTCGGGATTGATGGTCTTGCCGTCCTTGTCCTTGAGGCCCACCGGGGCCACTTCATTGCCGCCGAAAGCGAAGATCCTGATCTTTTTCATTTTTGAGTCTCCTGTGCTGTATTTGGTACGGAACTGACAAATTCGAGGGCCGCCTGGCGCACGGCTTCGGTAAATTTTGATAAATACTCCCCGTCCTTTTCAAGCCGGGCCAGCAGGCGCAGGGTGAGCTCCAGCTGCACGCCGCCCAGCGCGGGCCGGTTGACGATGTTCTTGGGGGAGGTGCCCGGCAGGCGCCGGCAGGGGGTCTCTGCCTCGAAGCCGGCGTCCAGCAGGCGGCGCGCCACGAGCTGGGCCGCGCGGGTGTTGCTGCCGCCCACGCAGACCCAGGCGCCGCGGTCGGCCTGGGCGTGAAAAGCGATCCCCAGCAGGCTGGAGGAGGAGAGGGCCACGGCCGCGGGGTCGGCGAAGCGGGTGGAGGTGACATGCAGGCGCCCGCTGTCGTCCCCCAGCCAGCCGTTGAAGAGATAAAGGTTGAAGTCCCGGCCGGCCGTGCGCCGCGCCAGGCGCGAGGTGGCCAGCTCTATGTCCCCCCCGTGCACGGCCAGCACCGTGACCGGCGAGCCGCGGTAGTAGACTTCGCGGGAATAGTCCAGCCCCTCTGTATGGGCGGCCGCCATGGAGGCGAAATCAGGATAGACGTCCCCGCCGCGCCGCACGGAGGCGCCGGGGGCGCAGGCCGCCAGGAGTAAAGCCGCGCAGGGCAGGAGCAGGAGGTTTCTCATTAAAAACGCCCGGGTATCCCGGGGCCCTAATATCATATAAAAAATGGGGCCGCCGCAAGAAACAGCCCCGGCCGCCTCCCCCGCCGCCTTGACAATACCGCGGGGAAATACCTTTAATTGATAGTCATTAGCGCGACGCGCTAAGATAGCAAGACTCTGGAGACATTAAATATAACCATGGATATCAAAAAATCTATACAAGAACTCGAAAAACTCGGCGCCGACCTTTACGGCAAGGACTTCCTGCTGACCTGGGAGAAATCCGACGCGGAGATCCACGCGGTCCTCAAGATCGCCGAGATCCTCAAAGAGATGCACGCGCAGAACATTCCCGCCGCCATGTTCAAGACCGGCCTGGCCGTGTCCAACTTCCGCGACAACTCCACCCGCACCCGCTTCTCCTTCTCAAGCGCCTGCAACCTGCTGGGCCTGGCGGTGCAGGACCTCGACGAGGGCAAGAGCCAGATAGCCCACGGCGAGACCGTGCGCGAGACGGCCAACATGATCTCGTTCCTCACCGAGGCCATCGGCATCCGCGACGACATGTTCATCGGCAAGGGCCACACCTATATGAAGGAAGTCGCCGAGGCCCTCGACGACGGCTTCAAGCAGGGCGTGCTGGTCCAGCGCCCGCCGGTCGTGAACCTGCAGTGCGACCTCGACCACCCCACGCAGAGCATGTCCGACCTGCTGTTCATCAAGAACCACTTCGGCGGCTTCAAGAACCTCAAGGGCAAAAAGATCGCCATGACCTGGGCCTACTCCCCCAGCTACGGCAAGCCGCTCAGCGTGCCGCAGGGCGTCATCACCCTGATGACCCGCTTCGGCATGGACGTGGAACTGGCCTACCCCCAGGGCTACGACCTGCTGCCCGACACCATCGAAGTGGCGAAGAAGCACGCCAAGAAGTCCGGCGGCTCTTTCAAGATCTCCAACAGCATGGAGAGCGCCTTCAAGGGTGCCGACATCGTGTACCCCAAGAGCTGGGCGCCGTTCAAGGTCATGGAGAAGCGCACCGCGCTGCTCGAGAAGAACGACCACGCCGGCCTCAAGGACCTCGAGAAGGCTTGCCTCGAGAACAACGCCAAGTTCAAGAGCTGGGAATGCGACGAAGCCAAGATGAAGCTCACCAAGGGCGGCAAGGCCGTGTACATGCACTGCCTGCCGGCCGACATCACCGACGTCAGCTGCAAGGCCGGCGAGGTGAGCGCCAGCGTCTTCGAAAAGGCCCGCATCGGCACCTACAAGGAAGCCGGTTACAAGCCTTTCGTCATCGCGGCCATGATAGCCGCCTGCTCCAAGAAGAAGCCCGCCAAGGTGCTCGCCGACCTGGTGAAGGCCAAGGGCAAGCGCGTGCTGTAAGCGGCTCGCCGCAAAAGAAAAACCGGGCTCCGCGGGGAGCCCGGTTTTTTTGCGCCACGGCGGGGCTCAGGCGTTATCGTTCAGCCAGCGCGGAGTGCGGAAGCGGCGGAAGTGGGAGAAGGTCTCGCGCAGCCCGCCCGCGCTCAGCAGCGCCGCCAGGATAAAGAACACGCCCCCGGCGAACATCGCCCGCGCCCAGACCAGCAGGTCGGGCCGCGCCAGCGCGTCGGAGAGCATCCACGCGGTATTCATCCAGATCCAGCAGTTGATGGCCAGGTTTATCCTGAAGACCGCCGGGCGCCGCTCGATATAGAGCAGGCCGAGGCCGGTCAGCACGGTGGGGACGATGAAGGCGAGCCCGGCGCCGTTGAGGCCGAGCATCCAGAAAGCGTCCATGAAGAACCAAGCGAAAGAATTAGACGTGTCGAGCGTGTCTTTGGAGAGGATGAAGGGGCGTTCGTTGGGGGTATTTTTCATTTTTCCGCGTTTTTTATAAACCTCCTTGAATTTTACTACGAGTGTAGTGTAGCGCACCCCAGCCCCCCGCGCAACCACCTTTAGACCTACCCGCGAGTAGTACTTTTGGCGGCGCAAAGTTGTATACTCGCCTATAGGGGAAAACATGAAAGACGAAAACACTCCGCAGAACAACTCAGGGCCAGCGCCGGTGCCGGGAACGGCCGCCGCCGACTACGAGGAGCGCCGCGCCGACCTGGTAGCTTTCGTGAACCGCGTCATGGACGCCGACCCGCTGGTGGACTCGCTCATAGGCGGCAGCCCGCGCGAGCTGATGTACGACAATCACCGCCACCACGCCGAGTTCATCAGCAATGTCCTGCGCTTCTCCCAGTTCGAACTGCTGGACCGGGTGCTGCCCTGGGTGTACAACTCCTACCACGCCCACGGCTTCTCCTACGACTATTTCCCCAAGGCCCTGGCCGCCTGGCAGAACGCCGTGCGCGCCGTCCTGCCCCCCCGCTCGCAGCCGCCGGTGCTGGCGGTGTACGACTGGATGCTGGCCCGCCACAAAGAAACCATAGCCAGAGCGGGCGACGCGGCGGTACTCCCGCCGGCCGGCGAAGAGCGCTGGACGCAAACCCGAGCCGCCTGGCTGGCGGCGGCTCTGGCCGGCGACTCGCGCGCGGCCCGGAGCGCGGCCGAAGCCGCGGTGCACGGCCTTGATGACATGAAGACTTTCTACCTGGAGGTGCTGCAGCCGGCCCTGCGCGAAGTGGGGCGGCTCTGGCAGACCGGCGAAGTGTCGGTGGCTCAGGAGCATTTAGCCACCTCCATAGCCGGCCGCACCATGGCCGCTTTCTACGTGAAGTTCATGGACCGAAAGCCCACCCGGGGAGCCGCGGTGATCACGTCGGCGCCGGATGAATTTCACGAGGTAGGCGCCAGGATGGTAGCCGATTTTCTCGAGATAGACGGCTGGGATACCGCCTTCCTGGGCGCCAACACTCCGGTGGCCGAAGTCGTGGCGCTGCTCAAAACGCGCAAGCCGGCCATCCTGGGCATCTCCGTCATGATGCCTTTCAACCTGGCCAAGGCGGAGCAGCTGATAACGGCCGTGCGGGCGGAGCCGGAACTCTCCGGCGTAAAGATAATGGTCGGCGGCGGCGCCGTGAACCTGGCGCCGGAGATAAAAGGACGCATCAAGGCCGACGGCTGGGCCGGAGACGCGGCGCAGGCCGTGCAGCTGGCTGCCGGCTGGAGCGAGGCAAAATGAACGAGCTGGAAACTTTCGTGACCAAACACGGCGGGGCGCTGCTCAAGACCTACGCCGCCAACACCGCGGCGCCGCTGCTGCTGCTCGACGCCGACATGCGCCTGCTGGATTGCAATCCCGCTTTTCTCAGGCTGACAGGGCGCAAAGAACTGCCGGCGGGAGAGCGGCTGGCCGGGCTGTTGTCCGGCCCCGCGGCGCCGCTGCCGGCCGCGGCGCCGGTCGCGCGCGCCAGGCTTAATTTTTCAGACGGTATCGGCGGCACCCAGTCCCTGGACTGCCTGCTGCTCGGGGCCGCCGGCGCCACGCTGGTCATCGGCGAACGCAGCATGCTGCTGCAGAGCGGGGCGGTGACCTCCATGTCGGCCATCAACGACGAACTGGTCAACGCCACGCGCGAACTGCAGAAGCACAAGGCGGCCCTGGAAGCCGCGCTGGCCAAGGTGAAGACGCTGGAGGGCATGCTGCCCATCTGCGCCTCCTGCAAGAAGATCCTGGACGACAAGGGCACCTGGCAGCCGGTGGAAAAATATATCAAGGCGCGCACGGACGCCCAGTTCTCCCACGGGCTTTGCCCGGACTGCGCGCGGCGCCTCTACCCCGGCTTCGCCAAGTAAGTCCTGCCGCTACAAAGAAGAGGGCCGGTCACTCGCGTGACCGGCCCTCTTTTTCAGCTCGCGGAACCTCTTACAGGAACTGCGGCAGCGCGGCGTAGAACGCGGCGGCTTTCACCAGGTCCTCGGCCGGCATGAACTCGTTAACGGTGTGCGCGTGCACCTCGTTGCCGGGGCCGAAGCCGATGGTGGGGATGCCCAGGCGGCCGGCCGAAGCCACGCCGTTGGTGGAGAACACCCACTTGTCCACCACGGGCATCTTGTTGAGGGCCACCTTGCCGGCTTCCACGCCGGCGTTCACCAGCTTGTGCTCGCGGGGCAGCACCCAGGTGGGGAAGTATTTTTCCTGGCCCACTTTCAGGCCGGTCCAGGCGACGGCGTCGTAATGCAGCACTTCCACTTTGCCGTTGGCCTTCTTCACGGAGGGCAGGCGCTGTATCTCGGCCACCGAGCTCTTGAGCGTCTCGCCGATGGTCAGGCGGCGGTCCAGGTAGATGGTGCATTCGTCGGGCACGGCGTTATAAGAGGGCGTCTTGCACTCGATGGCGGTCACGGCCACGGTACCCTTGCCGATGAACTTGTCGTTCTTCAGCTTCTTATTGAGGGCGGTGATCTCCTTGGTGATGTCGGCCATCTTCACCACGGCGTTGTCGCCGCGCTCGGGGGCGGAGGCGTGGCAGGAGCGGCCCTTGGTGATGACCTTCATCTCCATGCGGCCGCGGTGCCCGCGGTAGACCTTCAGGTCGGTGGGCTCGGTGATCACCACGAAGTCGGGGCGGATCTTCTCTTTGTTGATGATGTGCAGCAGGGGCAGGCCGTCGCAGTCCTCTTCCATCACGGAGCCGACCACCATCAGGGTGTAGTCTCCCTGCAGCTTGAGGTCCTTGATGATCTTGCCGGCGTAAACCATGGAGGCCATCGACAGTTTCTGGTCGGTGGCGCCGCGGCCGTAAATAGTGTCGTTCTTGTAGATGCCGGCGAAGGGGTCTATCTTCCAGGCCTTGGGGTCGCCGATACCGACGGTGTCGATATGGGCGTCCATCATGATCTTCTTCTTGCCGTGGCCGATGAAGCCGATGATGTTGCCCATCGCGTCGATCTTCACCTTGTCGAAGCCGACCTTTACCATTTCTTTCTTTATGAGTTCCACCAGTTTGCCTTCCTGGCAGGAGAAGCTGGGGGTGCGGATGATATTGCGGGCGAAAGCGACTATGTCCTTCTTGTACTTGCTGGCTGCTTTGCGGATAAGTTCGGCGTTGTTCATTATTTTTCCTCCGTTCTGCTGTTTATATTCTATCCAATAGCCCTCGGCTTTGTAAATCACCGGGCGGGCAGAGATCTGTTTTAAGGGCGCTAGCCCACCAGGCGCAGGTAGCCGCGCAGGGCCGCGGTAAAGCACGCCGCGTCGGCCGGGGTATTGTAGGCGAAGAACGAGACGCGTACCGTCTCGCTGTAGCCGGAATTGAGGCAGGCCAGGTCGGCGCAGTGCCGGCCGGTGCGCACCGCTATCATGCGCCCTTTTACCGCGGCGTTCAGGTACAGCGAGAAGTCCGGCACGGAAAAGTTTTTCTTCAGGGGAGCCAGCGTGATCAGCGAGCCCTGCAGCAGGTCCTCGCGGCTGCCCAGCACCTTTACGCCCTTCACGCCTTCCAGGCCGTCGAGGGCGTCCGCCACCAGGCCCGAGACATGCTCCCTGATGGCGCCGAAGCCGGCCCGCTGCAGGCGCGCTATGGCCGCGCTCAAGCCGGCCGCGCCGGAATAGTTCTGCACGCCGGCCTCGAAGCCCTGGTAGCCGCCCAGGTAGCTGGCCGTGTAGCGCCCGCCGGCGGCGGTGACCCGCTCCACCGTGCCGCCGCCCACGCGCCACGGGCGCAGCCGCTCCAGCAGCGCCCGGCGCACGTAGAGGCCGCCGGTGAAGAACGGCGCGCCCAGTTTGTGGCCGGAGAAGGCCGCCGCGTCAGCGCCAAGGGCCGCCCCGCCGCCGCCGTGCGTGGGCGCGTACTGCGCGTCGTCGCAGAAAAGATAAGCCCCGGCGTCGTGCGCCAGGCGGGCCGCGGCGGCCACGTCCGACACGCCGCCGAAGATATTGGAGGCGTGGTTCACGCAGACCAGCGCGGTGCGAGGGCCTATCAACTTGGCCAGGCCGGGC
>Ga0209066_10003119_pt1 | contig 19308 bp, 6 predicted proteins | sample All_14_2_FD_187198 | JGI IMG/M metagenome (GOLD analysis project Ga0209066, IMG submission 187198) | Freshwater microbial communities in response to fracking from Pennsylvania, USA - Allegheny Zone_MetaG_DW_15 (SPAdes) (version 2) ... | reverse complement strand
CTTATCGGGCGCCTTGCCGTCAGCCGGATGCAACTCCGGATTGGCGGGGAACTCCGCCGTGTTGGCGATATCCAGGTTCTCCGCCGTTACAGCGGAATTGAAAACCCCTGCCGCCGGCTCGGCGGCGACGGCGACACCGAGAAACAGGGTCAGAGCGATGGCGGCGGTTAGCGCCGTGCTCTTGTTCGGCCAGTAGCTGCGCAGGGCGCCGGACGCGCCGATTATTGCCAGCCGCCTCACTTCAACACCCCCTTGCCCCAGTTGGCCGGCTGCAGGGCGGCTTCGCTGGGTATGTCGGCGATGATCTGGGTGTCGCGATTCTCCCAGTAGGCGCGGCGTTCGACCTTGCGGCCGGCGGCCTCGCCGCCGAACATCACGCCGAAATCCACGCGGAACTCGGTGCCGACGGCTGGTTTTCCACCTAGCAGCGGCCAGGGGATGGCCGCCTCGACGATATACCCCTGTCCGGCGCGCGTGAGCGCCACCTTCACTTCGGGCGCGAGGCGCACCTCGTCCATGCACACGGCGTTGGCACGACCGGCACCCTCGAAGGCGTCGAAAAGATACGGTGCCTTGGCGTCCGAAACCGGCCGGAACAACACGGCCTTCAGTCCGCCGCCCAGCTCGGCGATGACGAGCCGCAGGTCGCCCTGGCGCACTCCGGGAACATCGAGCTTGTCGCCTGGTCGACGATACATGAGATCCACCGCGTCACCGCCCACGAAGGCAAGCTGCCAACGGTCGGCCCGGTTGCGTAGCGGGGTAGGTTTACGCACCTCCCAGGCGACGTACAGGTTCGCCTCGTCCGCGGCGGTCATCACCTCCGCGCCGCGCTCGGCATCGACGGCGATGCGGGCGGTCGAGGCCTCGCGGTTCCAGTCGCCGAGCTGGCCGTCCACCGTGACCGCCTTGGCCGCGGCCACCGCCATCCGCCCACGTTCCCGGCCGCCGCTTTGGCGGAAGGCGCGGATCTCGGCGGCGCGGGCCAACTGTTCGGTGCCCAGCGTCACCGTGCCACCCGGAAGCCGGCGCAGGCTGTCGATGCCTTTCAGCTCGAAGACCCGGCAGTCGGTGGAACCGCTGGTGAGGATATAGCGTCCATCGTCGAGACGGGTGAAGAAGCCATGGAAGGTCTCCTGGCCGGGCGCCATGTCGTTGGCGCGGAAGCCGCGCTTCGGATTGACGGGCCAGTCCTCATAGGGTAGACGTCCGTCCTTGAAGAGCTGCCCCACGTAAAGCATGTCGTCGGTGAAGAGGTAGCGCTGTCCGAAATCGGATACCCAGCAAATCAGTTCGCCGCCGCAGGCCGCAGGCGCGTCCGCCACGCCATGCGCCTGGAACGGGAAGAGCACCACGCCCGGCGCGGGCAGGCGCGAGGTCCAGCGGCCGGTGTTCAGGCCGCGGAACCAAAAGCTGCGGCGCTCCGTGCCGGCCGGGTAGGTCTTGCGCATTTCGCTGAAGTATTCGCCGCGTTCGCCGGAGCTACCGCTGTTATAGCTGCCGTCTTTCAGACCGATGCCGTTCTGGCACTCGCCGGCCATGGCCTCGAACTTCGTGAAGTCGTAGACCGGCGTGCCGCCCTTGGTCACCCGTTGCAGTGACAGGCGCAGCCCCGGCTCCAGCTTATTTTTCTTATCCCACCGCGCGAAGTACAGATCGAGATTCCGCGACGGGCGGCAGCCCCAGTAGTCGGTGTCACCCCAGTCGCCGTTCCCGCCGCCGCGTACGACCTCATTGTCCTGCATCTTGCAGTCGTCGTTGAGATCCATCCAGGCCAGTTTCTTCAGCGGGTCGATGAAAACGCACAGCGCCCAACGGCCGTCCTCGCGCTGACGGTAAATCTCGCGGGTCTTACAAGAATTGTGCAGATAAGCGCGGCCTTTGCAGGTGTTGAGGTATACCACGCGGCCTTCGGGGGATGCGGGCAGCGTCACGCCATGCGCCTCCGCCCCCTCGGGTATGACATAACCGACCTCGACCAGTCGCGACGTGCCCTTGTCGAGGTCGATCTTGAAGCGCATGCCGCCATAAAACGCCATGCTCGGGTCGAGTGGGTTGATCATTCCGCCGCCGCCGTAGTAGGTGTCGCCGATGAAGTCGCGCTGCCACTTGTCGTCTTTCCAGACGCTGGTGCGCTTGGGCAGCATGTTGTCCTCGGCCACCCACAACCGCCCCTGCGAATCGGCCGCCAAGCCGCTGGGGTTATAGAAGCCGTCGTTGGGATCATAGAAGCCGTTGCGGGTGCAGCCTTTTGGCTTGCCGATAGTGCACACCGGTTTGCCTTGAGCGCTGAAGACGCGCACCTGCGGGGCCGACGCGCCGAAGGAGACCCAGATGTGATCACCGCGGGCGGTGATCGCGGTGGCGGTGCTGAAGTCGCCCGCGGCCAGGACGGTGAGCTTACCATCGGCCAGGTTCAGACACTGCAGCCCGGCAGGGGTCGCCACCAGCAGGCTGACGGCATCTGGAGCGAACAGTTTGCCGGAGCCGGCCACGGCATACTCGCGCTGAAGCTGGAAGGTCTTGCGGTCGAAGGCGCGAACCACATCTTTGCCCGGAAAGGAAATATACATGCTGGCGGTATTGGCGGCGAAGCCCGAGATCACCCGCGTCTTTGGGTTGCCCGCCATAGAATCGTATTTCCCGGACTTCCAGACCCGGCTCTCTTCCGGCGACAACAGGCTCAGACGTTTCACCGGAGTGCCGTCCGGGCCAGGGATGTCGAGCCACTTGCCGGTTTTCGCCTCGAAGCACATGACGCCGGTGTCGGCTAGGCCGAGGGGATTCCAGGAGCTGGTGGCGCGGTAGGCGTAGAGGATGCCGTCGGTGTAGGCCAGTAGGTCGGCACCGGCATCCCTCACATTCCACTGTTTCTCGCCCTGCTCATTGCTGGCGAAGAGCCCGTTGCCCGACTCGACTCCCAAGCCGCCGAGGAAGACCAGTCCCTCACCCGCGGCGACCGCCACCATGCAACCATGATCCGAACCCCAAGCACCGGTGTCATCGCCGGTGTTCCACGGAGTGTGCGGATTGGGCTGATAGAAACTCATCAGCCAGTGGATGTCGATGGCATCACGGCAGAGCCCCTCCCAGTGGTAGTCGCCGGCCGGGAGCAGCCCGTTGCGGTCGTCAAGCCCGTCCCACTTGATGGTGTTCTCGCCCGCCTTGCACTTGATCCCGCCGAGGAGGCTGCGCACCCGGTTGCCGGCCGCGTCCTCGATGGCGAGCGTGACGTAGCTTTCCTTCGACAGCGTGAGCGTGATGGCCGTGGCACCTTGCGGCTCGGGTTTCGCCGCCACCTGCCAGGCTGGCGGCGGCAGTTTCAGGTCATTCGACGTCTCTCGGATCAGCTTCCCCCAGTTGTTGACGCTGGTCCAGAAGAAGTCGACTGTCTTCGCGTCGTCCGACAGGTTGTCGGCCAGCCGGCTGCGCGGCCATCCCTGGCCGGTAATGTCGCCCCAGAACATCTCCAGCCCGACCCGCAGAACCGCGTCCGGCTGCGGTATTTTGCCGTCTAGAGTGACAACCTGCCACGGCAGAAAGATTTCCTGGGTGTAGCCAGCCTTGTCCTCGTCCATGAGGAACGCCTGCCGAGCACCGAGTTTTTCGGGGTATTTCGGCCGGTCGACCTTCGGCTGGCCGCCATCCTTGACGCCGATGCGGCCGTATTGGATGGTCATTCCCGGTTTCTTTCCGTCGGTGTAGTACCAGGCGTCGACGTGGCTGACGAACCCCGCCATGTTCAGACGAAGCTGCACGCAGTCCGAGCGCCAGCCGTTCATGGCCATGGTGACCGGATCAATGTGATTGACCATCGGCGTGGGATCACGGAAACGGAACGCCAGATAAAGGCCATCTTCATCCCACATCGCTGCGGTACGACAGCTCTCGACGTCCAGTAACGAGCTGACATCCTTACAGGAGACGATTACACCGGAGAGATCCCATTCATCGAGCTTACCGTCAATGACCACCGCCGCTTTCGCCGGCAGCGTGTGCAACCCGCGATTCATCGTGCGCTGGGAGGATTGGATGCCCTCGTTCTGGCTCTGCATAGCGGTCACGTTCTCGGCGGCGGAACCAGTTCCTGGAAGCAGGGCTCCCAGCGTGATTACGGCGGCTACGGTGATGCGGACCCATGTCTTCCGTACGGTGCTTTGACTCATATTTCTTTCCTGTTGGTTTATCATGTCGAAACTCTTTTATCCGTACGATTGTCGGGTCGCACAATGCATTCTGTCAGTCTAATTTCGCCTCCAATGCCTGCCGCACCGCCTTGCAGCATTGCGCCGCGCCGCTCCACAGAAAACAGATATCCGCGCCTGACCAGAACATTTTCATGCCCTGTCCGGCCCAGTATTTCACGACCTCCGGGTCGCCGGCGGCAATGCCCGGCATGACGCCATGCCTGTTGCAGCATGCGATGACGCCCTTGACCGCATTCCGATAGGTATCGGAAGTGAACTGGCCGGGAATGCCCATGCCGGTGGACAGATCGTCGTTGCCGACCACAGCCACATCGACACCCGGGACGGAAAGGATTTCGTCCAAGTTCTCCAGCGCTTCCTTTGTCTCGATCTGAATACCCACCACGGTTGTGCGGTTGAGCGTAGTCACCATTTCAGTCAAAGACCCCCACCCCTTGTACTTCCCCGCAGGACATGTGGAGGCTCCGACACCCCGCTTCCCCAAAGGCGGATACTTCACCATTTCGATGATCTTTTCCAATTGGTCGCGGGTGCGGATGCGCGGCACAAAGACCCCGTCCGGCATCTGATCGAGAGTCCGGTTCAACTCCGCGTAGGTGTCGGACGCGACACGCACGACGCAAGGCAAACCCAGTGCCCGCGCCATCCGGATATGCTCCAGAATCGTCTCGCTGTTCAGCGCGGTGTGCTCCCGGTCAATCATCACGAAATCAAACCCCGCCTCTTGGTAGGCTTCGATCACCGCCCCGCTCCGGCTGTCCATCACGCATCCGCCGATCAATACGTCGCTAGTGCCGATCCGTTCCTTCAATTTCCCGTTACCGAACCGCATTGCTTTATAGTCCTTTCTTTAGCATTCTTACGCCACATCGCAACCCCTCATGCTACTCCACGTTCGCGAGCGGATTCGCAGGGTGTACGTCAAGCAGCGGCCACACGAGTTCGCCGCGCTCTTGCGCCGCCGTGTCGTGAAAGGCGCCGTACCTCGGCGCGTTGGCGTCGAGCCAGAGGACGATGCGATGCCGCTCCTCTTCGGGCACCGCCTTCCGGTGCGCGGGCGTCAGCAGCGCCCGCCCGAGGCGCGAGGCCGCCGCGCCGCAGCGCCCCGGGATCGAGCGCGAGCCGCCATACTCTTTCTTGACCGTCGAGCCGAACATCCCGCCCGAGAAGCGGAAGACGTACTCCCGCAGGCTCTCGAAGTCCACCGCCTGCGGCCCCTTGCCCTCTTTCTGATGGCACGCGAGGCAGCGCCCTTTCAGAATGGGCTCGACCTGCCGGTGAAAGCTGACGGGCTCGACCGGCCCGCACTCGGGCTCCAGCCGCGCGGGTTTCTTGCGGAACGCCAGCGGCTGCTCGCCCTTCACCCCGTAGCTCTCGTTCTTCGGCTCGTGGCAGCCCAGGCAGGTCAGGCGCTCACCCGGATGCACAAAGGCGGTCGAGCGCATGGTCTGGATCGCCATGCTGTTCTCGTCGAGCACTTGGAAGATGAGCTGCTTGCCGGCCGGCGCCTCGAAGTAGGCGCTGCCGTCCGCTTCCAGAGGAACCGTGCCGAGCGGGATGCGCGGCGTGTTCTCCGTCGCGTAGCCGATCATGGGGCTGTCCATCCAGGGCCCGTCTTTAGGGATCACCTGCAACACGCGCAAGCGCGCCGGCGTGCGACCTTCGGGGAAGGGCTGATCCGTGACCCGCACGTTGACCAGACCGATGGTGGAGCGCTGGTCAGCCTTCGCGAACGCCTCTCCCTGCGCGGTCTGCTGCGGGATCACCGGCGGCTTGGGCCGCGACCGCAGCGGCTTGGGGTGAGTCAGGCGCAGGCGCGGGTCGTACCCGGCCGGCAGCAGCTCGCGCTCGCACACCAGCTCTTCGTTGCCGAAGCGGTCCAGCACCACCAGGTCCTCCCAGCGGTTGCAGAGAAACACGTCTCCGCTCACCGGCCACGCCGTGCCGTACTGGTATTGTATGCGCCCGGCGCTCTCGCTTTCGGGGAACGGCGCGTATGGCGTGATGCGGCGGAGCTGGCTCATGTGCCCGTCATCGGGCACGCGCAGATCCAGCGCGCACAGCGACCCGAACGACTCGCCGTGGTGCGGCGCGGCGGTCAGGATGTAGCGGTGCGAATCCGGCATCGCGCGGATGTGCATCTCCGTCATCGGCAGGCCCGACGGCGCGTCCGGGCATTTGCCGAAGCGGTGGTCGCCGTGCGTGTTGTCCGCGAAGGTGTGCCACGGCTGCGGGTAGTTGCCGTGCGGCGCGCGCGGGTCGCGACCATCCGGGTAGCAGGTCCAGAACAGGCTGCCCAGGCAGTTCTCGCGGTCGGTGTAGTCCCACCGCGTGTAGACCAGCATGCCGCTGTTGTCCACGCTCGGCTGCCACTCGCTGGTCTCGAAGTAGCTGATGGGATAGATGTCGCCCCCGCCCGCGCTCATGCTGTGGAGCACGAACGTCGGCACGCGCATGCGCGCGCCTTCGCCGAAACAGCGGATGAACCCGCCGCGGCGCTCGGAGATGAAGGCGAGCCGTCCGGACGGCAGTTCCACCGGATCGAAGTCGTTCCACGGCCCTTCCGTGAGCTGCGTCACCGCGCCGCTCTCCAGGTCCAACTTGAAAAGCTTCCACGTTGTCGCGTCCGACCACACCCAGCGGTGCTCGGTCGAGCCGCAGTGCGCGAAGTAGAGCGTCTTGCCGTCATAGCTGACCTCGGGCGTGTAGAACGAGCCTGTGTCCAGCGTCTTGCCCTTGAGCCGGCCGTTGGTCACCACGCGGCCCTCCACCAGGTTCCTCACAGAGGGGCTTTTCGAACGCCAGCCCTCCAGCGCGAACACGCCGCCGCCGTGGATCGTGTTGAAGCCGAAGCACTGCGTGTTGAAGTGGCCGCCGGTACGGTCGGAGTTTCCCATGTTGGTCAGGCGGCAGCCCGCGTACGTCGCCCGCGCTAAAAAAGCGAGCTTGTCGTACGCAGCCAGGTCGGGGTTCGCCAGCATCGCCGCCCGCCGCACCGCGCAGGCGGCGAACACATCGTTGGATCGCGAGGCCGAGTACGCCTTGAGCCTCGCAAGATCCTGTTTCAGGTCGTCTAGCCTCTCTGGCAGGGACGCCTCCCCGTGGCGTCCGCGGACGGTTCTGGGAACCGTCCCTGCCGATGAACTCCGCTTCTGCAGCGCGTCCAGCAGCGCTCCGGTGCGGCGCACCACGACCTCGTACGGCGTCTTTTCGCCCGCCTGAATAAGCGCCTGCGCGTCGTACACCTGCCCCGCCGCGCCGCGCGGCAGCGGCATCTTGCCGTCAATCTGGTTCTGCAGCTCCATGGCCTGCTCGCCCCAGAGCGCCAGCACGCCGGGCCGGATGTCCTCCGCCCTCACGGCCTTCAGGCCCAGCCGCGCGACCGCCTCCGCCAACTGTTCGCTTGTGCAGGCCACTGCCGGCACGTTCTTGGGCGGCTTCTCGCCGGGCTTGACCGTAGGCTCCCTGCCCCCGCGCGGCAGCAACTCGTCGACGAAGTCCTCTGCGTGGCTGCCGACGTTGATCGTGCCGGCCAATTTTCCCAGCACCGCGAACTCGCCCGCGGGCCGCGACGGGTCGACATCGAACGCGCACAGCATCACCGTTGCGTCGCCCGCTTGCTGCGGTACCCTATGCGACTGAGCGACCACCAATGCCTCGGCACTGATGCTGAGATCATCCAACCAGCCGTCGCAGGCGAGCCCGCCCTCGACCAGGCAGCCGATACCGAGGCGCGTCTCACCCTTCGCCCGCCCGAACGTTCGCGTGACAGGCCCCTCGCCGACCGTCTTGCCGTCCACAAACAGGCTCACGCGATCGCTCGTCAGCACCGCCGCCACATCGTGCCACTTCCCGTCGGTCACGCAGGCCTTGGAGCGGATCACGTCCGGCCTGTTGCCGGGCATGTAGAGCGCGATCGTGCCGTCGCCCAGAAAGCTGTACAGCTCCCAGTGTGAAGCCGAGTGTTTGGGTTCGTGCGCCACGAAGATGTTGAACTGGTTTGCCGACGCGCACTTCACGCGAAGGCGGACCGTAAGCGGCGTCTGGTCGAGCGCCGGACAGCCAGCGACCGTCACCCGCGACTTCCGCGCATAGAACGCGCCAGCGAAGCCGGGGTTCTCGGTCTGCGGCAGCCCCGCCTCGCCGGCCAGCAGGCGCTCATAGCCCGCATGGGCGATCAGCACCGACTGCGGCCACGCCTGCGTGGCCTCGCCGGAGGCTTGCGCAGGCTGCCGCTGCCCCGTCGGCAGGAGCCGCTCGGGCCGCTCGGTCGCTGGCGGCCCCTTCGCTCCTGCGGCGAACGCGTCTAGGCTGCTTTCAACCAAATGACACTGCGCGACCTTCTCGTAGCGCTCGGCCGAGACCTCCCAGACCACGCGCTTGTCCGGCGTCACCTCCAGCACGGAGACCCCGCGCTTGCTGCCCTGCGTGTGCGAGCCCCAGTTGCAGAAGAGCGTATTCCCGTTCGGCAGGCGCCGCACGCCCGCGGGAATGCCGAGATGGACGTCCGGCAGATCCTTGGCCAGATCGAGACGCCAGACGATCCCGTCCTTTGCGTCGTACTCGGTCACGCAGCCGCCGCCGGTGATCAGCGTGTTGCCATTCGGCAGACGCTCGACGCCGACCGGCGAGCCCAACATCGGAAAGCGCCGCACGCATTTCCCGTCGCGGTCGTACTCGCGCACCGCGCCCTCGGATGTGAAGGGCACTAGATAGGTGCCCTCGGCCGTCTTGCGGCACATCCGGAACTGCGCGTGCGGCTTCTTCTCGGTGGTCTCCAGCCGTACCTCGTGGCGGATCTGGCCGAAGCGGTCGACCTCGATGAGGCGGCACTCGCCGACGACGCCGATCATCACGCTGCCGTCCGGCAGCGGCTGGCAGTTGGGCACCTCGTTCGGCGCCTTGACGGTGTACTCCCACACCACCCGCTTGTCGGGCGCGACCTCCTTCACCCCGTGCAGCCACGTGGTCAGAATGTTGCCGCTCGGCAGCAGCCACACGTCCTGCGGGTTGGCGACCGGGTACTCCCACACCTGTTTGCCGTCTTGATCAACAAGATAGACCTTCTGTTGCGCGTGGCTCGTGCCGAGAAAGGCATGCGGCTCCATGCCCTTCGCCACCTGGCCTGCGCCACAGGTCGCAGCAAACACTATCCCTATACCGAAGGCCATCGCGAATGAACGGATAAGAGTCCTCATCATAATACCTATGTTTGGCGTTTGTCCAATTCCGCCCGAAGCACAACATAAACTCAACAACTCGTATGTGAACTCATTTGAGCTTCAAAGTGATCAGTTTCCATGAATTTTCCCTTTGAATAGAAGTATAGATCCTGCACATCACCGCCGAAAGTCACATTAGCGCAAAATAACTATCATAAAAACGCAAACTGGAATATGGCTCAAAGAGCGCTTGCTCACACATGATGCGGTACGGCAGAATCGGCCATCCTGAATGTCCATTCCGTCTGCACGTTTCCGCACGATGCGCAACTTTCGACGTCTTTTATTGCAAACCAACGGACTTCAAGGTTTCCACGTCAAATTCATTTCTGACACCGGTCCTTCGTAAGGGCGATCCCAACAGGCGATACCGCGGCTAGAGGACAACGGCACCCAGCGCAGTGTGTTCTCTCTGCCGTCTTTTAAGACAAGGCCGCTGATTTCAAGCTGTTTCGCAGTCGGTATCTGCAACACCTTTCCGTTGATCGTCAAAAACCCGAGAGGCTGTGGCGATTCAAGGAACACGCGTTTCGCGGGCCATGTCACGGGCAGGGTGAAACGTGTCTCGAAATAGACGCACTTCACCTTGTCTCCCGGTTTCACCGGCTGGAACCTGTTGAAGGCGGAAGCGGCCTGCCACACACCGGGAAGAGGTTCACTCTTCACCGCCGGCACACGGGATTGAAGATAAAACAGGCCGGTGACACCGTGCGGCTTGGAAAGGCCGTCCTTTTCCTTGCGCATCATGCTACTGCCCACGCCATCGATCTCAAGACGGAGTGCCAGGGCGCCGCCCGCTGCGGCATCGCTGACATCCGCCGAGAAGCCCGATACAGCCGATGGGATGACAGGTTGCTGGATAGCGGCTTCTTTGCCATTCACAAGCAGACGTCCCTGTGGAAGGATACCCCAGAACCAACTTTGCGCATCAAATACAAGATCGACGAGTCTGCCCCGCCAGGCCTCGGGAATGGGCACTGTTTTTTCAAAGACGACTTTCGTGTTCTCAGGAATGCCGAGCGTTCCGAATGCGCCCATGCGGACGATCTTGTCGGCCTGCCCGGCAATCTTCAATGTCCAGCCGTCAGCAAGCGGCAGAATATCTTCCGGTACCGCGATTGGGGACGGCTTGCGCACATCTGGAATCGGAGGGAGAGCCCGCCAAATCTGTGACTGGGTTTGGAACCAGTCAAGCGCTGAACGCGCGATTTCGGTCCTTGGCGCGGCAAAGACGCGTGACTGCATCAACCCATAGTCTGTGGCCGGGAAAGTGATTTTCCCGTCCTTTGACGTGACCTTGATTTTGGGATGACCGAGCGCGCTGATTTCTACAACTTCGGACGGGGGCGTTTCACGGCGGAGACTGACAGTCGCGTTTTTGACGGCCTCGCCTTTCTTGTTCATTCGTGCCACTGGATAGAGGTCAAAGACACCGTTTTTACTGCGCCAGCACTCTGCCCAAACTTCATTCAGACCAGTCCAACTGTCTCGGGGAACTCCGAGCGTCGTGAGAAATTCATCCAGCATGGCGTTACGACGCTCATCGTTCACCCAAACTCCAGCGACATCCTTCATCCTCGTATAGAAGGGTGTCCCTAGCAGTATGAAACGTCCGCGCCCTTCGCGCACCTCGGCGATCGCCAGGGTTCCGTCTTCCCACGTTGCGATTGGACGGACGTTTCCCGCCTTGGAGTCAATGCTTATGGCGCCGGTATGTTCCTTGCCGAGATGGTCGATCGCCGCTCCGCTGCCTTCGATCTCCTTGCCGCGGAGGCTAGGCAGAAGATCTTGCGCTTCGGAGAAGCGCATCTTGGCAAGCGGCCATTTATTGAAATTATCATCCGACATGTACTTCGGCGTGACTGTCAAACCCCATGCTTTGGCGAGCGCCCAGCTATCGCCTTTTTCGGGCGAATGCCGTCCGGTATGATGCTGCGCGATGAAAATCCCGCCGCGACGGACAAACCGTTTAATGCCCTCGATATCTTCGTCATCCATGAGTACGGTCCCTGCATCGATCACCACGGGAAACTGGTCGATAGTTCCGTTCAGAATGTCTGGGACTTCGACATAGGCGAAATTTCTGCCGGCTCCCTGCAATGGACCTCGTGCGATGTCCCAATTAAGAGGTTCAATAAAACCCAACCGGGTGGCGCGGGTAGAGCGTAAAACACCGATTTTGGGCGTAGGTAGGCTCATCTTTCCGATGCAACGGATCAGCTCGATATTCTGATCGAACCAAGCCGATACATCCGGTTTGTCGCGATAGTGTGAGGGTGCGAACACAAAGTCCACCGCATCGTTACCATACATGACATAGAATGTTACGTGGGACTGGAAGTCCGCCGCATCCTGGGGCGGGCCGCCCTGCTCGCAGCTCCACGGCAGACCGTGGCTACGCGAGAGGCGCGCACCAGTGTAGGGGTTCCAGAAGCCGGCTGCGCCGCCGGTGTCGTGCTGGTAGGCTCCATAACGCTCGCAAAGCGTTGTACTCATGTCGAGCATGTTGATCATGGCCATCAGTTTAAGCGGCCGGTTGAGGTCAGCGGCGCGGGTGGCGATCAATTGTTTCTCGACAGAGGCGACGTGTAGTCTGGCGTCGAAGTTGACCCCGTCGAACCAGAGCCGGTTTTCAGACTCGGTCATTTTCGGATAGCGGCGCAGCGGAGTCGCGCCGAGAAAGCAATAGCTGGGCACGGGAACACCGTGGGTATCCATGACGATCAGGTTCTCTCCTTCCTTGAGCGCATCGCCCACGGGGAAACACTGATCAAAATCGCCCCCTTCATTGCTGTCCGTCTCTAGTTTCCTGCCGTTGATCCAGACATTGAAAATCGGGGCATGGTAATTGTTGAAGACATCCCGCCCGATGTGCAAGTACATCAGGGAATCCCGGCGTCCGGCGGGGACGGAGACCGTACGGCGCATCCAGAACCCGGGCTGATCCTCTCTTTTTTGATAATGGGATGGTTTGTAAACCATGATCATGGGATCGTTGCAGTCGCCCTCGACCCAGTCGGTCGGCGCCTTCTTTGGATCGAACCAACCCTGCTCCTCGCCTTTGCGCCCGATGTCCTCGTGCATCTGCCAGGTGCCGCGGAGATCAAGACAGGAGGCGGGGTTCCAGCCGATGAAATCGACCAGGCGGGGAACCTCAACCTCGTCCCAGGAACGATACCGGCCGCGGTCGCCCGCGTGCAGTCGTCCGATAGCGGACAGGTCCAAGCCCAGTTCGGCGGAAAGATACCCGTGCCAGAGTTGTTTGATGCCGGGCGTATTCCGCACGGTCTCCAGATGGTCGATGCCGGCACTGGGGTATTCGACACAGCCATGCATCCCGATATAATTGGCATCGCCCTGAAGATGCTCCGCCAAGCGCTTTCGCAAGTCGTGAACATAAGGAGCAACAGTCGGAACCGGATAAAGATCATATTCAAACTCGCCGGAGCAGGAGTTCCTCTGATTATACAGGTTCGGCGCCGTCACGGTTCGGCCTGGTTCGGGATACACATAGGGCAGCGCTTCACGGTTCCACAGCCATCCGTGGCTCCCGTTGAAGAAAAGCATACGGTATGGAAGATTGTATTTTGCGGCCATCGCTGCATGCCAGTCAAAGATGGACGTGTCAAGCACGCCGGGGCCTACAAGACGAGACTCATCGGGCCGCGACGTACACATCGTCAGCTTGCGGTCACGTAACCATTCGAAATCAGAAGGTAGGTTATACTCAGCTCCTCCACCGCCGACCCATACGCCGGGACCCGCATTGTCAAAACAGTCAAGCCAACGCGGATAGGCACGTTCCGGAACGGGTTGCCATGAAGCTGCGTTGCAGTTCTTGGCGAGGCGAGTCAGCGTTTTTCGATTGGGTGCGAAAAGTTCAAAAAACTTGCTCCCCTCGGTTCCAAGCAGCCAACAGCCGACATTTTTGAGTTCGAGTACGGAGCCGGACAGGTCTCGGCAGGCAACGGCACTCAGGTCGCCGAAACCCAGCAGGTCGGCGAGTCTTTTCGAAGCACAGATCCGCGCGTGCTCCTCGTCCTCGGCCAGGAAGGTTGTCCACGACATCTGCTCCTTTCCTTCGCCGTAGAACCGTGCCGTTACATTGACGTCGCCAAAGCCCCGTGTTTTCGCAGACAAGGCTTCGACGTTCCCTGTCGTCGCGGCCCCCAGCAACGAAAGATTCCCCAAACACCACCCGACCATCATCGCTTTTCTCATCATTTTATAACCTCTTTCTCTCTTGGACTTTTACACTGTACGATCTCGCAGATCTTTCGAAAGCCCTTGAACTCGGGCAGGGACATCACGCCGCCGAGCTAGGGCTTGTTGCCGCAGCGGAACGCGCCGGCCGGCAAGCCGAGGCCGTTGACCAGGTTGGGCTCGGCGGTCTGCTCCCACGCGAAGCGCATGGCCATCGGGGCGGTGACCGTCGGCGCGGAGAGCACGACTGCGGCACCCTCGATCACGGCGCCGGCCTTGACGAAGAGGCCGTCTTGGCCGCACAGCTCGAACCAGTCCGGGGCTTTGCCGTCGCGGGTCTTGAGGCCTTCGGCGTGGTCGAACGTGAGGCGCATTTTCGCGCCCTCGATGGCGAAGGACATGTAGGCCGGGCCTGACCACGCGACGTCCTTCAGGCCGTAGGTACGGTTGAGCGCCTGGTTGGCCAGGCGTAACCCCACCTCCTGTTTGTTGCGCGGGTGGATGTCCTTCACGTTCCCGATGTCATTGATGACGGTACAGCCGGTGTTGGTGATGGCGGCGGGCACGGCGGCCTGCGCCTCCCAGATGCCGGGCAGCGCGGTCGGGGACGCGTTCCCCCAGTACTTGAAGGGCGCGAGCTGCACAAGGTAATAGGGGAAGTCGCCTTGGCCCCAGACTTGGCGCCAGCCGTTGACGAGGGCTTTGGTTTTTTCGAGATAAAGCATGCCCTCACCGTTGTTGGACTCGCCCTGGTACCAGATCGCGCCGCGGATGGCGAAGGGCACGAGGCCCGCGACCATGCCGTTGAAGAGCACGGTGACCTCCTGGTGTTGCCGGCCGGTCATGAAAGTCAGGTTCTCAGGAAGGGCGGCAGGAGCGCTCGTGACGGGCACATCAGCCGCAGCTTTTTTCTCCGCATCCGCGATCCAGTCACGAAGCGCCTTGACATAATCGGCCAGCGCTTTCTTATGCAGCGGCGACTTCGGGTCGGCGGTGTCCACATGCTCTTTGAGGCCGGCCAGCGCGGGCAGGCCGTCAAAACCGCAGGCGGGGATCCAGGGCTCAATGCGCGTGCCGCCCCACGAGCAGTTGATCAGGCCGACGGGAACCTTGAGCGCCTGATGCAGGCGGCGGCCGAAGAAATAAGCCACGGCCGACTCGTCGCTGATGCCGCTGGGGGTGGTGGTCTCCCATGCGGTATCGATGTCGCGTTCGGGCGCCGGCGTGTAGCGGTGGGGCGCCTTGAAGTGGCGGATCAGCGGGAAGTCCGCGGCGGCTTTCTCCCGTTCGGCGTTGTCCACGCCGTGCAGCAGGGCGAATTCCATGTTGGACTGACCGGAGCAGAACCAGACTTCGCCCACGACCACGTTGGTGAATCCGATTTCATTTGAGGCAAAGACCCTGAACACGTCCGGTTTTGACGAGGCTTCGAGCGCGTCGAGCGTGAGCCGCCACGTGCCGTTGGCTTTCGTCACGGCCTCCCGCTTCTGGCCGGCGAAGGCAACTGTGATTTTCTCGTTGGGAGCGGCCCAACCCCAGACAGGCACGGCGACGCCCTGTTGCAGAACCATATCGTTGCCGAAGATGTGCGGCAGCCTGACGGCGGCCTGCGTGGAAAAGGCCAGCAAGCCCAAGCCGCATAGCGCGGCGAGAAGAAGACTCTTCATGTTTTTCCCCTTGTGTGCTGATTGGAACGGTCATTCCAATGTTTGTCCCAACAAACGGCAGTTGCCCGCCGTGTTCTGCATCCTGAGCTTACCTGTTGCTGTTTTCAAGTTTCAGCATGAGAGAACTTCCGGCCTTGACCAGCGCTTTTGTCCGGCCCTGGAAGTTCGCGCGACCTTGACGTCGGACGAGAGGAGGGCGGGCACCGGAAAGACCTGTTACGGATGATCGGTCATCTCGAAAACCAGTTCGCCGCCCGCCATGACTTCCTCGTGTCGGATTTTGATGCCACTGATTTTCTTGCCGTTCAGGCGGACACTTTTCACATACAGGTTCTCTTTTGAAAGATTCTTCGCAATGATCTTGAGCGTCCGCCCCCCGCCGACATTCACCGTCATTTCAGGAAGCTGTGGCGCGCCGAGCACGTAACCGTCCGCACACGGGTTGACCGGATAAAAGCCCATGCAGGAGAAAAGATACCACGCCGACATCTGTCCGCAGTCGTCATTGCCGGTGAGGCCGTCGGGCTTGTTCACATACTGCTCGGCGCAGACCTTCCGGACGATTTCCGCCGTGCGCCAGGGGCGACCGGCATACGGAAAAAGATACGCCACATGGTGGCTCGGTTCGTTGCCGTGCGCATACTGGCCGACGAAACCGAGAATCACGGTCTTGGGCTCACCCTCCACCGGCACATAGTCGGGCAGGGTGAAAAAGGTGTCGAGCTTGCTGTAAAAGGCATTCCGTCCGCCCATCAGGTCCACCAGTCCCTCGGGGTCGTGCAGCACATGCCAGGTATACTGCCAGGCATTGCCTTCGGTGTAGTCACAGCCGAACTTCTTACTCCGGTGTATGGAGAACTCATTGAACGGTTCGCGCCAGTTTCCGTTGGAGTCCTTTCCGCGCATCAGCCCGGTTTTGGCATCGAAAAGGTTCCTGTAGTTATCTGCGCGCTTGAAGAAGAACGCGGCGTCCTTTTCGCGGCCGAGCGCTTGGGCGAACCGCGCCGCGCAGTGGTCGTCAATCGCATACTCGAGCGTTTTGGAGACAGCCTCGTGTTCGACTTTGTCAAACGGCAGATAGCCGAATCGGTCAAGAATGTCCCAGTGAGATTTATTGTGCGGCACCGTGAGTGAGCTTTTGATCGCGGCGAACGCCTCTTCGGGATCGAACCCCCTGAACCCCTTAAAGTAGGCGTCCGCAATCACCGGTATCGAGTGATTGCCGATCATGTCATCGCTCTCCTTGGCCCAGAGCGCCCAGACCGGCAGATACCCGACTGCCTTGTAGTGCGCCAGCATCGAACGGACGAAGTCATCCACCAGCTCCGGCGCAACGATGGTGTAAAGCGGATGCGCCGCGCGGAAGGTGTCCCACAGCGAAAGCGTGGAGTAGTAGGCCCGTCCCGGAGGAACGGAGGCGGTTTTATTGTCAGCGCCGCGGTATTCGCCGTTGACATCGGTAATAGCGGAAGGCTGAATGAACAGGTGATACAGCGCGGTGTAGAAATTGATTTTCTGCTCTTCTGTGCCGGAGATTCCGATTCGGCCGAGATACCGGTTCCAGACGTTGCGGGTCTGCTTGCGGACGCCGTCGAAATCCCATCCGGGGATCTCGGCCTGCAGATTCTTCTTCGCGTTTTCGACGCTGACGGTTGAGACGGCGACCTTCACCCGAAGCTGATCGCCCTTTTTCAAATCGAAATCAAACACATACTGCGGCGCCTTGAAACCCTCTTTCTCGAATAGTCTCTGGTACGCTTTCACCGGACGGTCGAACGTCACCACGAAATAGACCTCGCGGTCAAACCAGCCGTGCTTGGAAAGGTGTCCCGTAAGCGTCTCGGCATCCTCCAGCCGCTCTTCGCAGAAACTGACAAGCTTTTCACGTTTCACTTGCCACAGCGCATGAAGCCCGTAATTCAGATCCACCAAAAGCCGCGCCGGCCCGCCGCCGTTGTAGGTGTACCGATGAATCGCCGCACGCTGGGTGCAGGTCATTTCCGCGCGCACATTGAAGTCGTCCAGCGTCACCGCGTAATACCCCGGAACCGCCTCCTGCGATTCCTTTTTGTAGCGGCTCGCGTAGACCTGCCGGACTGCCTCGCCTGTGAACGGTAGCAGTCGCACATCCCCCAGACACGGACACCCCGTGCCGTTGAGGTGCGTCTGCGAGAACCCGTGGATCACCTCGTCATCCCAGACATATCCCGAACAGGTGTGAAGATTATTCGTGCCGCTGTCCGGTCCCGGCTGCACCATTCCCAGCGGATAACACGCCCCTGGGAAGGTGTGCCCCTCAACCATCGTTCCGATGAACGGGTTGACGTACCGGGCGTGATCTTCTTCGGCAGCGAGTGCAAACTCGCACAAAACGGCGACGGCCAGCAACAGCAGTAATCTCATTTTGTGCTCCTCGTTCCCGCGCCTTGCAGGGCGGGTGTGGGCAGCGCCCGCCGCAGGAGGTCATAATAGCCGGGGTCGGCCGCCTCCGGGGTCGCGAAAAAATCCTTCTTGGTCATCAGGATGTTTCCCACCTCCACCGAATCGCCGCCGCGGCGCGCGGATGCGAAATAGTCTGCGGCGTTTTCAAGGGTGCCGTGGAAATCGTACGCCACGGGGCAGCCCGGTGCCGTGTGCCGCAGCATCTTGGCGCGCTGCTCGTGCTCGCGGATGTCGGAGGAGGCGACGTCGTAAGTGCGGTTGATATCAATCAGGTGGGCGAGGTGGAAATTCCCGGCGCAGCCGATATGTACGGCATCCTGCTTCCACCGCTTCATCTCCCGGTAGAAGAGTTCCGTGACCTTGAGGAAGTGGTTTTCCTCGCCGCGCCAGGCCGGGTCGGCAGGCGGCATGTCCGGATGAACCTTGTCAGCCAGAAAATCAGTCTTCACCCCGTCCAGATTGTAACAGCCCTTGTCTGACGAGAACAGTCGGTGGAACAGCGGCTTGAGATACTCCTCCTGCGTGGCGGGCAGCGAGTAGTCGCGCATGCGGCGGCCGTGCCTGTTCAGCCTGCCCCCGCCGATGAGGTGTGCGGGGTTCACTTCCGCAGTCTTGCTGATCTCCGCCCAGTTCCACCAGACCGCCACCTTGAAGCCGGAGGCGTGTAGGTCGTCCACCAGGCGGCGCAGGTCGGGGAAACGCTGCGGGTGCGGCTCCCACTGCCCGCGGGTGACTTCCCAGCCCTCGTCCAGCAGGATCGTGCGAAACGGCAGCTTTTCGCGCAGGATGACCGCGGCCGCCTCGCGCGCCATCGCCTCGTTCAGCGCCGCGTAAGCCGGAGCCTCGCCCGCGGCGGCCTGCGCCTGCAGTTCGGCGGGCGGCAGATGGCGAGCCCTGAAGCACTGGTCGATCCAAGTGCAGTAAAGCGGCTCCGTCCACCACTTCGCGCGTGCCTTGACAGCCGGGTCGGGGATGACGCCCCCTCGGACAAGCATGGCCGAGAACGTGTCGAACATGTCCCATTCCGTCGCTCCGTGGCGGATGAAGAGCCGGAAGCGCGGCGAGCGGAAGGTCTCGCCCGCGGCCAGCGCCTGACCCCAGGGCGCGGCGCCGTAGTTCAGACTACAGCGTTCGGCGCGGTAATCCTTGGCCTTGAAATAAAGGCCGTAAGCCTTGGGCAGGTCGAACGCGCCCAGAAACAGTTTCGACTCCAACTTGTTGAACAGCAGCAGGGTCGGGTGCGGCGCGAACTGCCAGTCGCCGCTGTAGGTGTCAGTCTCGCAGCCGGCCCCGCCCAGCAGCAGCTCGGGCCAGACCCGCGGCGTGTGGTGCCGGTTACGGAAGTTGACCACCTCGTAAAGGTTGAGCAGCGTACCCGTAGGCAGGATGTCGAGCGCGTTGAGCTGACACGCATTGACCGAGGTGAACGAGCACGAGAGGTCGAACGCCTCGTCGCCGGGAACCGCGGCGATCTCAACGCGGAAATCCCTCACGCCCTCCGCCTCGTAGCTGAGAAGCAGCGTCCGCCCGTCCGCCTTCACGGCACCCGCCGCGGAGGCCGCCAGG
>Ga0209066_10003117_pt1 | contig 19309 bp, 16 predicted proteins | sample All_14_2_FD_187198 | JGI IMG/M metagenome (GOLD analysis project Ga0209066, IMG submission 187198) | Freshwater microbial communities in response to fracking from Pennsylvania, USA - Allegheny Zone_MetaG_DW_15 (SPAdes) (version 2) ... | reverse complement strand
CAGTGGCAGCGCGGCGGAACTCTATGTGGTGATCGGTCACGCGCCGCGCCATCTGGATCGCAACGTGACCTTGCTCGGACGGGTCGTGCAGGGCATGGAACTGCTGTCCAGCCTGCCGCGTGGCGGCGAGGCGATGGGATTTCTGTCCGATCCAACGCGCGGCACGCCCATTCAACGCTTCCGGCTCGCTACCGAGGTCGCCGAATCCGAGCGCAGTGCGCTGCAGGTCATGCGTACCGACAGCCCCAGCTTCCGTGCCTGGATCGCCTCACGACGCTCGCGAAACGAAGACTGGTTCGTCGATCCGGTGGGCAAGATCGAGTTGTGCAACGTCTCCGTGCCGGTTCGCGAAACCCGACCAAAGTCGTGAGCCCGCGCAGATCCGTTACATCAGAAACCACTAACATTTAGTAACCACCTGTTTTTCATGCGTTAATTGACACGAATCGCATGCTTATGACCTTATATGCACATGAAGTCAGTCGACGTTGGCATATGCCATCACGACCGGTTAACGTCGATTTCACAGCGCTGTCATCGCGCTGCCACTGCACAACCCAACGACAAACTCCAGAAGGCACAGCCATGAACCTCATTACCAAACCGATGTGGTACGCCACGACCACCCTCAACGTATGCCTTGCCAACGGCTTCCGCGCCGCCAGCGAATTCCCCCAACGTTTGCGATCTTCAGGCCCCTTGTCATGACACTCACACAGCTCCGTACCGTTCTCGCCATCGTCGATTCCGGACTCAATGTGACGCTCGCCGCCGAGCGTATCCATGCCACCCAGTCCGGTCTCTCCAAACAGCTTCGTCAACTCGAATCCGGCCTCGGCTTTCGCCTGTTCAAGCGCCGTGGAAAGAGTCTGGAAGCACTGACCGCCGAAGGTCAGGAAGTCGTCACCCGTGCCCGCCGCATGATCGCCGAAGCCGAACAGATTCGCGCTTTGTCGCAGTCGCTCAAGCGCGACAACGGGGGCGTACTCAGCATCACCGCCTCCCCCACACTGGCTCGCAGTCTGTTGCCTGGCGCACTGGATGCGCTGGCCAAGGAACAACCGAATCTGGTCGTTCGGGTACGCCACGCCAGTCGCGTCGATGCGCTTTCCCAACTGGGCACCGGCGAAACCGACATCGCCTTGGTCAGCACCTCGACGGATACGCCGCCCGGACCGCTCGCCGTGCCGATGTTGCGCTGGCAGCGCGTCGCGGTCGTGCCACGCAATCATCCATTGGCGGAGCTGCGTCGGGTCAGCCTGCCGCAACTGGCCCGCCATCCGTTGATCAGCTTCGAAAGCATGCTGGACGAGCGTTCCAGTCTGCGGCGCGCGTTCAACAGCGCAGGCTTCAACCTGCGCGTGAGCTGCACCGCGCAGGACAGCGATCTGATCAAGAGCTACGTGCGTCAGGGCATGGGCGTCGGCATCCTGGCCGAACTCTCGATGGACGAGAACGACACGGATCTGGTCGCCCTGCCACTCGCTCACCTGTTGCCGACGTGCACCACCTGGGCCATGCCGCGTACTGATCGTGCACTGTCGCAACCCATCGAACGCCTGCTCGGCTTGCTGGCGCCGCATGGTGATCGCGTCGCGGTGCGGCGTTGGTTGGCAGGGGATCGCCGTAGCGGTCCTTCACCCATGGCGCCCGATGCGGTTCCGGTCTGGCAATACACCCGCCCGGCGGTTGTGCCGGGACGCAACTCCAACCTCAGCCCGGTGAACGGCAGCGCCGCGCACAACTGAGGTCGCTACCCTCTGGTCGGTGATTCCGCGAGCCACGGACGGCTCGCGTGAATCAAGTCCCCGCCCGACCCGCGATCACACTCCCTGTTCGGGCGGCACGTAGCCCGATGGTTTGGCCGCCTCACCGCCAAACAGGAACTTCTCCATCTCCGTCGCCAGAAATGCCCGATGCTTCGGATCCATCGGCGACAACCGATTCTCGTTGATCAGCATGGTCTGGTGTGCCAACCACTCGGCCCAGGCCGGCTTGCCGATATGAGCGAACACGCGCTTGCCCAGCTCTCCCGGCCACGGGACAAAATCCAACCCCTCCGCCTCAACACCTTGCCTGCTGCACATCACTTTGCGACTCATGGGGTAAACACTTCCTTGCCACGTCGAAGATCATTCAGCGCGCCATTGACGTAATCGGCGCGTCATTTCGGTGCGCGATGATACGCCGCTGCGCGCGTCGACCCGAGGCGAGCAAGCCAGGCATCGATGCTCAACCGGCCCGCTCCGTTGAACAGCAAGGGCCACAGCATCAGCAGAAATATCAGCGGCAACTTGTAGTTGCCAAAACCCTTGTCGGTTATCGCGTAGCCACGCAGCAGATCGCTCAGTGAGCTCCACTCCGCAGGCCAATGCACCGCGGCAATCGCCACCACGGTGAGGATGCTCAGACTGAGCGCGGTGAAGCGGGTCGCCAGCCCGAGCAGCAAGGCAACCGCGCCGAGCAACTCCGCCCAGGTCGCGATGGCCCAACTGAGGTCCACCGGCAACGCATCGAAGGGAAAGGGGAAGCGCTCGGCCACCGAGGCAAACCAATTCTCGCCGCGCCATTTTTCCATTCCCGCCTCCCAGAACTCCCAGGCGAGGACGACGCGCAGTCCAAGCGGCGCAAGCCAGGCTCCCGCCGTCTCCAGATGGCGGGTGAAACGACTCCACTGCAACACCAACGACATCGCACCGCTCCCTTTCTGCATTCGGTCAGACACAAAGAGGCCGCAAAGGGGCGGATGGATTCGCCGCGACACCCAACGGCGCGGCCTTGCATCGCGGTATTCCGGTGCGCTGGCGACATTGCCGGGGCGTCGAGCGTGTCAACCGATTCGCTACCGGCGCGTTGCCCTAGGAGCCTGCGCTGCAAAAATGATCGAGGCGAAAAGTCGGCTGCGCGAGGACAGATTTTCGACGGTTCGCTGGTCCATAGCACGGCTATGGGCCAAGAATCGGCGGAAATACTGGACCTCGCAGGCGGCTTTGCAGACCGGTCGGCTTCTGCCGCGCAGGCTCCTAGCCTGCGATCCACCGCTGGAGTCCGCCCATGCACCGACTGCTCGCACTACTTGTTCTGAGTCTTCCCCTTCCCAGCCTGGCTGGCGATCACCTGTTCGGCGGCACCGGAGCGAGCTTCGAAGAGCCGCCTACGCATCCGGCGACCGAGGCAGAAGCCGTCCGATTCCTGCTGCAAGCGGGCTTCGGCGGCAACGCGAGCGACATCGCACAAGTCCAGTCGCTGGGCTATTCGGCCTGGATCGATGCGCAACTGGCCTTGCCGCCATCGCTGCAAAGACCGCCACTGGAATTGAGCATTGCTGCGGCGGTGGAGAGCAATCCGCGCAACGGACCGTTCTATCGCCGCTACCGGATGGAACAGTGGTTCGCCACCCAATTGGCCGGTCCGGATCTGTTGCGTCAGAAAGTGGCGCATGCGCTGTCGCAAATCCTGGTGATCAGCGATCAGGGCACACTCGACGACAACCCGCTTGGCGTCGCTGAATACAACGACATCCTGCTGCGCAACGCGTTCGGCAACTACCAGACACTGCTATCACAGGTTACCCACAGCCCGGCGATGGGCGGCTTCCTCAGTCACTATCGAAATCAGAAGACCGACTGGACGATGCAGGATGGTGTTCTGACGCCCGCGACCATTCAACCGGACGAGAACTACGCACGCGAGATCATGCAGTTGTTCTCGATTGGTCTGATCGAACGCCAACTCGATTTCAGTCCGCTACGGGATGGCGACGGCAACACCATTCCGACCTACGACCAGACGCTCATCAGCCAGACTGCACGCGCCTTCACCGGACTCAGCCTGCAATGCACCGGCAACGCCGTCATCGGCAACATCAGTCTGAATCGCAATTGCAACTGCACCGGCATCGCCTGCAACTTCAGTGAGCGCGTGTTCTCACTTCGTGCGCCGCGCTACGTTGTCGACGGCAATGCCACTGCGCTGATTCATCCCGACGCCTACCAACCGATGATGTGCTTCCCGCGTTACGCCGACAGCGGTCGCAGCATGGCACCCGAAGACGGCTATGCGGTCCTGCCCGCGCCGTATGCGGACAAAATCCTGCTGGCCGACATCACGGTCGGACCCAGCCCGGTTGCCTGTCATAGCGGAACCTCGGCGGCGGAGCGCCAGACCTGTATCGACTACTGCGAAGACCAGATCGACACCGTGGTGACCAGCCTCGCCATGCATCCCAATGTGGCGCCCTTCATGGCCCGGCAACTGATCCAGCGTCTGGTGACCAGCAATCCCTCGCCGGGCTACATCAAGCGCGTCGCACAGGTTTTCGTCGACGATGGCAGCGGACAACGCGGCAATCTGGCCGCCGTGGTCAAGGCGATCTTGTTGGACTGGGAAGCGCGCAACGAACAACCGACAGAGGAGTTCGGCAAGTTGCGCGAGCCCCTGCTGCGCCTGCTCGCCGTATGGCGCGCATTTGACGCCGAGCCTGGAACCAGCGGCGTGATCGGTCTGTTCACCCCGGAAGGCGTCTACCAGCAACGACCGCTGGGCGCCCCCTCGGTATTCAACTTCTACTCGCCGGACTACATGCCGCCGGGCGAAATGCAGGCAGCGGGTTTGCGCTCGCCGGAAATGCAGATCACCAGCGAAACCTCGGTAGTCACCACCTCCGACGACCTCTGGGTGCGCCTGTTCGCCGGATATGGATTGCAGGCGAATGGCACCACCACCTTCAATCCACCGGCGACGCAGGCCTACATCCCGGTAGAGCGTATCGATGCGCTGCCGGACTCCTCGGCAGAACTGGTCGACGAGCTCAACCGGCGTCTGATGTACGGACGGATGTCCGACTTCATGCGCGACCAATTGATTGCGCTGGTCGACGGCCCGATGGCTGGCGCCGACTCGCGTCGCAAAGCCCTGAATCTCATCCACCTGATTGCGATCTCGCCCGAGTTCGTGGTGCAACGCTGAGGAGACTGGACATGACCCGTTCGTTTGATCGCCATCGCCGTCATCTACTGCAGATGCTTGGCTCCGGCTTTGCTGCGGCCAGCGCCGCGCAGGTGTTTCCGCAGCTCAGTCTGCTGCGCACTGCCATGGCCGCCCCAAGCGGCGACTATCGCGCCCTAGTGTGCGTGTATCTCGCTGGCGCCAACGACTCATTCAACTTCTTCGTGCCGCGCGACAGCGAGGCCAGCGGGAGCTGGTACGACGCCTATCGGAATGCGCGTGGCGGTGTGTTCTCCGACACCAATCCGACTGGACTTGCACTGGGCTTCAATGACCTGCTGCCGGTCAACCCGAGCAACCAGAGCAGCGCCTTCGGACTGCATCCGGCGTGTTCCGACTTCACCCTCGACGACGGCACGAACACGCAGACGCACAGCGGTCTGCAAAGCCTGTTCAACAGCGGCAAGGCGGCCTTCGTCACCAACGTCGGCACGCTCGTCCAGCCCATCACACTCGACGAATACAACGCGGGAGCGCCCCGCCCAGCCCAGTTGTTTTCACACAATGACCAGGCATTGCTGTGGGAGTTGGGACTGACCGATACCAATTCGCCCCTCGCCAGCTACGGCTGGGGAGGCCGGGTCGCGGCCAGTGGCGGCTTCAGTCCCCTTGCCAACGGCTTGTCGCCCAACATCTCGATCGCTGGCGCATCGCGCTTTGTCGTCGGCGATGGGATCTTTCCCTATCAGATGGGCACCCAAGGCGTGGATCTGCTCGACCAGTACCAGGCGAACGGTGCCAGCAACAACAACTATCCGGCGGCACGTCGCGCCGTGCTCGACAGTCTGCTGAGCGCCGCCCAAAGCGATCCCTTCGGGCGCGAGTACGCCACCGTCACGCGGCGCTCGTTGTCGGTGGGCGAACAGTTGTATGGCGCACTGGAGTCGCCGGACGGCACGCTGAGCACCCTGTTCCCGGCTACCTCGATCGGCAGCCAACTGGCGATGGTCGCGCGCATGATCAAGCTCTCACGCAACACACTCGGCGCGCAGCGACAGGTCTATTACGTGCGCTTTGGCAGCTTCGACCTGCACGACGGCATGTTCGCCGCCGGACAACCCGTCGCCACATCGGGCCACGGTGCCTTGTTGACCGAACTCAATCAGGCCTTGGGCGCGTTCTGGGCGGCACTCGGCGAAGCGGGTGCGCAGGACGATGTCACCGCCTTCACCATGAGCGACTTCGGACGCACCCTCAGCAGCAACGGCAACGGCTCGGACCACGCCTGGGGTGGTCACCAGCTCGTGCTGGGTGGCCGCGTCGACGGCAACAAACTGTATGGCCGCATGCCGCTGATGCAACTCAATGCCAACAACAACGCCGAACAGGACTGGAGTCTGTCGCGCGGTCAGTACATCCCGACCACCAGCGTCGATCAGATGGCGGCAACCTTGGCGCAATGGATGGGCGTCACCGACAACGCCGCACTCGACGCCATTTTCCCCAACCTCGCCAACTTCAGCAGTCGCAATCTGGGCTTCATGCTGGGCTGATCGCCTGCCCGCTCAACGCGGTCACTCCTCGCGCGACAACGCGGGGAATGACCGTATTTCAATCACTCGATTAGGCTGCGCGAATCAGGCTTCGGTCAAACACCCGCGGAACGGTCTCAGGGGACGCACCTCTGCCGCGCTTCCGTCATTCAAATCCATCATCGAAGATGGCGTTCGTCGAAATGACAAAATCGATGTTCGTCACACTGACACCACCAGCAATCACCACGGGCGTGCCGGATGTCACTGGAGGCAGCGGCTGTCCCGGCTGCTGCGGCGCGCCGAAGACATAACTGCCAGCCATTGGACCTTCGGTAACGTCTGCACGCAGGAAGTAGGTGCCATCAACGAGGCCGTAAGTCTGAAATGCCCCTCCGGGGCGACTTTCTTGACTTGCGCGGTCCTCTGGACGGACTTCGGCGCCCCCACTGCTAAAAATACTAATTAACGCACCTTCAACCAAATCGCCCTGAGTACTGCGAATATTCCCCGAAATCGAAGCACCGCGCGTCAATTCAAAATCGATCCCCGCCAGATCCTGATCATGTTGCAGCGCGAGCGCTGTCGCATGACTCAAGTTGCAGCCCCCACCGAAACAGTTGGCGTAGGGGTACAATTTATCGACAAAACCCTCCCGATTGGCGGTACGGACTTGATACTGGGGGGTTCCTGCACTCGGCAAATAGTCAATCCGGTAACAACCATCCGAGTCGGTCGTCCCTGTGGAAACTGTGGAGACAGACGGAAACGGGTAGGTCCTAGTTCGATACACAACTACGCGAACATCCGGAAAGGGCAACCCCGTTTCAACCCTGAACACACAACCTGAAATAGACCCTGCAGGCTCAATTTCAAAATCAACGCCTTGCCGCACTTCATTCAGTCCGATGACTATGGGCGTGCCCGCACCCCGCTCCGAGTTCGTACACTGGTCCGCCACACAGGCGACATTGTCATAGACTTCATGCGCGTGGGTCAGCAAGCCGCTGGTCGAATTGGTTGCCACCACGTATGTTCCCGCTGGCAACCCGATAAACGCGTACTCGCCATTTTCCAGCGACACCTCACTATTCCGATAGGACGTGAATTGCCCATCGACCAAGCGCCCCAACGTCACGCCAACGCTGATTTTCGGGGGGACGCCATTTGGCTCCGTAACTCGTCCCGCAATAACAGAGCCCAAAGTCAGATCGAAATTCACACCGCCGCGAACGGCATCTGACGCGACCTCTACCGGAGTAAACGGGCCAGAAGAGCAGTTTTCGTCGCAAAGAATGTCGTCAAATTTTTCGGAAAGATACCCACTAGCGAACACCGATACCTGATAGGCACCGACTGGTAAATTTCGAGCTTCATAGTAACCCGCTTCATCCGTAACTACCGTTTGGTAGAATGCAGCATTGAACTGCGGCTCAATACGGAGATAGGCGCCTGCAATTGGTGCGGCTCCATTGTCTGTCTTCACAGTGCCACTGAGAGCACCACCCACCGACACCCATGCATCAGCGTTCATAACCTCCCCCTCGTCCAGCCTGAAAGCCAGGTTGAGGTTCGGCGAGCACAACGCCCAGCTGAGACATGCAAAGTCGGGCCAGAACTTTGGCATCAGCGGTGCGGGCGGCTCAATGCTCAAGACCAACAATGGGCCAGAGGGGACCACTGGCATCGAATAGCTGCCGTCCGCTTGAGTGATCGCTGCGGGAACATCTGGATCGGGGTAGAACCCGCCAAACAGTGTCGTCGAACCGATTCTCAGAGTCACGCCTTCCACCGGCGAGCCATCCGGCCCATCCGTGATGGTGCCTTGGATGGTGCCGGTCCCTGCAGTGCCCGCCAAGCCCGTTGGAGCGAAGAGCGCCAGGGTGAAACACAGCAAGAGAGACTTGAATCGCATGGGCGTGGATTCCGGTGAGGAAGCGGAAAAGTGCGTCATATGGCGCGAACGCGGACGCGGCGCAGGGCCGCGTCCATGGGGTCATCACGCCGCCAGCAAGGACACGTCGGCGACGGCGAGGAAGCGGTCGGAGAGGCGTTTGAGCAGGGCGAGGCGGTTGCCGCGCACGGCGGGGTCGTCGGCCATCACCATCACGGCGTCGAAGAAGGCATCGACCTGCGGACGCAGTTCGGCCAGTCGACTCAGCACACCCACGTAGTCGCGCACCGCCAGCAGCGGATCGGTGGCGGCAATGGCGGTCTCGGTGGCGTCAGCGAGTGCGCGCTCGGCCTCGTTCTCGAACAGCGTGGCGTTGATCGATTCGGGCAGTGCTTCCTCGGTTTTCTTGAGGATGTTGCGGATGCGCTTGTTGGCGGCAGCGAGGGCAGGCGCGGCGTCCACTGACTTGAAGCCGTTGATGGCACGCAGACGCGCATCGAAGTCGGTGAGGCTTGCCGGTGCGACGGCGACGACGGCTTCGAAGTTGTCGGGTTGATAGACACCCTCGCCTTCGTAGTAGCTGCGCAGGCGTTCGATGATGAACTCCTCCAACTCGGTGCGATTGACCGGACCCGCACCCGAAACCTGAGCCAGTGCCCAGCTCAGCGCATCTCGCAATCCAAGCTCCACCCCACCCTCAATCAAGGTCCGCGCCAAGCCCAGGGCATTGCGCCGCAGGGCGAAGGCGTCCTTGTTGCCGGTCGGTTTGAGGCCCGCCGCGAAGCCACCCGCCAGGGTGTCGAGGCGTTCGGCAATCGCCAGCACCTTGCCCAGCGCGCTGCTGGCGATCTGATCACCGGCAAAGCGCGGCATGTAGACCTCATCCAGCGCCAGCGCGAGTTCGGCGGATTCGCCTTCAGCGGCGGCGTAGTAGCGCCCGGCGATGCCTTGCAGTTCGGGAAACTCACCGACCATGCGCGATTGCAGATCGGCCTTGCACCAGGTCGCGGCGCGACGTGCGAGCGCGGCGTCCACGCCCAGGCTTGGGGCAATCGCTTCGGCCAGTTCGGCAATGCGTTGCACTTTGTCGGCGTAACTGCCGAGCTTCTGTTGGTAGGTCACCGTCTTCAGGCCATCATTCATCGAGGCCAGACCTTGCTTCAGGTCTTCGTCGAAGAAGAACTTGGCATCGGCAAAGCGCGGTCGGATGACGCGTTCGTAGCCCAGTCGCACCTGCTGCGGATCTTTCGATTCGATATTGGCGATGCCGATGAAATGCTCGGTGAGGCGACCTTCGATATCCAGCACCGGGAAGAATTTCTGATTGGCTTCCATGGTGGCGATCAGCGCTTCCTGCGGCACGCGCAGGAATTCGCGCTCGAAGCTGCAGGTGATCGGCTGCGGCCATTCGTTGAGGCAGTTCACTTCTTCCAAAATGCCTGCATCGATGCGCGCCGTGCCGCCAACCGCACCGGCGGCGGCGCCGACCAGCGCACGGATGCGCTCACGGCGTTCATCCACGTCAACCAGCACCTTCACCGCACGCAGTGCCTCGATGTAGTCCTCGGCCTTGCCGATCCACACCGGCTTGGGGCTGTGGAACCGATGACCACGGCTCATGCGGTCCGAACGTACGCCGAGCGTGGCCAGTTCCACCACCTGATCGCCATACAGCGACACCAACCAGTGCACCGGACGGGCGAAGCCGTATTCATGCGCGCCCCAGCGCATCGGCTTGGGAATCGGCATGCCGCGCAAACTGTCGTTGAGGATGTCCTGCAGCAGTTGGACGGTCATCGCGCCGGGCTTGACCGAACGGGCAACGAAGCGTTCGCCCTTGGCATCGCTGGCGCGTTCGAGCTGGGTCCACTCCAGTCCGTTCTTTTGCGCAAACCCTTTCAGCGCGGGCGTCGGTTCACCGGACGCATCCAGACCGATATTGAGATACGGACCCAGCACTTCGCTGCGCTGTTCCGGTTGTTCACTGGCGACACTTTCCACCCACACCGCAAGGCGACGCGAGGTGTAGAGGGTGCGCGCCGAACCGTGCGCAACGCCGCGCTTGTCCAGACCCGCAACGATGCCATCCGCAAAGGCGCGCGCCAGTTCGGGCAATGCCTTGACCGGCAATTCTTCGGTGCCGAGTTCAATCAACAGGGACGCCGTGCTCATCACGCGGCCTCCTGTGTGGCGGCCTTGCAGCCAGGGAAGCCGAGCTTCTCGCGCTGCGCGAAATACGCCTCCGCGACCGACTTGGCGAGATTGCGCACGCGCAAAATGAAGCGCTGACGCTCGGTGACCGAAATGGCGCGGCGCGCATCGAGCAGGTTGAAACTGTGGCTGGCCTTGCAGACCTGATCGTACGCGGGCAGCGGCAGGCCGATCTCCACCAGTTTCAATGCCTCGGCTTCGCAGGCATCGAAACGATGGAACAGTTCTTCGACATTGGCATGTTCGAAGTTGTAGGCCGACTGCTCGCGCTCGTTCTGCAGAAACACGTCGCCATAGGTGACCGGGCTGCCATCCGGCCCGTAGGTCCAGATCAGGTCATAGACGTTGTTGCAGTTCTGCAGGTACATGCACAGGCGTTCCAGACCGTAGGTGATCTCGCCCGTCACCGGACGGCATTCAATGCCGCCCGCTTGCTGGAAATAGGTGAACTGGGTGACTTCCATACCGTTCAACCAGACCTCCCAACCGAGCCCCCAAGCGCCGAGCGTCGGAGATTCCCAGTTGTCCTCGACCAGACGCAGGTCATGCACCAGCGGGTCGACACCCAAGGCCTTCAAGGAGTCGAAATACAGTTCGACGATGTTGTCGGGGTTGGGCTTCATCACCACCTGATACTGGTAGTAATGCTGCAGACGATTGGGGTTTTCGCCATAGCGACCGTCGGTGGGACGGCGCGAGGGTTGCACGTAAGCCGCATTCCACGGCTCCGGACCGAGTGCGCGCAGAAAGGTCGCCGGGTGAAATGTCCCCGCGCCCACTTCAAGGTCGAGCGGCTGAATCAGCACGCAACCTTGTTTGGCCCAATAGTCGTTGAGTTTTGTGATGAGCTGCTGAAATGTCAGCACGGTGTGGGCGTGATCCGCCATAGCCAATCCAATCGCATGGAACGAGCGCGCTAGTATAGCGGCCAGGGGAAATGCCACCGCGCCCAGCGCCACTCACAGGTCGAAGCTCCATGACGCAAGCCCGTCGTCCCAGCGCTCACAAGCCCACGCTTGCCGCCGTGCGCCTGCCACTGAATCAGAAGCTCGAACTCGCGACGGTGCTGCGCTGCCTGCAGGAGGACGGCCTGATCAGCGCCAGCGAGGCGATGCGAGCGCGTCACGCACACTCCAGCAATCGACCTCAGTTCGAGGTGCATCCACTGGTTTTGCTGGCCAATCAGAAATTGGCCTCGGCAGAAAAGGAAGGCACCGAGCTCAGCCTGGAACGCTTGACCGTATGGTTGGCCCAGGTCACCGGCGTGCCGTATTTGCGCATCGATCCGACCAAGATCGATGTCGCCGCCGTCACCGCGCTGTTCTCGCACGCCTACGCGCAGCGCTTCCGCATCCTGCCGGTCGAGGTCTATCCCGATCGCGTGGTGGTCGCCACCAGCGAGCCGACCGACACGCGCTGGCTCGCCGATATCCAGCACATCCTGCGCCGCGAAATCGAACTGCGCGTTTCCAATCCGCTGGATATCCACCGCTACACGATGGAGTTCTTCGGCGTGACGCGCTCGGTGCGGCGCGCCAAGGATCAGGGCGAGGAAGCGCCTTCCGCGTCCTTGCCGAGTTTCGAGCAACTGGTGGAACTGGGTCGTACAGGCGAAGTCGGCGCCGACGACCGCCATATCGTGCACATCGTCGATTGGCTGCTGCAGTACGCCTACGAACAACGCGCGTCGGACATCCATCTGGAGCCGCGGCGTGACATCAGTCGCGTGCGCTTCCGCATCGACGGCGTGCTGCACAAGGTATTCGAGGTGCCGACGCCGGTGATGACCGCGGTGGTCAGTCGTATCAAGGTGCTCGGACGCATGGATGTGGCCGAGAAGCGTCGACCGCAGGATGGTCGCATCAAGACCCGCTCGCCCGGTGGGCGCGAGGTCGAAATGCGTCTGTCGACGATGCCGACCGCGTTCGGCGAAAAATGCGTGATGCGCATCTTCGACCCGGATACCGCGCTGAAGTCCATCGAAGCCCTGGGCTTCAATCCCGATGAGGCCGAAGCCTGGAATGCGCTGGTGCAGCGTCCGCACGGCATCGTGCTGGTCACCGGCCCAACCGGCTCCGGCAAGACCACCACGCTGTACTCCACCCTCAAGCGGCTGGCGACGCCGGACGTCAACGTCTGCACGGTGGAAGACCCGATCGAAATGATCGCGCCCGAGTTCAACCAGATGCAGGTGCATCAGGCGATTGATCTGGACTTTGCGGCAGGCGTTCGCACGCTGCTGCGCCAAGACCCCGACATCATCATGGTCGGCGAAATCCGCGACCTGGAAACCGCGCAGATGGCGGTACAAGCCTCATTGACCGGCCATCTGGTGCTGTCCACCCTGCACACCAATGACGCCTGTTCAGCGATCACCCGCCTGCTCGATCTGGGCGTACCGCATTACCTGATCCAGTCCACCGTCAACGGCATTCTGGCGCAGCGCCTGGTGCGCACCTTGTGTCCGCATTGCAAGCGCGAGGATGCCTGCGATGCGCAGGGATGGCGCAGCCTGACGGGACGGCATCCCTTGCCGCAGCCGTCGGTGATCTGCGCGCCAGTCGGTTGTCTGGAGTGCCGCAATACCGGCTACCTGGGTCGCATCGGCCTGTACGAGATGCTCACCCTCACCCCGCGTCTGACCGCAATGATCAAGCCGGGACTGGATCTGGCCGACTTCGTCCGTGCCGCTGAACAGGACGGCATGAGTCCCTTGCGTGCGGCAGCAGCGGCGCATGTCGCAGCAGGTTTGACCACCATCGAAGAGTGCATGACGGTGCTGCCACCGGAAATCTGATCAGCCCGCGTCACCGGCGGGCTTGGCGGCATCGATCTCACGGACCAGCAATCGCGTGGCGACGATGCCCAGTTCATAGAGCAGCGCCATCGGAATCGCCAGCATCAACTGCGAGACCACATCGGGCGGCGTGATGATCGCTGCCACCACGAACGCACCGACGATCACATAGCCGCGAGCCTCACGCATCTGCGCCACGCTGACCCAGCGCAGCAGGCCCATGATGACCACCGCAACCGGCACTTCGAAGCTGAATCCGAAGGCGAGAAACAGCACCAGCACGAAGTCGAGATAGCGGCTGATGTCGGTCATCACCGCCACGCCTTCCGGCGCAACGCCGGTGAGGAAACCGAACACCACCGGCATCACCAGAAAATAGGCAAAGGCGCAGCCGATGTAGAACAGCGAAACCGCCGCCACCAGCAAGGGCAGCGCCAGTTTGCGCTCGTGTCGGTAAAGGCCGGGCGCCACAAAGGCCCACGCCTGGTAGAGCATCACCGGCATGGCCAGCATGATGGCCACCACGAAAGCCAGCTTGATCGGCGCAAAGAACGGACTGGCGACATCGATCGCCACCATCTGCGCGTCGTCCGGCAATTTGTCCAACAGGGGCTTTGCGACCCAGGAATACAGGGTGTTGGCAAACGGCATCAAGGCCAGAAAAACCGCCACGATGGCAACCACCGCACGCAGCAAACGGGAGCGCAATTCGATCAGATGCGACAGCAGGCCCTGTTCGGCCTCATCCGCGCCGGAATCCGCCGCACTCATGGCTTGCTCGCCTGCGGGGTTTCGGGCGCGTGCGTGTCGGACTCGCCTTGCACGACGACCGGCACGGAGACGGCCTCAGACTTCGGTTCCACGTCCACCACCGACGGCGCGACCGCAACACCGTGCGCGGCCAGTTCTTCGGCGCTGGGCGCGCGACCAATCTGACGCCGCGCGTCTTGCCGAAGGCTGTCCCATTCGGGATCGGTTTCCAGCGGCATGGGTTCCAGCAAGGGCTTGGACTGCGCCGCTTCGCGCAGGGCGACTTCGCTTTGTTTAAGCTCGTCGCGTACTTCCGCAACACTGTCCTGCAAGGCCTGTTTGGCTTCCTGCAGGGACTGGGTCAGCTCACTGGCCTTGACGCTGCGTTTCAATTCGTCGGCCGCCAGCTCACGCTCGAACTCGGCGCGAACCGAGTACCAGCTCTGCCTCGCCTTGCGAACGTAAAAGCCCAGCTTGCGCGCCGCTTTGGGCAAGCGCTCCGGGCCCAGCACGATCAGCGCGACAACGCCGATCACCAGCATTTCCATCAGGCCGACGTCAAACATCGTGGTGCGACTTACTCGCTGCGCTGCTTGCTGCTGTCTTTCGCCGCCTCGCTGTCACGCGATTCGGACGACAGCTTCTCGGGCTCGCTTTCTTCGCGCATGCCCTGCTTGAAGTTCTTGATCGCCGCGCCAAGGTCGCCACCCGCATTGCGCAGCTTCTTGGTGCCAAACACCAGCAGCACCACGATCAGCACGATGACCCAGTGCCAGATGCTCAAACCGCCCATTCTGCTCTCCTCGTCAAAGATTCAACCCGCAGGCCAAGTGCGCAGCATACCGCAGGCAAGTCGACGGACCGATGACGGAAGGTCGAATGGCCGCGCCGCTTCAAGTCGCTTCCTGTTCACCACGCGCCCGGCGCGCATAGAACTCCGCACGGAATGCCTCGAACTGCCCGGCGTCGATGGCGGCGCGAATGCCCGCCATCAACTGCTGGTAGTAGTGCAGATTGTGTTGCGTGGCCAGCATGCTGCCGAGCATCTCGTTGCAACGATCCAGATGCCGGAGGTAGGCACGACTGAAGCCGTTGCTGCAGGCATAGCACGCACAGGCCGGGTCAATCGGACGCGTGTCGTGCTCGTACTTGGCGTTACGGATGCGCAATGCGCCGAAATCGGTGAAGTAATGCCCGTTGCGCGCGTTGCGGGTCGGCATCACGCAATCGAACATGTCGATGCCACGCGCCACCGCTTCCACGATGTCTTCCGGTCGCCCCACACCCATCAGATAGCGTGGCCGATCCGGCGGTAACTGCGGACAGGTATGTTCGAGCATGTGATTGCGCTCGGCTTCCGGCTCGCCCACCGCCAGACCGCCGACCGCGTAGCCATCGAAGCCGATGTCCACCAGTCCGCGCACCGATTGCGTACGCAACTCGGGAAACACGCCGCCCTGCACGATGCCGAACAGCGCGGCGTCGTTGCCCTCGTGCGCCCGACGCGAGCGCTCGGCCCAGCGCAGGGACAACTGCATCGACTCGCGCGCCTGCTTTTCCGTGGCCGGATAGGGCGTGCACTCGTCGAAGATCATCACGATGTCCGAATCCAGCACGCGCTGGATCTGCATCGATACTTCCGGGCTGAGGAACACCTTGCGACCATCGACCGGCGAGGCAAAAGTGACGCCCTCTTCGGTGATCTTGCGGCGCTTGGCCAGCGAGAACACCTGAAAGCCGCCGGAATCGGTCAGGATCGGCCCGTCCCAGCGGGCAAACCCATGCAGGCCGCCGTGCGCTTCGATCACCGGCAAGCCGGGACGCAAATAGAGATGAAAGGTATTGCCAAGAATGATCTCGGCACCGATGGCGCGAATATCCCTCGGTGTCATGGCCTTGACGGTGCCATACGTACCGACCGGCATGAAGGCGGGCGTCTCGACCGTGCCGCGCGGAAAGCTCAGCCGTCCACGCCGGGCGCCGCCATTTTGACCCAGCAACTCGAACTGCAAGCGACTCATGCGCCCTCCGGTGACAGCCACATCGCATCGCCGTAAGAGAAAAACCGGTAACGCGCTGCGACCGCATGTCGATAGGCATCCAGCACACGCTCTCGCCCAGCAAATGCCGAGACCAGCATCAACAAGGTCGATTGCGGCAAATGGAAATTGGTGATCAGGGCGTCCACCGAGCGGATGCGATAGCCGGGGAAAATGAAGATCTGCGTCTCGCCTGCAAACGGCTGCAGTTCACCCTCTCGCATGGCGCTTTCCAGCGCGCGGACCACGGTGGTGCCCACCGCGATCACCCGATGTCCCGCCGCACGCGTGCGACGCACCTGCTCGACGAGTTCGGCGCCCACATTCAGCCACTCGCTGTGCATGGTGTGTTCGAACACGCTTTCGGCGCGCATCGGCTGAAATGTACCCGCGCCCACATGCAGGGTCACATGACCAAACTGCACACCGCGCTCGCGCAGTTGTTGCAGCAGCGGCTCGTCGAAATGCAAGCCGGCGGTCGGCGCGGCGACCGCACCGGTCGAACGGGCGAATACGGTCTGGTAGCGCTCGGCGTCGGCCGCGTCCGGCTCGCGCTGGATATAGGGCGGTAACGGTAACCGGCCAGCACGCAACAACAGTTTCTCCAAGGCTTCGTCGCCCAGCAGACGCAAGCGATAGAACTCGCCGTCGCGCCCCAGCACTTCGAACTCGCCACCAGCGTCGAGATGAATCCGCGCGCCCGCCTTGGGCGACTTGCTGACACCCAGTTGCGCACGCGCTTCGTGGCTGTCGATCAAGCGCTCGATCAGAATTTCGACCCGGCCACCGCTGTCCTTGGCACCAAACAGGCGCGCGGGCAGCACGCGGGTGTCGTTGAAGATCAACAGATCGCCCGGCTGCAACAGGGTCGGCAAATCGGCGAACTGGCGATCCTCGAAGGGTTCAGTGCCGCGCACGCACAACAAGCGACTGGCGGATCGCTCCGGCAAGGGCGCCTGAGCGATCAGCTCGGGAGGCAGCTCAAAATGGAAATCGGACTTCTTCACGCAGGCAGGTCAGACGCAGGGCCGGGCATTATCCGGCCCCGCACTGGCCGCGACAATCGTCTTCGCCCTACCACTGGTAGGTCACACGGTAGCGAAGCGTGCGCTTGCCCTCGGGCGGCACCGAAACCGCGAAGTCGATGGTCTTTGCGTCCTGTTTCCGATACGCCTGACTGGCATCGCTGATCGTCCAGTCGCTCCAGCGATAGAGATACTCGCGCACGGTCAGATCCACCGCCGTTTTCTTGCCATTGCGCAGCTCGATTTCAAACGACTCGACGATACGGCGCGCTTTCTCGTCGTAGGCAAACGCGGTCTGTTTGCGCTCACCGACCACGTCGAAGGACTTGCCGAGCGTCAAACGCAGGGTCTCTCCGCGCGGCGTGTGCTCGATCAGATCCTCACCGATGAACTCCAGACTGCCATCGACGGCATTCTGCTGATTGACCCGCACTCGGCCGCCCGGCAAGGGTAGGCCCATGCGGTTGGATTCCTTGTTGTCGAACAGCAGATAGGCGTTGACCTCGCCCTTCTGTGTCGCGGCGAAGCTCTGGTCCAGGTTCGGTCCCGACCAGTAATACGGCTGTGGCGAGGCGGTGAACACCAGTTCGCGCTGACACTCTGCGCCCAGAATGGCCGGAAACAATTCCAGTTGCTTGACCGAATTGTCGGGCAGATCGGTACGGCGTCCGAGCGTGTAGAGGTGATATTCGAACAGTTCGGATTCGGCAAAGCCTTCGTCCATCGGTACGGGCGCCGCCATGGGAACCGGCATGGCGCGCATCGCCACGGCCTGCGGCGCCGGTGCCCGATTGACCTCGCCCGCCACCAGTTTCAGTTGTGCATTCGGATAACTGGCGCCGGACTGATTCACCAGACTCACCCAAGCCTGCAGATCCAGTTTGCAGCCATTGGCCGCGCCGCTCAGCGTGGCGTTGTAGTCGGTCCACCAGGTCATGCCCTGGGTTTGATAGCTGACCTGGGCGTCGTGTTGACCGCCGCGCTGCGCATCCAGTGTCCAGACCAGCGTCGGCTTGCTCATCAAACCGCCGGGCAAGGCCGGAAACTCGACATTCGACCAGGAGTTCAAGGTCAGCACCGAGCCGTCGTCACGCGCCAGAATCAGCCCGCCGGTCGCCGAAAGCAGGCGCCCACTGATGCGGTCGCTCTGTTCGCCGCGCAGCCGTTCCACCGTGATCGGCTGGCCGAGATAGCGCTGCAGCAATTTTTGCGAATCGACCAGATCGTACTGGTAGTTCTGTTCGATCACGCGGGTGCCTGTCGGGTCAGTCAGCGAGGCAAAACTGACCGTGGTGGGATCGATGCGCTTGGCCACATCGCTGAAGCGCACTTCGCCAACGCCCTCTGGCAACGCCATGTCACGCCGATCCCGAACCAGGGCATAGCCTGGGAGACGATCACCATAGTCCGCCAGGCGCTCGGTGCTGAGGCTGCCCGGTTGTGCCGCGCTGTAGACCGTCAACGAATAGTCCGCCGCCGACAGCGGCATGGACAGGCTCACAGCAATGGCGGCAGACAAAGCAAGAATCCGCATGGAACACCTCCGTTCACCCGCAACTGGGCGCGACAGAGCATAGGCGCTTGACCGGGGCAAACAACATCATCCCGCACTGACGAGCGCAGCGTCGCTTCAGGAATGACGATTCAGCGTGCGTGACGAAACGCCAGCAGCAACGCGGCGGCCAACAATGACGCGGCAAGGTAGAAGGCCAAACCTGGCAGGTGCCAATCGAGCGGATGACGAATCGCCGCCGCGAACGCCTGGGTAAACAGGAAGGGCCCGAAAATGCCCGCCATCCCGGTGAGACTGGTCAACGCGCCCTGCAGTCGCCCCTGTTCGGATGCATCAACACGACGACTCAACAATCCCTGCATCGATGGCGTGGCAAAGCCCCAACTGGCCATCACCGGAATCGCCAACCAGATCCAGGCCGCGCTGGGTGCGAAACCGTACAAAAGAAATCCCAAGGCTCCGGCCAGCAGGCCGACGCGCAACATGCGGACTTCGCCAAACCGCGGCACCAGTCGCCGCACCAGCCCGCCCTGCACCAGCGCCGACGACACACCGACCGCCGCCAAAGCGATGCCGACCTGCCATTCATCCCAGCCGTAAC
>Ga0209066_10003115_pt1 | contig 19324 bp, 16 predicted proteins | sample All_14_2_FD_187198 | JGI IMG/M metagenome (GOLD analysis project Ga0209066, IMG submission 187198) | Freshwater microbial communities in response to fracking from Pennsylvania, USA - Allegheny Zone_MetaG_DW_15 (SPAdes) (version 2) ... | reverse complement strand
TCTGAAACTGCACCCGGCGGAAATCTGCGGCGCTGGCGTGCTGCTGGCGCTGGGCAGCGGTCTGCCCGGCCTGTTGGGCGCGGGCTATCTGACGCATCTGTGGTGGCTGCCCGAATATGGGCTGGGCACCGCGCTGATCTTCGATATCGGGGTCTATCTGACGGTCGTCGGAATGGCCTCGGCAATCTTCCTGGCATTGTTGAGGAGCTGAGACATGGAGACCCTGTTCGCCATCGCCATCGGCGTGCTTGTCGCGGCTTCCGTCTATCTGTTCCTGGCGCGCGACCTGCCGCGCCTGCTGCTCGGCTTCATCCTGCTGGGCACGGCGGTCAATCTGTCGATCCTGGCCTCCGGCCGTCTGGGTGGGGCGATCCCGGCCCTGGTGGGCGGGACCCAGACCGCGCTGGGACAGGATGCCGCCAACCCCTTGCCGCAGGCGCTGATCCTGACGGCAATCGTGATCGGCTTCGGCCTGGCAGCCTTCGCGCTGATGCTGGTGGTCAAGGCCAAGCGCATTCTGGGCACGGTCCGGCCGGAGGAGATGCGCGACGCGGAAGGTGCGCCCGATGAGGTGACCATGCTGCTGCCCGCCCCGGATGAGCGCCGGAGGGATGCGGCATGATCCAGTCCCTGATCGTTGCCCCGATCCTGATTCCCCTGATCACCGCGGCGGTGACCGCGATCCTTTGGAACCGGCCGGATGTGCAGCGCCCGGTCGGGCTGATCGGTGCCATTCTGCTGTTGGGCGCCGCCATATTGCTGCTGCTGGAAGCCTGGCAGAGCGGGCCGCAGGTCGCCCGGATGGGTGGCTGGGACGCGCCTTTCGGCATTGCGCTGGTGATCGATCTGTTCTCCGCCATCATGCTGGTCATCACCGGGCTGATGGGGGTGGCGGTCGGCATCTATGCCATGGGGCCGGATGCGCAGGAACGCGACAAGGCGGGGTTCCAGCCCCTGTTCCACAGCCTGTTGCTGGGTGTGGCGGGCGCGTTTTCCACCGGCGATCTGTTCAACCTCTATGTCTGGTTCGAGGTGATGCTGATCGCCTCCTTCGGGTTGCTGGTGCTGGACCGGACGCGTGAACAGATCGATGGCGGGCTGCGCTATGTGGCGCTGAACCTGGTGGGCACGGTGGTGTTCCTGCTGGCGGTGGGGCTGCTTTACGGCCTGACCGGTACGCTGAACCTGGCCGATATCGCGCGGGTCGCGCCGCAGATCGAAAACCAGGGCGCGCTGGCCGGGGTTGGTTTCCTGCTGCTGCTGGCCTTCGGGGCGAAGGCCGCGGTCTTCCCGATCTTCAACTGGCTGCCGGCGGCCTATCACACCGCATCCATGCCGGTGGCGGCGATCTTTGCCGCCCTGCTGACCAAGGTCGGCGTCTATGCCATCATCCGGGTCTTCACGCTGGTGTTTGCCCATGACACCGCCTTTTTCGGCCCGATCCTGGCGGGCGTTGCGATAGCGACCATGGTGACGGGGGTGCTGGGCGCGGCCTCGCAATATGATGTGCGGCGCATCCTGTCTTTCCACATCATCAGCCAGATCGGATACATGCTGGTCGGTGTGGCGCTGATGACGCCCTTGGCCATCGCCGGCAGCGTGCTCTACATCGTGCACCACATCATCGTGAAGGCTAACCTGTTCCTGATCGCCGGGGTGATGCGCCAGGAGGGCGGGTCCTTCGCCCTGAAGAAGCTGGGCGGGCTGTGGACGTCCAAGCCCGTGCTGGGCCTCTTGTTCCTGATCCCGGCCCTGTCGCTGGCGGGCCTGCCGCCGCTGTCGGGCTTCTGGGGCAAATTCGCGGTGATCCGCGCGGGTCTGGAGGCGGAAGCCTATATCCTGGCCGGGGCCGCTTTGGCGGTGGGGCTGCTCACGCTCTTCTCCATGATCAAGATCTGGAACGAGGCGTTCTGGAAGGCCGCCCCGGCGGAAGCCAAACCCCTGCCCTGGACGCTGTCGCAGCGTCTGGCGAGCTATCTGCCCATTGTCGCCCTGGGTGGGCTGACGCTGACCATCGGGCTGTGGACCGAACCCTTCGCCCAGCTTTCCCTGGCGGCGGCGGAGGAGATTCTGGATCGCGACGGCTATATCCGCGCCGTGCTGGGTGATGTGCAGCCGGCCGTGCTGCTGGCGGGGGGTGGGCGATGAGTTTCCTGTTCGGCTGGTCCTATCTCGTGATCGTGTTCCTGCGCGAACTGGCGCTGGCGACCTGGGATACCGCCAGGGCGGTATTCTCCCCCACCCAGCAATTGCGCCCGGCCATCCTGGCGGTGCCGCTGGATGTGCGTTCGGATGCGGGGATCACGATCTTCGCCAATCTGGTGACGCTGACGCCGGGCACCACCAGCCTGGAAGTCAGCCCGGATCGCCGCACGCTCTATGTCCATTGCCTGGATGCGCCCGACCCGAAGGCGACCATTCAGGCCATGAAGGACACGCTGGAACAGGCTGTCAGAAGGGTTCTGTCATGACCATTGTCGCCTATGCTGCCATTGCCTGCGCGATCCTGGTCGGGTTCAGCCTGCTGGCCGCCATCTGGCGCCTGCTGGCCGGGCCGGGCGCGGCCGATTGCATCGTGGCGCTCGACCTGTTCGGCCTGATCGGCGCCTGCGCGGCGGCCCTGACGGCCGTGATCACGCGGGACGGGGCCTTCCTCTACATTTCCTTCGGGCTGGCCCTGTTCGGCTTCCTGACGGCGGTGGCCTTCGCGGCCCTGCTGGAACGCGCCGGCGACCGTCAGGCGGAGGAGGACGCGGCATGAACACCATCGACCTGATGCTGGAAATCCTGGCCGCCGCTTTGCTGCTGACCGGCGGCATCGTGATGGCGGTGGCCGCCCTGGGTGTGGCGCGCCTGCCCGATGTGTTCATGCGCATGCATGCCGCGACCAAGGCCGGCGTGGTCGGCACCGGGCTGATCCTGCTTGGTTCCGGCATCGCGCTGGAAACCGGAATGGGGCTGGCGCTTGCCGTTGCCGGCATCGTGTTCCTGATCGCGACAACCCCGATTGCATCCCATGCGATCGGCCGGGCTGCCTATGTGGCGGGCACGCCCCTGGCCGACACGCTGGTCAGCGATGCGCTTGCCGGACGGCAAAGGCGTCATCGCCACGACCTCGCTTTGTCCCCCGGATCGTCGGGCGGGCAGGACAGAATGCCACGGAAGGAGGAAAGCGTCATGGCTTCCGCGCTGGTACAGCGGCAGATGCTGCCGCATGCGTTTACCGAACAGATGGCGTTGCGCAGCATTACGGTATGGCTTGCCGGCGGCCCGTCGAACCGCGAGGCGATCCGCTTCGGATTGGACCTGGCTGAGGCTTCCGGCGCCAGGCTGACCGGCCTGTCCGCCTTCGATCCGGCTGATTCCGTGCCGCCCGGCCCGGTTCCGCTGGGCGGCACCCATTGGAACAAATGGCTGGCCGATTCCAGGCGCGGTCGCATGCGCGCGGCGGCATCCGCCGCGCTGGCGGAATTCCAGGATCTGAGCCGGGACGGTCCGGCCGGTGTCACCTCCCGGCATGAGGAAGGGGCGCTGGAACAGGTGGTGGTGGCAACCGCAGGGGCGGATCTGCTGATCGTGCCGGCCGGCGTCGACCCCTATGGTGCGCCCGCCAGGGCCGAGGCGGAATTCGCCCATGTTCTGGCGCGTCGCAGGCTGGGACCCCTGCTGCGGGTGCGGGAACGGCCCGACAGCGTGCACCGCATCGCCCTGATCGCGGCCGATCCGGCCAGCTGTGGCCGGCTGGCCCAGGGGCTGCTTGCCACCGGGCTGTGGCCGCAGGCGGCGGTGACCGTGGTTCCCCTGCTGTCGGAAGGGTCGGCGGCGCTGGCGTTGGCGCGTGAACAGGTGGAACAGCTTCTGGCGCATGGCCGCAAGGCAAAGCTGGGCGAGCCGATCGACGATGCGGCCGGTGCTGAGGTTCTGCGCAACCGTTTCTCCAGCTATGACGCGCTGGTGCTGTCCAGCCTGGCGCGGCCGTCCACGGGCTGGCGGGCCATGCTGCGCGACGATCCGGTCGAACGGATTGCCGCCCAGGTTCCGCTCGCGCTCTTGCCATGATCCGCTGAAACACCGATTGTCGCTGCCGGATGAATCATGGCCGGGAGCGACATGCAGGATCGCATCAAGATGTTTGCCTGGATGCCACCGGAGCTGCGCCTTCCGGTTCTGGCGGGCGCCATCGTCTTTGCGGCGGCGGTGATCACCACCCAGATCGCGCTGGGCATCGGCAACCGTGTCGGTGACCGGCAGATGGAGCTGGTGGGCCAAGTCTATCTCGACGGGCTCAGCGCCAATGTCGGCTTCTATCTGCGGGCCGGCAACATGCGCGAGGTCGCCAACCGCTTCGACCGGGCCTTCGAGGAGCAGGAGGGGATTCGCGAAAAGCTGCTGCTGGTGTTGCAAGGACCGGAAGGCAATGTGGCGGTGGAGACGGGCGACCACGCCTATTTCACCGATGCGGTGCGCCGCCAGCCCGCCGGCACGACCGTGGTGGACGAAGATCGCGGCGTGGCCTGGGCCGTCCGCGCCTTGGCCGGGGTGCCGGACAAGCGCATCGTGGCCGCGCTCGACGTCCGCGAAATCCTGGATGCCCGCAGCCGCCTGCGCATCGGTGTGGTGCTGGTCGACCTGCTGGTCGCGGCGCTGTGTTCCATCGGCGCCTATATGGGGCTCAGGCGATTGTCGCGGCCGATTGACCGGCTGATGGGCCATCTGTCGGCGGCAGGCAACGAGCCCACACCGATATCGCCGCAGGAAATCGCCGAGGCGGACCGGCAATCGGCCCGGCTTCTGCACGCCTATAACCGCATGGTCGACGGCGTGCGCGAGCGCAAGACGCTGGCCGCGCGTCTGGCGGAACGCGAACAGGCCGCAGCACTTGGCCGGCTGACGGCGACCATCGCCCATGAAGTGCGCAACCCGCTGGCCGGCATGGCGACCGGCGTGTCGACCCTGAAACGCTTTGGCGGGGACGAGGCGGTGCGCGCGGAGACCATCGGCCTGCTGGAACGCGGAATCGAAGCCATCGACGGCATCGTGACCTCCACCCTCAACCTCTATCGGCCGGAGGAGGAGCGCCGCCTGACCCGCGCCGATTTCGACGATCTGCGCCTGCTGGTCCGGCCGGCGGCGGCCAAGCGTGGCGTGGTGCTCGACTGGCGGATCGATCTGCCCGACAGCCTGACCGTAGCGGCGGTGTCGGTGCGCCAGGTGCTGTTGAACCTGCTGCTGAACGCCTGCGCGGCCAGCCCGTCGGGCGGGGTGGTGACCTTGGAGGCGCGGATCGACGGGCGTGAGCTGATCTGCATCGTGGCCGATCAGGGCGGCGGCATGGATGATGCCCGCTCCGACCGGCTGGATGGTTCGGATGCGAGCGATGGCGAGGGCAAGCGGCTTGGCCTGGATGTGATCGTCAGCATTCTGGGCAGTCTGGAGGGCCGGGCGTCGGTGCGCGGCGGCGAGACATCCGGCACCGTGATCCAGGTGACCATCCCGCTGGAAGGGGGGGAAGCATGACATCCGGCCTGCCCATTCTGGTGATCGAGGATGACCCAATCCTGGGGCCGGCCATGGTGCAGCGCCTGCGCCTGGAAGGCTATGCGCCGCGCCTGGCGCCGGACGGGGCGACGGCGCTGAAAAGCCTGCGCGCGGAACGACCCCTGGCCGTGATCAGCGATATCCGCCTGCCCGACATGTCGGGCGAGGATGTATTCACCCGCGCCATCGATGCGGTGGGGCTGGTGCCGACCTTTTTTGTCACGGCCTTCGGCGATATCTCCCAGGCGATCCGGCTGGTGAAGGCCGGGGCCAAGGATTACCTGACCAAGCCGGTGGATATCGACACGCTGTTGCTGCGCCTGAAGGAGGTCTGCGAGGAAACGCGGCTGGATGGCGCGCAGGTGGAGCTGGGCACGGCCCCGGCCATGAAGGGTGTGGAAAACATCCTGCGCCGGGTAGCCCCGCTGGATTTGCCGGTGCTGCTGCTGGGTGAAAGCGGTGTCGGCAAGGAGGTGGCGGCGCGCTTCCTGCACGCACTTTCCCCTGCCGCCGACAAGCCCTTCGTGGCGGTGAACTGCGCGGCGATCCCGAAGGAACTGGCGGAAAGTCTGCTGTTCGGCCATGAGCGCGGGGCCTTTACCGGGGCGGTGGCGCGGCGCGAAGGCCTGTTCGAACAGGCCGAAGCAGGCTTCCTGTTCCTGGACGAGATCGGGGAATTGCCGCTGGATCTGCAGCCCAAGCTGCTGCGGGTGATCCAGGAAGGGACCTTCCTGCCCGTGGGCGCGCGGGGCGAAAAGCGCTTCACCGGCCGCATCGTCTGCGCCACCCATGCCGACCCGGCCGCCGCGATCCGTGACGGGCGCTTCCGCGAGGATCTGTATTACCGCATCAATGTGGTGGAAGTGACCATCCCGCCGCTGCGCGAAAGGCGGGAGGATATCCCCAGCCTCGCCCGGCGCTTTCTGGCCCAGGCCGCGATGCGGTTCGGCCTGCCGGAACGCCGGCTGGAGCCGGCAGCGCTGGCAGCCCTGGCGGGCTATGACTGGCCGGGCAATGTGCGCGAATTGCGCAACAGGATGGAGCGGGCCGCTGCCCTGTCCGATGGGGAGGTTCTGGGCCCGGCGGATGTCTTCCCGGAAGATGGCATCGTCCAGGACGAACCGGCGGCGGATGCGCCGGGGCTGGATGATGCGGTCGATCAGGCCGCCAGACGGCGGATCGAGGCCGCCCTGCGCGAGGCGGGCGGCAACAAGTCGGAAGCGGCGCGAATCCTGAAGGTTTCGCGCACCACGCTGTGGAAGAAAATCCGCCAGCTTGGCCTGTCTTCCCCCTGATAGCCGTTGCCCGGCCAGCCCTGATCCATGCGCGGACTTGACGAAACTCCTGCGAATGGCGCCTCTGGCGTCTGGCAGAGGCTCGTCAGGTTCGAAGGATTGGCGCAGGTGTCGGCACGACGGATTTTGGATCGGCTGCAGAGCGAGGGATTGACCCGGCAGCAGGACCGCGCGGAGCTGGAGGCCGTGGCCGACAGTTTTTCGGTGCGATTGACGGAGCATGTGCTGCATCTGTCGGCGGGCGGGGATGGCGTCGCGCGCCAATATGTGCCGGACCCGCGGGAGCTGCTTTTCGCGCCGGAGGAGTTGGACGACCCCATTGCGGACGAGGCGCATTCGCCCCTGCCCGGCATCGTGCATCGTTATGCCGACCGGGTGCTGCTGACCCCGACCAAGGCCTGCGCGGTCTATTGCCGCTTCTGCTTCCGCCGCGAACAGGTGGGCGCGAATGGCAAGGGGCTGACGACAGAGCAGCTGGAGGCGGCCTGCCGCTATATCGCCGGGCATCCGGCGATCTGGGAGGTGGTGATCACCGGTGGCGACCCGTTGAGCATGAGTGCGCGGCGCATCGCCGAGCTGATGGCGCGTCTGTCGGCCATCCCGCATCTGGAGGTGATCCGCTTCCATAGCCGCATGCCGGTGGTGGAGCCGGAAAAGATCGATGCCGCCCTGCTGGCGGCGCTGGAGACGGACAAGGCACTGTTCATCGCGGTCCATGCCAATCATGCCGATGAATTCACGCCCGAGGTGGAGGCCGCCATCCGTCGCCTGACCCGCGCCGGCATCGCGCTGGTCAGCCAGTCGGTGCTGCTGGCCGGGGTGAATGATAGTGTGGAGGCGTTGGAAAAGCTGATGCGCGCCTTCGTGCGCAACCGCATCAAACCCTATTACCTGCACCATCTGGATCTGGCGCGCGGCACCGGTCATTTCCGGGTGTCGCTGGAACGCGGGCGCCAGATCGTGGACGGGCTGCGCGGCCGGGTGTCGGGCCTGTGCCAGCCCAGCTTCATGCTGGATATTCCCGGCGGGCATGGCAAGGTTCCGGTCGGGCCGTCGCATCTGACCGCGCTGGGCGATGGCGCCTATGAAATCCGCGATCCCAAGGGCATCATCCATCTCTATCGCGATCCGGCGGGGGAAGGTTAGGGCATGGACCTGAGGCAGCTGCGCTACCTGATTGCGCTGGCCCGCGAGAAGCATTTCACGCGCGCGGCCGATGCCTGTTCGGTGACCCAGCCCACCCTGTCCGCCCGGCTGCGCCAGTTGGAAAATGATCTGGGCGTGCCCATCGTGCTGCGCGGCCATCGCTATCACGGCCTGACGCCGGAGGGGGAGAAGGTGCTGGCCTGGGCCAGGCGCATCGTCGATGACTGCGACCGCATGTTCGAGGATCTGGCGATCCAGACGGACGAGCCGGCGGGGCGTCTGGCGCTGGGCGTGATCCCATCCGCTTTGCCGATGGCGGCGGAGCTGACGCGGGCCTTCCGTGCGGAGCGCCCGCGGATCAGGATCGTGCTCACCTCCCGCTCCTTGGCGCAGATCGAGCAGGAGCTGGACGCCTTCGAGATCGATGCGGCCATCACCTATCTGGACCCCGGCACGCAGCGCAACCGCTGGTGCCGGCATCTGTATGACGAGGAATATGCGCTTTACGTGCGTGCCGACCATGCGCTGGCTGGCCGCGACACGCTGCGCTGGGAGGAGGCGGCGCGCCAGACCCTGGCGGCGCTGACACCCGATATGCGCAATCGCAGGATCGTGGATGATGCCTTTCAGCAGGCGGGCTGCAGCCCCGAGCCGGTGGTGGAAAGCAATTCGGTGATCGCGCTGGCGACTTTGGTGCGCTCCGGCGCCGCTGTCTGCGTGCTGCCGCGCCAGTTCGTCGCCGGTTTCGGCCGGGATGACGCCATCCGCGCCGTGCCGCTGATCGATCCGGTCGTGCGCCATCCCATCGGGCTGGTGGCCCTGAACCAGGAACCGCGCCCGCCTTTGGTGGATGCGCTGTTCCATGCCGTGCCCCAACTGGCCGGCCTGTGGCGGAACGGGGCGCAGCCGGCCGAATCATAGGCAAGGCCTATGAATGCATCGACGCTATCGATTTGACGATAAGCGGCGGAAATATAAGACTTCTACCGGTCGCCCATGGGCATTCGAACAAGCACCGGAAACGGGCGGGCGACGGGTTTCGACGAGGGAGGGTGGCCATGGCTGCCATTTCGGCCAGGGATATTGAATCCATGGCGGTGTCCATCTGCGCGGCGCATGGTAACGAGCCGGCGGAACTGCTGGAAATTCTGCATGATGTGCAGGATGCGCTGGGCGCCGTGCCTGAAACCGCCCTGGTTCCCATCGCCAAGGCATTGAATCTCGGCAAGGCGGAGATTCATGGCGTGGTCAGCTTCTATCATGATTTCCGCGCCAGCCCGCCGGGCCGGGTCGTGGTCAAGCTGTGCGAAGCGGAAGCCTGTCAGGCCATGTCCGCCCGCGCATTGAAGGAGGCCATCCTGGCGCGTTATGGCGCCAAGGGCGGGGCAGTCGACATCCAGCCGGTTTATTGCCTGGGCAATTGCGCGCTGTCCCCTGCGGCCGAGGTGAATGGCAGGCTGCATGGCCGCCTGAACGAGGATCGGCTGGTGAAGATCATCGCGGAGGCGCTGGCATGAGCATAGTCATTCATATACCGGCGGATTCCGCAGCCCTTTCCGTCGGGGCGGATGAAACGGCAGAGGCTGTTGCCGCCGCGCTGCAGGCCGAAGGGGTCAAGGCACGCATCCGCCGTAACGGCTCACGCGGGCTGTTCTGGCTGGAACCGCTGGTGGAAATCGATACCGGCACGGGCCGCATCGCCTATGGCCCGGTGCAGGCGGAAGATGTTCCCGCCGTGCTGTCGGCGGCGTTGCGGGGCCAGGACCATCCGCTCTGCCACGGCCCGACCGAAGCGATCCCCTATCTGAAAAAGCAGGAGCGGCTGACCTTCGCGCGGGTGGGGGTGATCGACCCGCTGGACCTGGCGGAATATGAGCTGCATGGCGGGTTCGAAGGGCTGCGCCGGGCCCTGACCATGGCACCCGAAGCGATCTGTGCCGAAATCCAGGACTCCGGACTGCGCGGGCGCGGCGGGGCGGGTTTCCCCGCCGGCATCAAATGGCAGACCGTGTCGCAGCAGCGCGCGGAGCGGAAATATGTCTGCTGCAATGCCGATGAAGGCGATAGCGGCACTTTCGCCGACCGCATGATCATGGAGGGGGACCCCTTCATGCTGCTGGAAGGCATGGTGATCGCGGGGCTGGGCACCGGGGCGCAGGAGGGGTTCGTCTATATCCGCTCGGAATATCCCCGCGCCATTTCCCAGATGAAGCGGGCGGTGGACATTCTGCGTGCCGCCGGCTGGCTGGGCCAGGATATCGCCGGGACGGGCCGCGTCTTCGATATCAAAATCCGCCGCGGGGCCGGGGCCTATATCTGTGGCGAGGAAAGCTCGATGCTGCAAAGCATCGAAGGCAAGCGCGGCACGGTGCGCTCCAAACCCCCCATCCCGGCCATCCAGGGCCTGTTCGGCAAGCCAACCCTGGTCAATAATGTGCTGACGCTGTGCGCCGCGCCCACCATTCTGGGCAAGGGCGCCGCCTTCTATCGCGATTTCGGCATGGGCCGGTCGCGCGGCACCAAGCCTTTCCAGATCGCCGGCAATGTGAAGCAGGGCGGGCTGGTGGAAAAGGCGTTCGGCGTCACCCTGCGCGAGTTGCTCGAGGATTTCGGCGGCGGCACGGCGACCGGCCGGGCCTTCCGCACCGCCCAGCTGGGCGGGCCGCTGGGCGCCTATGTGTCGGACGACATGCTCGACCTGCCGATGGATTACGAGGTGTTGGCGGAAAATGGCGCCATGCTGGGCCATGGTGGCATCGTGGTGTTCGATGAGAGCGTGGACATGGCCGAACAGGCGCGCTTCGCCTTCGAATTCTGCCAGATCGAAAGCTGCGGCAAATGCACTCCCTGCCGGATCGGTGCCGTTCGCGGCAGGGAGACGGTGGAGAAGATCCAGCGCGGCGAGAATGTCGCGGCCAATATCGCGCTGGTGGAAAGTCTGTGCGAGGTGATGAAGGATGGCTCGCTCTGTGCCATGGGCGGGTTGACGCCCATGCCCGTGCTGTCGGCCATCCAGCTGTTCCCCGAGGATTTCGACCGCGCGCCCCGGCTTGCGGCGGAATGAGGAGGAAGACGCCATGACCCATTCCCAGATCGATTTCGGCACCCCCGCCCGCGAAGGCGCCCCCGTCAGTGTGGAGATCGACGGCGTTTCCGTCATCGTGCCGGAAGGCACCTCCGTCATGCGGGCGGCGGCCGAGGCCGGGCGGTCCGTCCCCAAGCTCTGCGCCACCGACATGCTGGAATCCTGGGGCTCCTGCCGCATGTGCCTGGTGGAGATCGAAGGCGTGAAGGGTACGCCTTCTTCCTGTACCACGCCGGTGCGCGAAGGCATGAAGGTGCGCACCCAGACCGAAAGGCTGGAACGCATAAGGCGCGGCGTGATGGAGCTCTACATCTCCGACCATCCGCTGGACTGCCTGACCTGTGGGGCCAATGGCGATTGCGAATTGCAGGATACAGCAGGCGCGGTGGGCCTGCGCGATGTGCGCTATGGCTTCAAGGGCGAGAACCATTTCGACGAGACGCATAAGGTCGCGGCCGACATCTCCAACCCCTATTTCCAGTATGATCCGGCGAAATGCATCGTCTGTTCGCGCTGTGTGCGGGCCTGCGAGGAGGTGCAGGGCACCTTCGCGCTGACTATCCAGGGGCGCGGTTTTGACAGCCGGGTTTCCGCCGGTATCGGCTCGGATGATTTTTTCGGCTCCGACTGCGTGTCCTGCGGGGCCTGCGTGCAGGCCTGCCCGACCGCCACCCTGGTGGAAAAGAACGTGGTCCAGCATGGCACGCCGACGCGCGAAGTGCTGACCACCTGCGCCTATTGCGGGGTCGGCTGTTCCTTCAAGGCGGAGCTGCAGGGCGACACGCTGATCCGCATGACACCCTGGAAGGATGGCGGGGCCAATGAAGGCCATTCCTGCGTCAAGGGCCGTTTCGCCTGGGGCTATGCCACCCATAAGGACCGGCAACTGAAGCCGCTGGTGCGCGAGGCGATCACCGATCCCTGGCGTGAGGCCAGCTGGGAAGAGGCGATCACCTTCGCCGCCAGCCGTTTCAAGGCGATCCAGGCCAAATATGGGAAGGGCTCGATCGGCGGCATCACCTCCTCCCGCTGCACGAATGAGGAAGTCTATGTCGTCCAGAAGATGATCCGGGCCGCCTTCGGCAACAACAATGTCGATACCTGCGCGCGGGTCTGCCACTCGCCCACCGGCTATGGGCTGAAGCAGACCTTCGGCACCTCGGCAGGCACCCAGAATTTCAAATCGGTGGAAAAATCCGACGTCATCCTGGTGATCGGCGCCAATCCGACCGATGCCCATCCCGTCTTCGGCTCACGCATGAAAAAACGTATCCGGGCCGGGGCGAAACTGATCGTGGTTGATCCGCGCCGCACCGATCTGGTGCGCTCCACCCATATCGAAGCCAGCCATCATATCCAGCTGCGCCCCGGCACCAATGTCGCGGTCATGAACGCGATGGCCCATGTCATCGTGACCGAAGGGCTGGTGGACGAGGCTTTCGTGGCGGCACGCTGCGAGGATGTGAGCTTCGCGCGCTGGCGCGCCTTCGTGGCGGAAGAACGCAATTCGCCGGAGGCGCTGGCGGAGGTGATCGGCGTGCCAGCGGCGGAAATCCGCAAGGCGGCGCGGCTGTTCGCCACCGGAGGCAATGGCGCCATCTATTACGGGCTGGGCGTGACCGAACATTCGCAAGGCTCGACCATGGTGATGGCGATGGCCAATCTGGCCATGGCGACCGGCAATATCGGGCGCGAGGGTGTGGGGGTGAACCCGCTGCGCGGGCAGAACAATGTGCAGGGTTCCTGCGACATGGGTTCCTTCCCGCATGAATTTCCGGGCTATCGCCATGTCTCGGACATCGCGACCCGCACGCTGTTCGAAGCGGCCTGGGGCGTCGGCCTGCTGGACGAACCCGGCCTGCGCATTCCCAATATGATCGCAGCCGCCATCGACGGCTCGTTCCGGGGCATCTTCATCCAGGGCGAGGATATCGCCCAGTCCGACCCCAATACCCGCCATATCCAGGACGGGTTGAAGGCGATGGAATGCGTGGTGGTGCAGGATCTGTTCCTGAACGAAACCGCCGAATTCGCCCATGTCTTCCTGCCCGGAAGCTCCTTCCTGGAAAAGGACGGCACCTTCACCAATGCCGAACGGCGCATGAACCGCGTGCGCCCGGTGATGCGCGAGAAATCCGGCCTGTCGGAATGGGAAGCGGTCTGCCGGCTGGCCGCCGCCATGGGTTACCCCATGTCCTATGCCAACCCGGCGGAGATCATGGCGGAGATCGCGGCACTTACCCCCTCCTTCGCCGGGGTAAGCCATGACCGGCTGGACCGGCAATCCCTGCAATGGCCGGCGAACGACGCCTATCCCGACGGCGCGCCGATCATGCATGTGCAGGGTTTCGTGCGCGGCAAGGGCCAGTTCATGCTGACCGAATATGTGCCGACGCAGGAACGCGCCTCGCGCTATTATCCGCTGATCCTGACCACGGGCCGCATCCTGTCGCAATACAATGTCGGCACCCAGACCCGTCGCACCGAAAACAGCCGCTGGCATCAGGAAGATGTGCTGGAACTGCACCCCTTCGATGCGGAAGACAGGGGCATCGCCGATGGCGATCTGGTGTCGATCACCAGCCGGGTGGGGGCGACCACGCTCCGCGCCCATATTTCGGATCGCATGCCGCAGGGCGTGGTCTACACCACCTTCCACCATCCGCTGACGGGCGCCAATGTCATCACCACGGATAATTCCGACTGGGCGACCAACTGCCCGGAATACAAGGTCACCGCCGTGCAGGTCATCCGCTCCAACCAGCCCCCGGAGGGGGAGGAGGAACCGCGCCGCGCCCCGCGCGTGGCGGAGGTGCATGTGGCGGCGGAGTAGGCGGGGATGGCCATCCCCCCCGTCTCCCCACCCGTCCACGGCCGGTTGGTCACGCCGGCAGGCGAGCGTGATGTGGTCTGGCATGTGCCGGAGGAGGCGCCGGTCGCCATCCTGCTGAACGGCCAGTCCTTCGCGGTGATGATGGTGACCCCCGCCGATCTGCCGGATTTCGTGCGCGGCTTCGCCCTGACCGAAGGCATTGTCGACAGCCTGTCCCAGATCGGCGAACTGGTGCTGGAGGCGGCGGCCGACGGCTTCGTGGCCAATCTGAAGCTCGATCCCGAACGGGCGGCGGCGGTGGATGGCCGCCGGCGCAGCATTCCGGGCCGGTCGGGTTGTGGCATCTGCGGGGCGCAGACCATTGGGGCGGCCCTGCCGCGCCTGCCGCGCGTATCGGGCAGACGGGCGGAGCTGGCGGCGTTGCAGGCGGCCTTTGCCGCCCTGCCGGCCGCCCAGGCGATGAATGCGCAGAACCATTCCACCCATGCCGCGGCTTTCTGTGACGGGGCGGGCAGAATCCTGCTTCTGCGGGAGGATATCGGCCGGCACAACGCGCTCGACAAGCTGATCGGGGCGATGGCGCGGGCCGGGTTGAGCGGGGCGGATGGCTTCATCCTCATGTCCAGCCGGATCAGCATCGAACTGGTTCAGAAAGCGGCCGTGATCGGGGTGCCGCTGCTGGCGGCGGTTTCGGGTCCCAGCGCGCTGGCGCTGCGGCAGGCGGCCGGGATCGGCATGGTGCTGGTCTGCCGCGACAGGGACGGCATCATGATATTCGATCCGGCGTCGACGGGGGTGAGCGTGCCATGAATTCCGATGATCTGATCCGGATGGCGAACCAGATCGCCGATTATTTCCGCCCCTATCCCAGCGAGGAGGCGGTGAAGGGCGTGGCCGACCATATCCTTGCCTTCTGGGACCCGCGCATGCGGGCCGGGCTGGCGGAAATCGTCGCGTCCGGCGGGGCCGGGTTGAGCGAGCTTGCGCTCGCCGGGGCGCGCCAAGTGGGACAATCGGCGAAAGTATAGTCTGGCCGCGGCGCGCCACTCAGACGAGATCAAGTTTAGATTATTTTAACGCGATTACCGGATAGTTGTGAAATCGAGGGATCGGGCCGGGCGCATATAAGGTCTAGCTCGTGATTGGGTATGTCGGCACTTTTCTGAACGGCCTGTTGCTCAATGTCGCGCTGATGGTCAGCGCGGCCGTGCTGTATACGATCCTGACCTACAAGATCGACCGCGAAAAGATCTGGCTGCCGGCGCTGCAAGGCGCCCTGTTCGGGCTGGCATCGGTCGCGGTGATGTCCGTGCCCGTGAAGCTGGTCGATGGGGTGATCTTCGACACGCGCGCGGCCATTCTGGCGAATGTCGCCCTGTTTCTGGGATTTGTGCCGGCGCTGATCGCCGGGGCAATCGCCGCTTTCTATCGTCTCTGGCTTGGGGGCGGCGGCGCGGCGGTGGGTGTCGTCAATGTGGTGATTGCCCTGCTCGGCGGATTGACCCTGCGCACCCTGCTGCGGGGCGATATCCACAATGTCAGTATTGATCGCCTTGCTTTGCTGGGGCTCGGTGTTTCTCTCCTGGCGATTGTGTCTTTCGCCCTGCTTCCACTGGACTACGTCCGGCAGGTTCTGCAACGCCTCGCCCCCAGCTATATCGTTGCGATCACCCTGGGTACGATGGTGCTGGGCTGGCTGATGCAGCGCTTTCGGGTGATGCGCGCGGTTGATTCCATATTGGAGGAGGAGGAGGCACGCTTCCGGACCCTGTTCGAGACCTCTTCCTCCGCCCTGATTCTGGCGGATGTTACCCGCCTTCTGGACGTGCTCGACCGGATGCGACGGTCCGGACAGGTCGATTTGAGGGAGGTGCTGGAACGCAATCCGCCGCTTGCGTCCCGCATCAAGCGGTCCATCCGGCTGGTTGATGCCAACCCGGCTGCCCTGGATTTGTTCGGAGTCCGGGACGTAAATACTTTGAGCCAGGTATTCCAGGATGACTGGGATCAGGACCGTCTCGCAGCCCTGATCGATTCCATGGTCAAGACCCTGGAGGGGCGGCGGATCTATACCGGCCGCCTGACATTGACCCGCCGGGACGGCAGCAGCGTTCCGGTGGCCTTTTCCTATCCGCTGCCGCGCAGTCAGCGGGAAGCGTCGCGCCTGCCCATGACCTTTCTGGATTTGAGCCGGCTGCAGCAGGCAGAAGCTTCCCTGGAAGCGGAACGCAAGCGCCTGGATGAGATTTTATGGGCCACCGATGTCGGCACCTGGGAATGGTGGATCGCCACGGGCGAAACCCGGTTCAATGAAAGATGGGCGGACATCATCGGCTATTCTCTGGCCGAGTTGCAGCCGGTCAGTTTCGCGACCTGGGAACGCTTCGCCCATCCGCTTGATCTGGAGCGGTCCAACCGGGAGTTGGCGAAGGTCTATCGCAGAGAGGTCGATCACTACTCCTGCGAGGTGCGCATGCGCCACAAGGATGGGCGCTGGGTCTGGATCCTGGATCGCGGCAAGGTGCTGGAATGGGACCAGGCGGGCAATCCCATCCGCATGTCCGGCACCCATGCCGATATCACGGTTCAGAAGGTCGCGCTGCTGCGGCTGGAGCGCAGTGCCGCGATCCGCAAGGCGGTGTCGCGTGCGCAGCTGGCCAGCATGTCATCGGCCGGGGAAGAGACACTGAGCCAGGAAATCTGTGAGATTCTGGTGGAGGCAGGCGATTACCGCGTGGCATGGCTGGGCCTGCCCGACACGGCCCAGCCCGGCCAACTCAGGATTGTGGGCAAGGCCGGTGCCAGCATGGACCTGCTGCAGGCGGTGGAAGACAGGCTGCGCCGGGGTGATAGCATAGAATCCCCGGCGGTGAGGGCCTTTCGCACCGCGCAGGCCGTTGTCCTGCGTGGTAGGGGCGCCGCAGACCTGCCGGAGGAGTTGAACGAACTGCTGACGCAGGCGACAATCTCCGTCACGGCCTCGCTGCCGGTCACTGCATCCGGCCAGATCATCGCCATATTGACCGTCTGCGCCGCACAGGAAGATGAACTGGGCGCCGAGGAAATCTCGCTGCTGCAGGAGTTTACCGGCTATCTGGCCCTGGCTATCCGCAATATGCGGACCGAGCGGCGCGCCCAGCGCGTCACCGATGCCCTGGCGCGGTCGGCCCTGTCCGCCGTGGCCGCCATCGCCAAGACATTGGAAAAGCGCGATCCCTATACCAGCGGCCATCAGGATCGGGTGGCGCAGCTATCCGTTGCCATCGCACAGCGGCTGGGCTGGGACGCGGAACGGATCGAAGGGCTGCGCCTGGGCGCGCTGATCCATGACATCGGCAAGATCTATGTTCCGGCGGAAATCCTGAACCGCCCTGGACGCTTGACCGAGAATGAGATGGCCATCATCCGCACCCATCCCGGTGTGGGCGCCGATATCCTCAGCGAAAGCGATTTTCCCTGGCCGTTGCAGGACATGATCGAGCAGCATCACGAACGGATGGACGGGTCGGGCTATCCCAAGGGGCTCACCGGTGACGCGATCATCCCCGAAGCACGCGTCATCGCGGTGGCCGATGTGGTGGAATCCATCGGCTCGCACCGGCCCTATCGCCCCTCCCTCGGCATCGAGGCGGGGTTGGAGGAAATCGCCAAAGGACGCGGCACGACATTCGACGCCCAGGTGGTTGATGCCTGTATCGCCGTGGTCCGCGAGGACGGCTTCCAGTATCAGCCGACGGAAGGGCGGCGCGCCTGAACCCCGTCATTTGCGCGGGCCGGCGATTCCTTTACCCTTCCTGCCGGATTGCAGGAAAGGGTAGGCGATGAACCAGCGGCAGGTGCATGCGTTCCGGATGGTGATGCGCCATGGCTCGATCACGGCCGCGGCGGGGGTTCTGGGCATCTCGCAGCCGGCCGTCAGCCGGCTGATCGCCGATCTGGAACAATCGCTGGGCTTCCCCCTGCTGCTGCGCCTGGGGGGCAAATCGCAGCCGACGGCGGAGGCGCAGGAATTCCACCAGGAGGTGGAGCGCCTGTTCTTCGGTCTGGATCGGCTGGAGCGCGCGGGGCGTGAAATCCGGGACCTGCGCCGCGCCAGCCTGCGGATTGCCTCGCTGCCCGCCCTGTCCTTCGAAGTGGTGCCGGATCTGATCCGCCAGTTCCTGGCCGAGTTCGGCGAGGTCAAGATCACGCTGGATGTTCATACCTCCTCGCGCATCGCCGATCTGGTCTCCGCCCGGCAGTTCGATCTGGGTTTTGCCCAGATGCCGGTGACCCGGCGGGATGTGGCGGTGTTGCGCTCCTACCGCATGGCCTGCGTCTGCGCGATGCGGCCGGACCATCCGCTGGCCGGGCGCGACCGGCTGGGTCCGGCCGATCTGGAAGGGCAGGCGCTGGTCGCCCTGGCCCATCACACGGTGACCTGGAACCATCTGATGCAGCGCTTCCAGGCGGCCAACATCACACCGCGCATCGCCGTGGAAAGCCAGCCATCCTATGCCGCCTGCGCCCTGGCCGCGATGGGGGTGGGTATCGCGGTCGTCGACCCGCTGACCCCGCGCGGCTTCGTGGCGGACCGGCTGGTCGCCGTGCCGTTCGAACCGGCCATTCCCTTTGATTTCCACCTGATCGCGCCCCTGGATATGCCCCTGTCCCGCGCGGCGGAGGCTTTCCGGGTCAGGGCTGCGGCATTGCTGGACGCGTCCGGCGTGGTCCAGCCCCTGGATCATAACATTAGCGCATGACCTCGTCGGATTATTGTATTTGCGCATATGGCACCCCGGGGTGATCATTTCGTGTTTTCAGAACGGTAAAACCGACACAAAGGGGGCTTCTCATGACTGGTTTTCGAATGATGGTGGCCGGATTGGCGGCTGGTCTTGCCCTGATGGGCGCCCAGGCGCATGCGGCGGACTACAAGCTGCGACTGCACACGCTGGTGAAGTCGCCGCATCCATATAACGACATGGCCGACTATATGAAGACCGAGCTTGCGGCCAAGAGCGGCGGTAAGATCGAAGTACAGATTTTTGACGCCGGCCAGCTGGGCCAGGACCCGGCGGTGCTGGGCGAGATGGGGCTGGGTACCATCGACCTGATCGTCAGCTCCACCTCCAACGCGGTGAAGCAGGTTCCGGAATTTCAGGTCTTCTCCATGCCCTATCTGTTCAGCGGCCTGGATGATGTGATGGCCCGTGTCGGTCCCGGCAGCAAGGCCGAGGCCTATTTCCAGAAGGTCTATGCCGACCGCAAGCTGGGCATCCAGCTGCTGGCGCTGGGCGTGGCCGGGGCACGCAACATGGCCAATTCGGAAAAGCCGGTAACCGCGCTGGCCGATATTTCGGGCATGAAGATGCGCACGCCGCCTTCGGCCCTGATGTCGAAGAGCTGGGCCGCTTTGGGCACCATCCCGGTGCAGATCGCCTGGGG
>Ga0209066_10003113_pt1 | contig 19325 bp, 14 predicted proteins | sample All_14_2_FD_187198 | JGI IMG/M metagenome (GOLD analysis project Ga0209066, IMG submission 187198) | Freshwater microbial communities in response to fracking from Pennsylvania, USA - Allegheny Zone_MetaG_DW_15 (SPAdes) (version 2) ... | reverse complement strand
GGAATGTGTTACACCCGCCGCCCTTCAGGAACAAACGGCCGGACGGCGAGATGGCGGACTTCAAGTCGGACTTCATGCGCATCGTGCACGAGCGCGGCATGGTGCATCAGTGCAGCGATACCGCACGGCTCGACGAACTGCTCGCGAGTGGCATCCGCACGGCTTACATCGGCTTCGACTGCACCGCTGATTCGCTGCATGTCGGCCATCTGCTGCAGATCATGCTGCTGCGCTGGTGGCAGAAGTGCGGTCACAAGCCGATCGCGCTGATGGGCGGCGGCACGACCAAGGTGGGAGACCCGTCGGGCCGCGACGAGACGCGCCAGCTTCTCACCACCGCCCAGATCGACGCCAATATGGCCAGCATCAAGAGAAGCTTCTCGAACTACCTGACCTTCGGCGAGGGCGCGACGGACGCCGTCATGGCCAACAATGCCGACTGGCTCGACGGCCTGCTCTACATCCCGCTGCTGCGCGACGTCGGCCGGCATTTCTCGGTCAACCGCATGCTCACCATGGATTCTGTGAGGCTGCGACTCGAGCGCGACCAGCCGCTGTCGTTCCTCGAATTCAACTACATGATCCTGCAGTCCTACGATTTCGTGGAGCTGAACAAGCGCCACGACTGCATCGTCCAGATGGGCGGCTCGGATCAATGGGGCAACATCGTCATGGGCGCCGACCTCGGCCGCCGCATGCAGGGCGCCGAGCTGTTCGCCCTCACCTCGCCTCTGCTGGCGACGGCATCCGGCGCCAAGATGGGCAAGACCGCGGCCGGCGCCGTCTGGCTCAATCCCGAACGCCTGTCGCCGTATGACTTCTGGCAGTACTGGCGCAACACAGAGGACGCCGATGTCGGCCGCTTCCTGAAACTGTTCACCGACCTGCCGCTGTCGGAGGTGGCACGCCTCGAGGCGCTGCAGGGCCAGGAGATCAACGAGGCCAAGAAGATCCTGGCGACCGAAGTCGCCACGCTGGCGCACGGCCGCCAGGCTGCCGAGAGCGCGGCCGAGACGGCGCGCCGCACCTTCGAGGAAGGCACCAAGGCCGATACGCTGCCCACGGTGGAATTGCCGCGCGCCAAATTGCAGGCCGGCATCGCCGCGTTCGAGCTGATGCACGAGGCTGGCCTGGCCGAGAGCCGCAACGAGGCGCGCAAGCTGATCAAGGGCGGCGGCGGCCGCCTGAACGACAAGCCGATCGCCAACGACACGGTGCTGGTCGGCGAAGGCGATCTCGATTCGGAAGGAACGCTGAAGCTCTCCGCCGGCCGCAAGCGCCACGTGCTGGTGCGCGCCGTCTGACCCCGGTCAGGGCGCCCGCTGCCCGTCCGATGACCCGGCGGGCTGCGCGGGGGTCCCGCTCCCGGTGTTGACGGGCGCATTGAACAGATCGCGAAGTGCGCCCGGCGCCATCGCCGACATCATGTTCACGTCCGTCTTGAGGTCGTCGAACGGGCCGTGGAGTTGGTAGGAGACCGCGAACATGCCGCCGTCCTTGCCGCCGGTCAGAAGCGGTCCGAGAAGCGGCACGTTCGACAGGAGATTGTTCAGGGCAAAGGCCGGCACGACGATGCCGTTGAGACGTGCGGTGTCGTTGCCGAGGTCGATGACCCCCTGAGTGGTGAGGCCGATCGACTGGCCGCTCGTCCGTCCGTTGCGAACCTGGATCTGGTCACCCGTCTTGATCAAGCTGGCGCTCAGACTGTCGAACTGCTGCAGCGCGTTGCCGGCGCTGCTCAACCCGTCGATCGCCGAATTCAACGTTCCGATATCGCGCCGGGCGACCACGCGCTGGAGCCGGAAAGGCCCCATCTTCAGCGTACCCTCGAGCGGCGGGTTGGCCCAGGTATCGTTGAACTTCCCTTCGATGTGCAGGTAGCCATTGACCAGGCCGTCGATCCAGCCCGCTTCGGTCAGCAGCTGGCCGAAGTCGGCCACATAGAAGAACAGCGTTCGGCCCTGCCCGGCTGGCGTCACCCGAAAGGTCGACCCCTTGCCCCCGCCCATGGTGAGATCGGCGGAAGCGACCCGGTCGCCTCTCATCTCGAGGCGGCCGTTGAGGTAGCCCAGGGATCCGCGCTTAACGATCACGTTCTGCAGCTGGATGGTCGCTCTTGTGCTCTGTCGGGAGGCCGCGGCAGTCCCCTTGGGCTCCTGCGCTGCGACCTCGTTGCGGGCATGCAGCATGTCGCGCACGCGCTGCAGCTCGAGCGCCTGCCCCTTGACCGAAATGTCGATGCCGTTCGCGCTGGTGCGCCAGTCGACGGCCACGTCGGTCTGATCCAGCCTGACCTGTGGCAGGCTGATCTGCTGTACGCTCCCATCCGTCCCGAAACGCACCTGCCCCTTGGTCTGCAGTCCGGCGGCACGGGCGTCGAAGTCAGCCGTCGTGATCTTGCCGCCCGCGGCGAGCTTCAGGGTCATGGTCGCCAGCGCGTCCGTCCCGGCCTCCTTGCTCCAGGCCAGCGGCGCTACCGACAGCTTCGCAGCCTTCAAGTCGAAGCGACCGCCGACCTCGCCCGTCCCATTGTTCGCGACCTGATAGCTCAGGGTCGTGCCGACGGGCCCCACCACATAGGGTTCGACGGACGGGAAACCGGCCTTCTCGACAAGCGCCGCGGGCACCGTCCCCTTTACGTCATAGCGCCGGCGGAACGGAGCCTTGGCCGCAAACATCTCGCGCCAGTTGACGTCGACCGTGCTGCCGTCGAGCTTGCCCTGCCCCACCACGCTCAGCTCGGAATTTCCATACTTCACGCGCGCCGTCGCATCCGTGAGATCGAGCTGGCCCAGCACGTCGGTCAGGGAAAACGCGCTGAGCTGCGCATCGGCCGAGACATCGATCTCCGCGACGGTCAGGGCATCGATCAGCGGGAAACTCAGCGACACGTCGACCGCCACCTGTCCGCCCAGCCGGCGATGGTCGTAGAGCGTCTCCTTCGGAAGACCGAGCTGTGGCCGCGCCAGGAAGCGCATGACGTCCTGAGCCGAGCCGGCAATGGGCAATCGGATCGAGGCCATCTGGCCCACCGGCTTGTCGAGCCCAGTGAGATCGATCGTACCGTCGGCCACCTTCAGGTTGACCGCTCCCCCGCGGGCAATGTCGAAGTGCAGGGTGCCGTTCTCGTAGCGCGCTTTCCCGGACACATCCTGCATCTCGGGCATATGCGGCATGTAGCGCACCGTCAGGCCGCCATAGTCGAGGAAGGCGACCATGCCTTCCATCTTGATGTCGGCGATATGGTCCGCAGGCGCGCTTGCCGTGAATTCGGCAGCGACGTCGACGGTGCCGGCGGTGATGTTGGCGATAGACCACCGGCGGCCGCCTTCGGCGAATTCCAGCGGCCAGTAGTCGCCGAGCTTGTCGACCGGGATCTGCCGGATCTCGGCGCGGCCGGTGAAATGGCGCGTGTCCGACACGCGATGACCGGTACCGGTGACGCGCACCCTCGCCGCGCCGAAATCGAAGTCGACAGAGTCGATCTTGGAAGTGTGCGCGACATTGTCGATGCTGAACCGGGCCTCCATCGAGCGCACCGGGTGCGCCACCGGCAGGATTCCCGGCAGGCTCACGCGGCCGTTGGCGCCGCTGATGTCCACGGCCACGGCGTTGACCTCGCCCGTCGCCGTCCCCTCGATCTGCAGCCGTCCAGAAAGCGCCAGATCCACGCCGCGCAGGACGGCCAGGTCCTCGGAAAGATCGGCGAAGATCCAGGGCTTGAAGCCCGAAACCTTCGCCACGAGCGAGATGCGGCTGCGGTCGCGCGAGTAGACTCCGGACAGGGAGAGGTCGACCGGATCGCCATGACCGGCGAAACGGGCATTGGCGGCGATGGAGACGCCCGCGGCGTCACGCCTTAGTTCCGCCGCCGCATCCGGCGCGTTCCAGCTGAGACCCGTCTTCAGATCCCGGATCGTCACGTTGGCCCGCTCGATCACCACCGAGTCGAGCTGTCCGATCAGCGATTTGTAGTTGGGCTCCGCCAGCAGCTGATCCACCAGGATCCCGATTGCCTCGCCCTGCGCGCCGCCTTCGGGCGAGGCGAAGATGCGCTTGAAGGCTCCTCCCTCGCGCGCGACATCGGCCTCGATGACGGGCCGGATGATCGATATCGAGGTCGGCAGAAGCATGCCCTGGACCACCGACCGCGGTTCGAAGGTCAGGGCCGCCTCAGGGGCGGTCGCGATGACCTGACCCTGCACATTGGTGAATCGCAGCCCGGTGAAGGCCAGCCGGATCGGCCGGCTTATGCCACTCCATTCGAAGTAGATCCGGTCGAAGTCGGGATGGATGTCGTTGCCAGGCGCGTCGATCAGCCGGGCGATGCGCGGCTTCATGAAATCGAGGTCGACGGGACCCGCCATCAGCCGCAGGGCCGCCACGACCAAGAGCGCGGCCGCGGCAAGCACCAGACCGACCGTAACACGCAGTACCACCCGGCAGGTCCGCTTGACCAAACTCTACTCTTCCGTTTCTTGACGATGGGGACACGCTTGGGCAAGCGTGTCGCTTCAATGAGAATTTACCCGTCGACAGATTGAATGTCTTGGCTTTCGACTGCCCGCCTTCCACGTCCGCACGACCCGGACCGTCTCGCCGTGGCCTGGACTCGCTGGGAGGAGCGCGCCGCTCGGCCTGACGATCCCGAGGCCGTGACGCTGCTCGACGCTCTGTTCGGCAACAGTCCCTACCTGACGGAGACAGCGCTACAGAGCCCGGATTTTATGACCGATCTATGGCGTCGTGGGCCGGGCGCCGCCGCTGCGGACCTGATGGCCGAGCTCGCTGCGGCCCGGACCGATTCCCGTACGGGCGCGACACCGGCGGAGATCGCCTCCCGGCTCCGCCGCCTGAAACGCCGGGTCGCACTCGCCGTGGCCGTCGCCGACATTGCCGGTGCGTGGCCGCTCGACCGCATCACCGGCCACCTCAGCGATTTCGCGTCGGGCTGCCTGTGCGCCCTCACCGATTCGATCCTGCTCCAGCTCGAACGCGATGGACAGCTCTCCCTCGGCGGAAAGCCCGAGGCGGCCGCCTTCACGGTGCTGGGCATGGGCAAGCTGGGGGCTGGCGAGCTCAACTACTCGAGCGACATCGACCTGATCCTCTTCTACGACCGCGATGCACCGGCCCTGGCCGGAAACGAGCAGTTGTCGCGCCACTTCGTGCGCGCCGCCCGGCTGCTGGTGCAGCTCATGTCGGAGACCTCGGCCGAAGGCTACATCTTCCGAACCGACCTGCGGCTGCGGCCCGATCCCGGCTCGACGCCGCTCGCCATGTCGATCCAGGCGGCGGAGCTCTATTACGAGAGCGTAGGCCAGAACTGGGAACGCGCCGCCATGATCAAGGCGCATCCGGTGGCCGGCAACGAGGCCGTGGGCGCCGCTTTCCTGCGCGACATGACGCCCTATATCTGGCGCAAGCATCTCGATTTCGCGGCGATCCACGACATCCATTCGATCAAGCGGCAGATCGACGCGCATCGCGGCGGCGGCACGGTCAAGGTACTCGGCCACAACGTGAAGCTCGGCCGGGGCGGCATTCGCGAGATCGAATTCTTCGCCCAGACCCAGCAGCTCATCTTCGGCGGCCGCAACCCCACCCTCAGGCTGCGCGCCACCTGCCCCACCCTGCGCGCGCTCGCGGCTGCCGGTCATGTCACGGAAAAGGCGGCGGACGAGCTGATCGAGGCCTATGGTTTCCTGCGCCGGGTCGAGCATCGCCTGCAGATGATCGACGACCGGCAGACCCATTCGATCCCGCCCGACGAAGCGGGCGTCGCCGCCGTCGCCGCGTTTCTCGGCTACGACTCTTCACAGGCCTTCCAGGCGGCGATGCTCGCGACCTTGCGGCTCGTCGAAAGCCACTATGCCAACCTGTTCGAGGAGGCGCCGAGCCTCGCCGGCCCGGGCGGCAACCTCGTCTTCACCGGCACCGACGACGATCCGGGGACGCTTGAGACCCTGAAATCGCTCGGGTTCCGCGACGCCTCCGCGGCCGCCGGCATCGTCCGCCGCTGGCATCATGGCCGCTACCGCGCGACCGCGACGGCCCGCGCCCGCGAACTGCTCACCGAACTGATGCCCGGGCTGCTGAAGGAGCTGGGCGGGACGGCCGCGCCCGATCAGGCCCTGCTGAACTTCGACCTCTTCCTCGGCAACCTTCCGGCCGGGGTGCAGCTCTTCTCGCTGTTCAAGGCCAACCCCGCGCTGCTCGAACTGCTGGCCACGATCATGGGCAGCGCGCCGGGTCTCGCAGCCCACCTCGCGCGGCGCACCCTGTTGCTGGACTCGGTGCTTTCCCCCGATTTCTACGGGCCGCTGCCGCCCGCACCGGAGATGACCGCGGACCTGGCCGCCACGCTCGCTCGGGTCGACCATGAGCAGGACATCCTCGACCTGGCGCGCCGCTGGGCCAACGACCGCCGCTTCCAGGTGGGCGTCCAGCAACTCAAGCGCATCGTCACCCCGGCCCAGGCGGGCCTCGCCTACTCCGACATCGCGGCGGCGACGATCTCCGCCCTCTGCGACCGCGTCGAGAAACGGTTCGCGGAAGCCCATGGCGGCTTCCAGGGTCGGCGACTCGCGGTGCTGGGGCTGGGCAAGCTCGGCAGCCGCGAGATGTCGGCGACATCGGACCTCGACCTGATCTTCGTCTACGACATACCGGACGGTATGGAGGCATCGGACGGTCCCCGCCCGCTATCGCCGATCCAGTACTACACCCGCCTCAGCCAGAAGATGGTGACGGCCCTTACCGCCCACACCAACGAGGGCGCGCTCTACGAAGTCGACATGCGCCTGCGGCCGTCGGGCCGTTCCGGTCCGCTCGCCAACTCCTTGGAGGGCTTCGAGACCTATCATGCACAGTCGTCGTGGACATGGGAGCACATGGCGCTGACGCGGATGCGCGTGATCCACGGCCCCCCGGCGCTGGTCGATCGCCTGAGCGCCATCGTGCGCGGAACCCTCTGCCGCACGCGCGATCCCGAGACGCTGGTCCGCGACGTCGCGGACATGCGCGACCGCATCGCCCAGCATGCGCCGCCCAAGAGCCCGTGGGACTTCAAGCACCTGCCCGGCGGCCTGTTCGACATCGACTTCGTGGCCCAGTACCTGGCGCTGCGGCACGCCTGCGAGCATCCGGAAATCCTCGATCCTCATCCCTCGGAAATGCTGCGGCGCATGGCGGCGGCGAGGCTGATCGACCCGCCGGACGCCGATCAGCTGCGCGCCACGAGGACCCTGCTGTCGGATGTGCAGAGCCTGCTGCGCCTCACGCTGAATGGCGACGAGGCGGCGTTCGACGAGACCCGGGCGCCGGAAGGCCAACAGCGCCTGATCGCCGCCACCGAAGGGGCGACAGATCTGGCGGCCCTGCGGGCACGTATCGAAATCGAATCGAAGACGGTGCGTGCTATATACGAGCGCATCGTGGAGGCGCCGGCCCTGGCGGCCGGCTGGCAACCGAGGAGCAGGAAATGAGTGTGGTCGAGGGCAAAAAGGCTCCGGATTTCACGGCTGCAACCGATGGCGGCGGTACGCTCAAACTGTCGGAACTGCGCGGCAAGCCGGTGGTGCTCTACTTCTATCCCAAGGACGACACGCCGGGCTGCACGACCGAGGCTTGCGGCTTCCGCGACGGCGCGGCGGCGTTCAAGAAGCTCAAGGCTCAGGTCGTCGGCGTCTCGAAGGACAGCGTCGCCCGCCACGACAAGTTCAAGGCCAAGTACGAACTGAATTTCCCGCTGGTCTCCGACGAGGACGGCAAGGTCTGCGAGAAATACGGGACCTGGATCGAGAAGAGCCTCTACGGCCGCAAATACATGGGCATCGATCGCGCCACCTTCCTGATCGACGGCGACGGGGTGGTCCGGAAGATCTGGCGCAAGGTCAAGGTCGCCGGCCACGTGGAAGAGGTCCAGGAGGCCCTCAAGGCGCTTTAGCAGCCCGCCGCAATAGGTTTCTCAAAAGGACTGGCGAGCAACAAGTCACGACGACACCCGATTCGGGGGGGGGTGCGACTCCGGCTTCGTTTGTTTCGTTTATTTCGTTCGTTTCGTTTATTCCCCGGACGGCGGCTCATTCAACGACCTGTGGCCGACCGCTTCGGGGGCCCTTGTGTGTGAAGCTCTTCAGCGCCCGGATCGTCTCGCGCAGACCGAGATGCAGGACCTTGTCGCGCCGGATCACGATCGCGAGCTTGCGGTGGAGGCGCGGTGACAGCGGTCGCACGACCAGGTTGGCGCGGTCGCCCGCCTCGCGGACCGCGACCGCCGGCAGGATGGCGCAGCCCAGCCCCGCCCCCACCAGCCGCTTGATCGCCTCGACGCTGCCCAGCGCCATCTTGGGCCTGAGTTCGACGCCAGCCTGGAAAAACCACTGATCGGCCACCAGGCGCGTGTGCCCGCCGGGCTCGAACATGATCACCGGCAGCCGCGCCATGACCGCGGGCGTGACCCGGCTTGGCAGCGTCACGCCATCGCGCGCGGTCACTGCCACGAACTCGTCGTCGAGCAGCGGCGTCACGTCGAGTCCGCGGCCGCTTGCAGGCAGCGTCACCAGGCCGATATCCAGCGCATTGTCCTGCACGCCCTTCACGATGTCCGAGGTGTTGCCGGTGGCGATCGTGATCTCCAGCTCCGGTAGACGCTGGCGCAAGGCGCGCAGCAGCGGCGGCAGGCGGAAGATGGCCGCCGTCGCCCCGGTGCCGAGACGCACCCGTCCCACCTCGCCGCTCCCGAACCGCGCCAGGGCTTCGAGCAGCGACCCCACGGCACCGTCGATCCGCGCCGCATGGTCCAACAGTTCGCTGCCCGCCGCGGTGGGCATCGCCCGGCGCCCCATCCGTTCGAGCAGCCGAACGCCCAGCCGCTTCTCCAATTGGCCGACCTGCTGGCTGATCGCCGGCTGCGTCAGGTTGAGATGGGATGCCGCGGCCGAGAACGACCCCAGCCGGACCACTTCCGTGAAGGCGTGTAGGTGATCGAGATTGAGTCCGCGCATCTCAAATTCCTGCTTATGCTTTGCATAAGATAACGAGATTTTCCTTATGCTCCCGGGCGCAGCAGATTGCACCCATGTCGCATCGCAGCGGGTTGGGAGAGGTTCTCATGGAGATCGGTCGCTACATCGGCGGTTCGCCCTGGTCGCAGCTCCGCCAGCGCGAGGCGCTGCGCAATCTGGACGACCGGCTGCTGTCGGACATCGGCCTGTCGCGCGAGCAGGCTCTGTCGGAAGGAACGATGATGAGGACGGCGGTTGAAATTCGCGACGCCCGCGAGGGCGACATGCGCTTCGTGCAGGAGATCTACGCCCACCACGTGCTGCACGGGCTGGCGAGCTTCGAGGAAGAAGCGCCCTCCGTCGCCGAGATGATCGACCGGCGGGAAGGCGTGCTGAAGCTCGGCCTGCCCTATCTGGTGGCGGAGCTGGACGGCCGCATCGTGGGCTACAGCTACGCCTCGCTCTACCGCCCGCGCCCGGCCTATCGGCATACGATCGAGGACTCGGTCTATGTCCGCGACGGCTTCGCCGGCAACGGCATCGGCCGCGAGCTGCTGGCCGAATTGATCAAGCGCTGCGAGAGCGGCCGCTGGCGCCAGATGCTCGCCGTCATCGGCGACAGCGCCAATGCAGGCTCGATCGGCCTGCATGGCAGCCAGGGTTTCCGCCAGATCGGCAAGCTCGACGCCGTCGGATTCAAGTTCGGCCGCTGGGTCGATTCGATTTTGATGCAGCGGCCTCTCGGGAAGGGCGGACTGGCCCTTCCCCCGAGACTGGGCAAGATAGTTTGCCCTTCACTGAAGTGATCGACCGAAGGCGCCCCACTCGGTCACTGAAGACATATCGGAATCCTTGATCTAGTCTTGGAAAGGTCAAGATTGCCTGGAGCCTGACGGGGGGCCGAGTTGCGATTCCATTTTGAGGATCAGGTGCTCGACGTTTCCCGCCGCGAACTGTCACGCGCGCGCGAGACAATCCTGGTCGAGCCGAAGGCATTCGACCTGCTGGTCTACTTGATTGAGAACCGTCACCGCCTGGTGACCAAAGATGATCTGATCGGGCGAATCTGGGACGGACGAATCGTCTCCGATTCGGCGCTGACTAGCGCCATCAATTCCGCCCGCAAGGCAGTAGGCGACAACGGCCAGGAACAGCGGCTAATCCGGACAAGCGCCCGCAAGGGCTTTCGATTCATCGGCGACGTACGGCTCGAGGACGAGAGTGCATCCGTCATATCCGTCCCTCCGACCTGCTACGCTCGCAGCGGTGACGTCAACATCGCCTACCAAGTCATGGGCGACGGCGCAGTCGACCTCATTCTGGTCCCGGGCGTGATATCGCACGTCGAGTACGCCCATGAGCTACCGGGCTACACGGCCGCCCTGAAGCGCCTGGCGCGGTTCGCCCGCGTCATTACCTTCGACAAGCGCGGCCAGGGACTGTCTGACAAGGTATCAGAGTCCGCCACCCTCGAGGACCGCATCGATGACGTTCGTGCGGTCATGGATGCCGTAGGCTCGCGCAATGCTTTCCTCATGGGCTTCTCGGCAGGCGGAGCCATGTCGGCCGTATTCGCCGTGACTTATCCCGAGCGTGTGCTGGGCTTGATCCTGTACGGCAGCCTTCTCCGGTCCCGCCTGCGGGATCCCGGGGCTCTGGAGCAGCGAATTATCGGCAGGACCGCCCAATGGGGCACCGGTGCCTTTATGAAGGCCGTCGCATCATCTCGTCGTCCGATCAACACAGAAACCGCTGAACTTTTCGGCAGGTTCGAGCGCCTTTCGGCAAGTCCAGGTTCGCTGAGGTCCAATCTCATACTCAATAGCCGTCTCGATGTCGGCCCCGTGATCGGCAGCATAGGAGTACCTACCCTTGTACTGCATCGCCAAGGCGACTCCATTTGCCCGATTGAAGAAAGCCGGCAGATCGCAGACCTGATACCGGCTGCACGACTGGTCGAGTACCCAGATGGCGATCATGCGTTCTGGACAGGAGATGTCGAGGCTCCTATCGCTGACATTCAAGAGTTCGTGTCGGAGCACAGCGAGGGCACCCCTCGGGTCGATCGAGTGCTCGCGACGGTACTATCTCTCGGTACGATGAAGGGCAATACTCGCTCGTACCGAGCTTTGGTCGAAGGTCATCGCGGCAATCTCGTGAACGTGGCTAGCGATGGGTTGCTGGCAACGTTCGACAGCCCCAGCCGCGCCGTTCGATGTGCCCTCGAACTCACACGGATGGAAAAGGAAGCCGGTCAGCTTCCATGCGTGGGATTGCATATCGGCGAAATCGAGCCGCGACGGCGAGAGACGTCTGGAATCGCTTTCGCTGTTGCAAGGAGCGTGATGCACCAGTCGCGGCCAGGCGAAGTCCTGGTCTCGCGCGTTGTAACCGATCTCGTCGCCGACAACGGGTTGCGTTTCGCCGAACGGGGCTCGCACGAGTTTCCGGGCCTGCCTGGACGGTGGGAACTCTACGCCGCAGGCCGGTGAGTCCCCAGCACTTCCCAAGAGAAGAGCAAGAGTTCCGACAGGTCTTCAGCCCATCCCGCCAGCTATCCTGCCTCTGCTTGCGAGACCGTTTGGCGTCGGTGGGGAGACAGCATGGCTGGAAAACGTGCTCATGAAGTCGTGATCGTTGGCGGGGGAATCGCCGGCAGCGCCTTGGCGGCGGTACTGGCGCGGAAGGGAATCGATGTTGCAGTTCTCGAGCGGGACACCGAACCGATCGATCGCGTGCGTGGCGAGTACATGGTGCCCTGGGGCGTCGCCGAACTGAAGCGGCTGGGTCTGCTCGACTGTCTCACTTCCGCTGGCGGAATCTTCGTCAAACGCAGCGTGCCATACGACGAGAACATGCCCGGCGACGCCGCACTATCCTTCGCGCTCGATATCTCCTCGGTATATCCGGAAGTGCCAGGATCGCTCTGTATGGGACATCCGGCGATGTGCGCTGCCCTTGGAAGGGCCGCCGAATCAGCCGGCGCCTCCTATCTACGGGCAGTCGAGAATATCGAGGTCGCGGCAGGAATCCCACCGCGCATCGCCGTCAGCAAGGACGGCGAGCGAATCGAATGGCAGCCGCGTTTGGTGATCGGTGCAGACGGGCGCAATTCGCGAGTCCGTCGACAGCTCGGCTTCCCGGTTCTGTTCGATCCGCCGCGCAACCTCCTCGGCGGCATGCTGGTCGACGGTGTGCCCGAATACCCACAGGACCAGCAGGTCATCGGAACGGAGGAGCGAACGCATTTCCTGATTTTCCCTCAGGGTGGAGACCGGTTGCGGCTGTACCTGTCCTTTGCATTCACCGACAAGGAGCCCTTCGTGGGACACGCACGGCAAGATAACGTCCTTGCCCGGTTCGCCAGCCTGCGCTGCCTCCCCTATGCGGCAAGCATCGCCAAGGCCCGCCCCATCGGTCCCTTCAATTCATTCTCGAACGAGGATCACTGGGTGGAAGACCCGAGTGCACCCGGTATCGTTCTCATTGGCGATGCCGCCGGACACAACGACCCGATCACCGGTCAGGGACTGTCGATCGCCTTGCGCGACGTCCGTCTGGTCAGCGAGGCCATTCTCAGCGGTGGCTGGGACCATAGTTCATTCCGACCCTATGTGGACGAACGGCTCGAGCGAATGCGTCGCTTGAGGATCCTCTCCCGGTTCGTCACGACCCTGCGGGCAGAATTCGGAGAAGAAGCTCGCTTGCGGCGCCAGCGGGCGGGCCGACGGATTCGGGTCGAGAAAATGCCGTCGCCCCTCCCCGCGTCCCTTATAGGGCCCGAGCGTCTCCCGCCGGCCGCCTTCCAGCAAGCAACGATCGATGCGCTGCTTGCTCCCTGACTGAGCTGGATTTCAAACCTGCTTCTTCGCCGGAGACCAGCCGTAGATCTTCTGCAGCGAGCCGCCCATCAGGATTTCACGATCGCTGTCGGACAGGCGGTCGGTCACGCGGAAGGCGTCGACGCCCTCCTTGTAGGTGAGCAGCGCCACCGCGCGCGTCCAGTCGGTTCCCCACATGCAGCGGTCCAGCGTGAAAGCATCGAAGATGCGGCCCAGCGGATCCCAGATGTCCTTGAAGGGGAACTTCTCGTGGCTGAGCGTGCAGGCGCCCGTGATCTTCACGACGACGTTCGGATGCTCGGCCAGGGCCAGCAGCTTGGGCAGTTCGTGCCAAGGGTCCTGCGGCGGCGGCGGCGCCATCGGCTGTTCCAGGCCGAGATGATCGATCACCAGGGTGGTGTTCGGGTTGCGTTTGGCAAGTTCGGCGACCTGCGGCAGACGCCCACGCGCCATCAGGTTGACCGGCAGGTCGTGTTTGGCCGCGGCGGCCAGCACCCGGTTGATGCCGGGATCGGCCGCGTCGGTCGAGATCTCCGGCGTGAACATGATGCGGATGGCGACCGTGCCGTCCATCGCCGCCCAGTCCGCGATCGTGCCCTCGACCTTGGGATCGTTGGCATTGACCGGCTTGATGACGCCGAACCGGCCGGGATGCGCCTTCTGGACGCCGACCGCATAGCTCTCGTCCCAGCGGTACATCGTGTAGACCGAGACCAGCAACGCGCCGTCGACGCCGACCGAGTCCATCGCCTTGATCATGTCCTCGGCGGTGACCTCGGGCGGGCCTGCCAGCACGGCCGTCCACGGGCGGCCCGGGTGATTGCGCTCGTAGCAGTGAACCTGGGCGTCGATGATCGGCATGCGCTTCTCCCGTGGTGAGTTGGCGGACGGTACCGCCGCCTCCGCATTTGTCATGGAAATTCGGGCGGCCCCTTCACCAGGCGGTACGATTCCCACAGCGCGATGAATGCATCGATCCCGTAAGAATTGACGCCACCCTCACCCCTCTTCCACCGGAGGATGTTGCAATGGCCATCAAGGGCAAGCAGTCGGTCGGACAGATCGGCATCAGCCTCATCGTCCAGGACGTGGCCGCCGCCGCCGACTTCTATCGCGACATCATCGGCGCCGAAGAGATCCGGCGCAGCTTTGCGCACAACCCGGGCGAACCGGCCGGTCCGGAACCCCTGAGCGCCGAATTGGTCGTCGCGGGTGCTCGCCTCTATGTGGCGAAAGAGAACCCGCGCTGGCGCGAAGCGCCCCGGCCCGACTGGCCCCGCTCGCCTCTCTCGGCCGGAGCCTCCTCGGGATTCCTGATCGTCTATGTCGACGACGTGGACGACGTGTTCGCTCGGGCCCTGGCCGCCGGCGCGACGTCCCTTGCCCCGGGACAGGCTCCGGAAGAAACCTATTGGGGCGACAAGGTGGTTCGCATCCTCGATCCCTTCGGCCATGGCTGGGTCCTCCAGAGCCGGCTCGAGGATGTTGCAGAGGAGGATCTCGCCGTGCGCTTCGCGGCCCAGCGCGACCGCGTCCGCGCGGAGCGGGCAGCGCGGCGGGCATGACCGTCGAAGCCGTGCGCGCCTTCCTGTCGGCGCATGCCCCCGATCTCGAGGTCGTCGAGCTGGAAGCCAGCACCGCCACCGTCGAGATGGCGGCACGGGGCCATGGCGTTGCGCCGGCACAGATCGCCAAGACGCTGTCGCTGCGCATCAAGGACCGGGCGCTGCTGATCGTGGCCTCGGGCGACGCGCGGCTGAACAATCGCAAGATCAAGGACGTGCTGGGCGGCAAGCCGCGCATGCTCGGCGGCGACGAAGTCGTGGCCCTGACCGGCCATCCGGTGGGCGGCGTCTGTCCGTTCGGTCTGGTGACGCCGCTGCCGGTCTATTGCGACCTCTCGCTCAAAGCCTTCGACGAGGTCGTGCCCGCCGCCGGCTCGATCAACTCGGCCGTGCGCATCGCACCGGAGCGCATGGCTGCCCTCGTGAACGCCGAATGGATCGACGTCTGCGACCGGCCGCAAGAAGCCGGGTGAGCCTTCTCAGGCTTTCACGACCTTCTGTTCCTCCAGCCGGTCGGTGGCCGGCGGCGGCGTGCGCGAGAGATCTGAAATCTCGGCGCGCAGTTCGGGCGTCATGTCGATCTCGACCGAGGCCAGCGAGTCCTTCAGCTGCTCGAGATTTCGGGCGCCGATGATGGGCGCCGTGATGGCGGGGTGTGCGCCCACCCAGGCGATGGCCGCGCTGACCGGATGCAGGCCCTTCTGCCTGCAGAAGGCGACGTACTTCTCCGACGTCTCGAAGGCCCACTCCTCGCCGTAGCGCGCCTCGTACATCTTGTTGGTCTTGAGCCGCCCCGTGGCCTCGCCCGAGTATTTGCCCGACAGGAGACCGGCGGCGGCGGGGCTGTAGGGAATGACGCCGATGCCGTTGGCGGCGGCCATCGGCAGCAGCTCGACCTCGGCCTGGCGCTTCACCAGGTTGTACATCGGCTGGATGACCTGCAGGCGCGCCCAGTTGTTGCGCTCCTGGATGTCGACCGCGCGCTGGGTCTGCCAGGCGGACCAGTTGCTGACCGCGGGATAGATGACCTTGCCCGAGCGCACGAGGTCTTCGAGGCCGCGCATCATCTCGTCGATCGGTGTCACCGGGTCGAAGCGATGGAGGAACAGCACGTCGATCCGGTCGGTCTGGAGCCGGCGCAGGCTCGCCTCCACCGCCTGCACGACATGACGCCGGTTGGCGCCACCCGCATTCACGTCGGGCCCGGTCTTGTTGAAGCACTTGGTGCTGATCACCAGGTCGTTGCGGTGATCCTTCGCCAGCCGGCCGAGGATCTCTTCCGACCGGCCCTTGTTGTACTCGTTGGCCGTGTCGAAGAAGTTGATGCCGGCGTCGCGCACCGCCTTGTACATCGAAGCCGAGGTCGCCTCGTCGGCATCGCCGCCGAACGACATGGTGCCGAAGCAGAGTTGCGAGACATGGATGCCGGTGCGGCCGAGGGGCTTGGTTTTCATGGCTCCCTTCTAGCATGCGGCGACAAGGTTCTGCAGCCGCCATGGAAAACCGTCCCGCGAGCCCTTATGAGAGCACCACGATTTCGAGCAGGATGTATCGTGGCGAGAAAGACAATCGCGAAGAAGCCCAAGGCAGCGGCGCCCCGGCGCCGGAGGGCCAACCGTCCCAACCTGCCGGAACGCATCCTCGACGTCGCGGAAGAACTGTTCGGGCGTGTCGGTTATGGCGGCGCGACCACCCGGGCCATCGCCAGCCGCGCCCGCGTGAACGTCGGGCAACTGCACTACTACTTCGAGTCCAAGCGCGCGATCTTCGAGGCGGTGGTGGCACGGCACGGCAAGGAGGTCACCGAGCGGCGGCGCCAGCTTCTGCTGGAAGCCCAGGCCCGCCATCCGCGCGGCATCGTCCCGCTCGACGTGCTGGTTGATGCGCTGGTCCGTCCGCTCCTGCTGGCCGAACCGCGGGCCGGCGGGCGGCGGACCTCGATGCAGATGCACGCCCGCCTCTTCACCGATCCGGACGATACCGCCAGCATGGTTCGGGCCGACATCTACGACGAGACCAACGCGCTCTATGTCAATGCCATCCGCCGTGCCCTGCCGAAGATCCCGGCGAAGACGCTCTACTGGCGCTATTACTTCATGATGGGCGCCTACGTCTGGACCCTGCTGCAGCCCGGCCGCCTGGAGTCGATCTCCCAGGGGCGCTGCGATCCCGCGGACATGGAGGCCGCCATCCGCGAGATCGTTCCGTTCGTCTGCGCCGGCCTCGCCGCGCCGGTCGGGCGCTAAGCGGTCTTCACCCGGCTCTTCAGGCGGCAGCGGCATTTGTCGAACTGGTGGAGTTCCACCATGTTGCCGCATGGATCGTTGAGGAAGAGCTGCTCGGCGTCGGGGCCGGTGGCGCCCTTCAGCGACCAGTAGTCCGCGCCGAGCCGGTCGAGTTCGGCCTTGGTCTCGACGATGCTCTCGACGGCCAGCGCCACGTGCGGCACGGTCGGATCCTTGCCCGGCCCTTGAGCGAAGCGCGACGGCAGGTCGCCGCCGATCAGGTGGATCTGCCCCACCTCGCCGATGTTGATCCACATGCCGGGGATGCCCGGGATCTCCGGCCGGCCGGTGTCATGCTCGAGGCCGAGGACGCCGGTGTAGAAATTCTTGAGGTCCTGGATCGTCTTGTCGTCGGCGTCGATCCGCACGCCCTGATGATGAAGTTCGAGCACCTTGATCGCCATCTCTGCTCCTCCCGAGCGTTGTCTGATTGAGGCGAAGTATCGTGATCGCGCACGACATGGTCAATCGACCAACAAATTAGGTCGCTTGACCTGCACGCGCGACACAAGCATCGTTGCGACAAGAACAAGCGCCGCGGCGCCGGGAGGAATTCGATATGCGGACCAAGCGGGCCGCCGACTGGACACCGTCGGCGACGTTGCCCAACACGCCGGTTTCGTTCACCGGCGTCACCTACGCGGAGATGCTCGAACGCGCCCGCGCGCTGGTGCCGGCGATCGCCGCGCGCGCCGGGGAGTGCGAGAGACTGCGCCGCCTGCCCGACGAGACCGAACGCGACCTGCATCGCACCGGCCTCTTCCGCATGGTCCAGCCGGCGAGGGTCGGCGGTGCCGATCTCGATGTCGGCATCCTGGTCGACACCTGCGCGGAGATCGCCCGCGCCTGTCCGTCGACGGCGTGGAACCTCGGCAATCTTTCCAGCCATCACTGGATGCTGGGCTACTTCCATCCCGAGGCGCAGGACGAGATCTGGGACGCCTCGCCCGACGTGCTGATCGCCACCTCGCTGGTTTTCCCCGCCGGCCGCGGCCGCAAGGTCGAAGGAGGCTACGAGGTCTCGGGCCGCTGGCCGCTCTCCTCCGGCGTCGACAATTCCGACTGGAACATGCTGGGCTTCATGGTGCGCGAGCGCGACGATGGCCCGCCGGTCGACCAGCGCTTCGCCCTGGTCCATCGCTCGCAGTACGAGATCATCGACACCTGGCATGCGGTCGGTCTCTCCGGCACCGGCTCGAACGACGTCGAGATAAAGAACCTCTTCGTCCCCGATGTGCGCACCATCTCGGCCTGGACAATGAACGGCAAGGCGCATGCCGGCTCGACGGTAAATCCCTCGCCGCTGTTCCGCCTGCCCATGCTGGCCCTCGGTCCCTACGTCCTGTCGGGCGTGATGCTGGGCTGCGCGCGCGGCGCCTATGAAACCGTGGTGGGTACGGCCCGCAAGCGCAACGCGACCACGACCGGCCAGCCGGTGGGTGCCAGCCAGCCCGTCCAGATCAAGGTCGCCGAGGCGAGCGTCCGCATCGACACCGCCGAGATGCTGATGCGCCGGGCCTGCGAGCACGCGATGGTCGTGGCTCGATCCGGCGCCGACGCGGCCCACGAGGACAAGCTGCGCTACCGGCGCGACGCCTTCTTCTCCGCCCGCCTCTGCCTCGAGGCGGTGGACATCCTGATGGGCATCGCCGGATCGGGCGGGCTGCACCTGTCCGGCTCGATGCAGCGGCTGTTCCGCGATGCGCACGCAGCGAATGCGCACATCATGTTCTCGACCGACGTTCAGGGTGCATTGTTCGGCCAACACGCACTCGGCATGGCCGGGCCACCGCCGCTGCTCTGAAGCAACGACGCCATAAGAAGATCAACGAGTGGGAGGAAAGAAGAATGTCAGTGTCATCGTTCATTGCCAGATTGGCCGGCGCCACGGCGCTGGTCGGCCTGTCGGCCTTCGCGGCCCAGGCGCAGACGTCGGGTGAACCCGTCAAGATCGGCGCCATCGTCTCCGTCACCGGCGCGGGCGCCGGCCTCGGCGTGCCCGAGCGCAACGGCCTCCTGCTGGCCGAGAAGGACATCAACGCCAAGGGCGGCATCAAGGGCCGCCCGATCAAGATCATCGTCGAGGACGACGCGTCCAATCCCGACACCGCGCTCAGCAAGGCCAACGACCTGATCTTCGGCCAGAAGGTCCAGGCCCTGCTCGGCCCCTCGCTGACCGCCAGCACCGTCGCGGTCGGCGGCGTGACCCATGCCAACAAGATTCCGCAGATCGCCTTCACCGGCATCGGTCCGGCGGTCGAGCGCGAGCGCAAGTGCGTGGCCCACGTCCTGCCGCCACAGCGGCTCAATGCGATGGCGCTGCTCGAATACGCCAAGAGCATCAAGGCGGCGAAGGTCGGCGTGCTGCATGACGCGGGCTACGGCAACGTCGTGATGGCCGAGCTGAAGCCGCTCGCCGACAAGTACGGCGTCAAGCTGGTCGCGGTCGAGAAGTTCGAGATCGGCGCCACCGACACCACCACCCAGGCCGCCAAGGTGAAGGCGACACAGCCCGATGCGGTGTTCATCATCGCCACCTCGGCCACGCCCTTCCGCAACGTCAAGCAGATCCAGATCGCCCAGCCGGTGATCGCCGCGATCGGCTCGTCGTCCTACGAGTACGTG
>Ga0209066_10003112_pt1 | contig 19329 bp, 20 predicted proteins | sample All_14_2_FD_187198 | JGI IMG/M metagenome (GOLD analysis project Ga0209066, IMG submission 187198) | Freshwater microbial communities in response to fracking from Pennsylvania, USA - Allegheny Zone_MetaG_DW_15 (SPAdes) (version 2) ... | reverse complement strand
CACCGCTCGATCTCGGCGGGCTCTTCCAGATCGCCAAGATCGACCGACCGAGCCTCAAGTACGCCAAGCACGTGCCAGTGACGCCGCTGCAGTTGCAGCCTGCCGAACCCAACGCGCCCGTCGATGTCTTCTCTGCCATGCGCCAGGGCGACGTTCTCGTGCATCACCCCTACGAGTCGTTCGCGACGAGCGTGCAGGCCTTCCTCGAGCAAGCCGCTCGTGATCCGAACGTGCTCGCCATCAAGCAGACGCTCTACCGCACGAGCGGCGACAGCCCCATCATCGAGTCACTGATCACTGCCGCCGAATCGGGCAAAGCTGTTCTTGCGCTCGTCGAGATCAAGGCGCGCTTCGACGAGCAGAACAACATCGAGTGGGCGCGCAAGCTCGAGAAGGCCGGCGTGCACGTCGTCTACGGGCTCGTCGGGCTCAAGACGCACTGCAAGCTCGCGCTCGTCGTTCGGCAAGAGAAGAGCGGCGAGCTCGCGCACTACGCGCACATCGGCACCGGTAACTACAACCCCAAGACGAGCCGCATCTACGAAGACTTTGGGCTGTTCACCGCCGACGACCAAGTGGGCAAAGAACTCACTCGACTCTTCAACGAACTGTCGGGCTATGCGATCGAGAAGAAGTTCAAGCGCATGCTCGTCGCGCCGCGCTACTTGCGTCGTGGGTTACTCAAGCTCATCCGCACCGAAACGCAGAACGCGCGGGCAGGCAAGCCGAGCGGAATCCGCATCAAGGTCAACTCGCTCGTTGACGAGGCCATCATCGACGCGCTCTATCGGGCGAGTCAGGCCGGCGTACCGATCGACATCATCGTTCGGGGTATTTGCGCGCTCGTGCCCGGCAAGGAAGGCCTGAGCGAGACGATTCGCGTGCGCAGCGTGCTGGGCCGCTACCTCGAGCACTCGCGCATCTTCGCGTTCCACAACGATGGTGATCCGCAGATCTATATCGGTAGCGCCGACATGATGCACCGTAATCTCGACCGCCGCGTCGAGGCGCTCATTCGCCTCACTGAACCGGCGCACCTCGACGAGATCGAGCATCTGCTCGACACCACCATGAGCGACCGAACGGCGTCGTGGCACCTCCAAGCCGACGGATCATGGCAACGCCGTCACCGCGACGATGCCAACAGGCCGCTCGCTGACCTGCAGAATGTCGTTATGAACTCGATTGCGGCCCGGCGGCGCCAGAGCGTCGCGAGAGCGTGAGCGGCCCCAGCACGGCGGCCTCCACGGCGGTCTACGCCGCGGGTGCCGTGCTGTGGAAACTCGTCGATGGCAAGGCGCGCATCCTTGTCGTGCATCGAACGCAGCACAAAGACGTCTCACTGCCGAAAGGAAAGGTCGATCCGGGCGAATCGCTACCGCGCACCGCGGCACGAGAGATCGCAGAAGAGACTGGTTTCGATGTCGACTTGGGCGCGCCCCTCGGCACGGTGGAGTACCGCCTGCCGAATGGCAGAGACAAAGTCGTGCACTACTGGTCGGCCGAGGTCGACCCGGGTGCTGCTGAGCGGCACAGCTACGAGGCGAACGGCGAGATCTTGGCGCTCGAGTGGGTGCCCATCGCGAAAGCCGCGAAGCGGCTGAGCTACGAGCACGATGCCGAACTCGTCGAGCGCTTTGCCGAGCAGCTCGACGCAGGTGCCGCCCGCACCTTCGCGCTCGTCGTGCTGAGGCATGGCAAGGCCATGCCGCACGACCAGTGGGATGGCCCCGACGCGACGCGGCCACTGCTGCACCGCGGTCTCGAGCAAGCTGACGCCGTCGCGAGTGGTATCGCCGCCTTCGGTCCTGAGGTGCTCGTCTCGAGCACGGCTGCCCGCTGCCTGTCGACGATCGCCCCGACCGCGATGTTGACGGGCCTCGAGGTCAAGGCGAGTCGCAGCATCAGTCAAGACGCGTACTCTCCCGATGCCACGCGCGTGCGCCGCCAGGTCGCGAAGCGCATCGCCGCGCGAAAGTCGGCGGTACTGTGCAGCCACGGCCCGGTCATTCCGCAGATCATTCAGGCAGCTGCCGAACTCGGCGGAGCGGGCATCTCGGCCCAGTTGCGCCGTAGCGCCGCGCTCGGCACCGGAGACTTCACCGTGTTGCACTTCACGCGCGAGACCGAAGAGCCTCGCCTCGTCGCTGTCGAGAGTCACGTTCCCGCGCTCGCGTGAGCACCCTGCTCGTTACCGCCCGTTCACCCAGTTAACCTTCCGTTTACTTTTCTCGGGGATGGTGTTTGACTGCGGGTCGACGCCTTGCGTCGCCCGCATTGCTCTGCTCCCACCAGGAAAGGACCCGGGTGCTCGACTCGCGCACTGCCTTCAGCGCGCTAGCCATCTCCCTCGTTCTCGGGGTCACCGGCTGCGCGGTCAACGAGCTCGATCGCGAAATCCTGCCCGGCACGCTCGTCGGCACGCTCGACGGAGCGGGATCGTCGGCACAAAGTGCCGCGCAAGAGGCCTGGATCGCCACGGTGCAGAACGCCAACGGTGGCCTCACGGTGAACTACGAGCCGAGCGGCTCGGGCGCGGGACGTGAAGCGTTTCTCGCGGGAGGCATCGACTACGCCGGCTCTGACTCCGCGCTGTCGCTCGACGAGCTCGCCGGCGACTTTGGCGCGTGCGTCGATGGCACGACGGCGATCGACTTGCCGCTCTACATCTCTCCGCTCGCGATCGTCTTCAACATCGACGGCGTTGACCGCTTGCAGCTCGACGCGGCCGTCACGGCGGCAATCTTTCGCGGCGACATCACGCAGTGGAACGACCCAGCGATCGTGGCATTGAATCCGGATGCTCAGCTGCCGGCCGCGACCATCACGGCGGTGCACCGCTCCGACGCTTCAGGCACCACGAAGAACTTCACCGACTATCTCGCGCAGGCAGCGCCCGAGGTGTGGCAGGCTGACGCCGGCGACAGTTGGCCATACGGCGGCGAGTCTGCTCAGGGCAATTCTGGCGTCGTCAACGCGGTGGCCAATGGGCTCAACACGATCGGCTACGCCGACGCCTCGCGTGCAGGAGACCTCGGCATCGCCGCCCTTCGCGTCGGAGAAGAGTTCGTCGACTTCACTCCTGAAGCGGCGGCAGCGGTCGTCGAACGCTCTCCCTTCGCCGAAGGCAGAGCCGACAACGACCTCGCGATCGATCTTGATCGCACCATCACCGAACCTGGCACGTACCCCCTCGTTCTGGTGAGCTACGTCATCGCCTGCCAGCACTACCGCGATGCCGACACGGCGGAGCTCGTTCGCGGGTACCTCTCTTTCGTCGCCAGTGACGAGGGTCAGGCCGTGGCGGCGGAGTTCGCCGGTTCCGCGCCGCTGAGCGAGGGTCTCGCCGCTCGGGTTCTCGAGGCGATCGAGAGCATCCGATGAGCGCCCCTACCGGCAACGGGATGATCGGCACAGCCCGCGACCGGCTCGGCGACGTTGTCTTCCGACGACTGGCGCTCGTCGCGGGAGTGACCATCCTCGTGGCGCTCGCCGCCGTCGCCGTCTTCCTCGTCGCCCAGTCCATCCCGGCGTTTCTCGCTGATCCGTCCGAACTGCGGGGAGAGCCTGAGAGCTTCTGGCACTACGTTGCACCGCTCGCTTTCGGCACCGTGTGGGCGGCCGCGCTCGCGTTGCTCATGGCGATTCCCCTGTCGATCGGCATCGCCCTCTTCATCTCGCACTACGCCCCGCGTCGGCTCGCTCAACCTCTCGGCTACATCGTCGACCTGCTCGCTGCCGTGCCGAGTGTCGTGTACGGGCTCTGGGGCATCACCGTGCTCGCTCCCGCCGCCGTGCCGTTCTACATCTGGTTGACCGACAACCTCGGGTGGTTCCCGCTCTTTGCACCTCCCGCCTCGGGCACCGGGCGCACGGTGCTCACCGTCGCGATCGTGCTCGCCGTCATGGTCTTGCCGATCATCACGGCCCTCTGTCGCGAAGTCTTCGTCCAGACGCCGGTCTTGCACGAAGAGGCCGCCTACGCCTTGGGGGCCACGCGATGGGAAGTGATTCGCATGACGGTCTTCCCCTACGCGCGCTCGGGCATTGTTTCGGCATCGATGCTCGGCCTCGGCCGCGCGCTCGGCGAGACGATGGCCGTCGCCATGGTGCTCTCGCCCTCGGCGATCATCAGTCTTGCCATTCTCACGCCCGAGAACCCGTCGACGATCGCGGCGAACATCGCGCTCAACTTCCCCGAGTCGGCAGGCCTGCAGGTCAACGCGCTCATCGCCACAGGGCTCATCCTCTTCGTCATCACCCTCGTCGTGAACTCGATCGCCCGCGCGATCGTCTCTCGACACGAGCGAGCGCTGGAGTCACGATGACCATCACCTCTCGCTCGACTCGCGCGACCTCGACCTCGCTGCCCAACGTCTACACCTCGGGCAGGTTGCCTCGTTGGTTCGCTCCCACGCTGTTCGGCGCGACCCTCGCGGTGGGGCTCGGAGTCGTCGCATTGCTCGCGAGCGCCGGCGCTCTGCCCGAGTTCTCGATCGTGCTCGCCGTGCTCGTCGGGGTCGTGCTCTACGCCGTACTGATTACGGTCATCGCCCACGCGGCGGAGGGTCGCAGGGCAGCGACCGATCGGCTCGTGACCTCGCTCGTCATCACAGCCTTCGTCGTCGCGTTGCTGCCCCTCATCTCGCTGCTCTGGACAGTCGTCTCCAACGGTCTCGGCCGGTTCGACATCACCTTCTTCACCCACTCAATGCGCAGTGTCATCGGGGAGGGCGGAGGGGCTCTGCACGCCATCGTGGGCACGCTCATCATCACGGCGCTCGCCACCGTCATCGCCGTGCCAGTCGGGCTTCTCACGGCGATCTACCTCGTGGAATACGGCCGAGGCCGACTGGCGCGAGCGATCACGTTCTTCGTTGACGTCATGACGGGCATCCCGTCGATCGTGGCCGGTCTCTTCGCCTACGCGCTCTTCGCGCTCTTCTTCGGAGAGGGCGTGCGCATGGGCTTTGCCGGTTCGGTCGCGCTAGCGGTGCTCATGGTGCCGGTCGTGGTGCGATCAAGTGAAGAGATGCTCAAGCTCGTGCCCGACGAACTACGAGAAGCCTCCTACGCGCTCGGCGTGCCGAAGTGGCGCACCATCGCCCGGGTCGTTCTGCCCACTGCGGGAGCAGGCATCGTGACGGGTATCACCCTCGCGATCGCACGCGTGATCGGCGAGACGGCGCCTCTGCTCATCGTCGCTGGCTTCACCTCGAGCATGAACTACAACCCCTTCAGTGAGCGCATGCAGAGTCTGCCCGTGTTCGTCTACACGCAATATGCCAACCCCGGTTCTCAAGTCGACTTCTATCTCGAGCGGGCCTGGGCCGGTGCGTTGACGCTCATCCTCATCGTCATGGCGCTCAACCTCGCTGCCCGACTCATCACCCGCATCTTCACGCCGCGCACGCGCCGCTAGCCCACCGACCACCAGCCTTCAGGAGTCCGACGTGTCCAAGCGCATCGAAGTCAGTGACCTCAACGTCTACTACGGCAGCTTCCTCGCCGTCGAGGGCATCAACCTCACGATCGAACCTCGTAGCGTCACCGCCTTCATCGGCCCCTCCGGCTGCGGAAAGTCGACGTTCTTGCGCACTCTCAACCGCATGCACGAGGTCATTCCGGGAGCCCGTGTTGAGGGTCACGTGCTCGTCGACGGCGACGACCTTTATGGGCCAGGGGTCGACCCTGTGCTCGTGCGTCGCCAGGTGGGCATGGTCTTCCAGCGCCCGAACCCCTTCCCGACGATGTCGATTCGCGACAACGTGCTCGCGGGGGTCAAGCTCAACAACCGCCGCATCAGCAAGAGCGACGCCGACGATCTCGTCGAGAAGTCGCTGCGGGGCGCCAACCTGTGGAACGAAGTGAAAGATCGCCTTGACCGACCCGGATCGAGCATCTCGGGCGGCCAACAGCAAAGACTGTGCATCGCGCGCGCGATTGCTGTCTCACCCGACGTGCTGCTCATGGACGAGCCCTGTTCGGCGCTCGACCCGATCTCGACGCTCGCGATCGAAGACCTCATTGAAGAGCTCAAGAACGATTACACGATCGTCATCGTGACGCACAACATGCAGCAGGCGAGCCGGGTGAGCGACAAGACGGCGTTCTTCAACATTGCGGGCACGGGTAAGCCGGGCAAGCTCATCGAGTACGACGACACGGCGACGATCTTCTCGAACCCGAGCGTGAAGGCGACCGAAGACTACGTCTCGGGCAAGTTCGGATAGCGCTGAGCTCGCGTTCAGGCGTTCTGGCGACGAGCCGATTGCTCGTCGTCATCGTGCACCGTGAACCGATAGCCGACGTTGCGCACGGTGCCGATGAGTGACTCCATGTCGCCGAGCTTGGCGCGCAAGCGCCGCACGTGCACGTCGACGGTGCGCGTGCCGCCGAAGTAGTCGTAGCCCCACACTTCGCTGAGCAGCTGTTCACGAGTGAACACGCGACTCGGGTGGGTCGCGAAGAATCGCAGCAGCTCGAACTCTTTGAAGGTGAGGTCGAGCGTTCGACCGTGCACTTTCGCCGAGTAGCTCGCTTCATCAATGACGACACCCGAGGCCTTGATCATCGATGAGCCCTCGTCGCGAGACTGGCGCCCGACGGCGAGCCTCAGTCGAGCATCCACTTCGGCGGGCCCCGCGGTGTCGAGAAGCACGTCGTCGACACCCCACTCTGCGCTGATCGCGGTGAGTCCGCCCTCGGTGAGCACGACGATGATGGGTGAGCCTGCTCCGGTGGTCGTGAGAATCTTGCACAGCGCTTTCGCGCTCGCGAGGTCAGAGCGGGCGTCAACGATGATGACGTCGGCAGGAGGCGCGCCGACGAGCGCCGCCGGTTCCGCCGGAATGCGACGAACTCGGTGGCTGAGCAGACCCAGTGCGGGCAGAACGTCAGTGTTCACCTGCGAGGTCAGGATGAGCAGCTGCGCCATGCGTCCTCCACGGTGTCGACCTCAGTGTACTGGCGCGCTTAGCATGGTCAGCATGTCCCGTACGGTCGCGACCGCCTTGCCCGTGTGGCTCGCCGTCATCGGGGCCGTTGTTGCTCTCGGGCTACTCGTCGAACCGGCTAACTGGCCTCCGCTTCTCGCGATCATCGCGGGGGGAGCCATGCTGCTGACGTTCGTCATTCAAGTGAGCCTGCAGTCGAAAGACGGGCTCGTCCATCGCATGCTCGTGACGGTGACCGGCGCGGTCGTCGTACTCGCCCTCGCGAGTCTCGTGCCCCTGGTTCCCCTGCTGGCGGATGCTCTCGGCTCGGCCGCGTAGACTGAGCACATGCTGCTCGCACTCGAGATCTTCTTCCTCGGCCTGCTGGGGCTCGCGACGCTCGCCATCGGCTTCGTCTCGGCCGTCGTGCTCGTCAACCTCTACCGCGGTCAGCGCTGAGTCGGAGGCGGTCGTGCTCTCGCTCGACGCCGACCTGCCCGCTGAGCTCGCGCCCCTCGCCTGGCTCATCGGCGTATGGGAAGGCACAGGGGTCGTCCACTACGACGACAACGGCCGCACGCGCGAGCACGAATTCGGCCAGCGTGTGAGCTTCAGCCACGACGGCCTCAACTACCTCAACTACTCCTCAAGCACGTGGTTGCTCGACGACCGCAACACTCCTCTCAGCGCTGAGGCCGGCTACTGGCGATTGCATCGGCCCTCCGAGCCAGGTGATCCCGGACCGGGCATGCTGCCCGGCGAAGGGCCGCGGCCCTACACGACGGCAGAGCAGGTCGAGACACTGCGTGCGCCGCACGGCGGCTTCGACGTCGAAGTCGCTCTCATTCACCCGGGAGGGGTGAGCGAGCTCTACCTCGGCCGAGCAGCCGGCCCGCGCATTGACCTGCAGACAGACGCCGTCATGCGCTCGGCGAGCGCGAAAGAGTACGCAGCGGCCACGCGAATCTACGGTCTCGTCGACGGCAAGCTGTTATGGGCATGGGACATCGCCGCGCTCGGCAACGACTTGCGCACGCACGCCCCAGGAACCCTGGTGCGCGATGAGTGAGAGTTCTCCTGTGCCTGCGCCTCACCCCGCTCCCGCCGAGCACTATGGCGAGCCCATGGCCGAGCAGCGAATGCTCGCCGCAGGCCGCGCACTCGTCGACCTCTCTGACCGCGGCATCGTCACCGTGACTGGGCCGGATCGACTTACCTGGCTCGACTCGCTCACCTCGCAATCGCTCACCGATCTCAGCCCGGGCGAGAGCGCCGAGACGCTGTTGCTCGACCCCCACGGCCGCATCGAGCACGCGATGAACGTGCTCGACGACGGAACGACAACCTGGTTGCTCGTCGAAGGATCAGCCGCGGCGACACTGGCAGCCTGGCTCGATCGCATGCGCTTCATGTTGCGGGTCGAAATCGCTGACGTGAGCGCCGAGTGGGCCGCCGTTGGGCAGTTCATGCCTGACGGTGCGGCGCTCCTCGTCGAGCCCGCCGCACCGCACGGCGTTCCGCTGCTGTGGCGCGACCCCTGGGTCGACGTGCGAGCGGGCGGTTGGCAGTACGCGAGCGTGAGCGAGCATCCCGGTGCCGCATTCCCCTTTGCGTGGATGCTCGTGCCCCGCGTCTCGCTGCCTGATCATCTTTCCGGTGCCCCTCGTGCGGGCTCGCTCGCGCTCGAGGCTTTGCGCATCGCTGCGTGGCGCCCCCGCTACGGCACCGAGGTCGACGAGCGCACACTCCCGCACGAACTCGACTGGCTTCGCAGTGCGGTGCACCTCAGCAAGGGCTGCTATCGCGGCCAAGAGACCGTGGCCAAAGTGCACAATCTCGGGCACCCGCCCCGCCGAGTCGCCCTGCTGCACCTTGATGGCTCCGAATCGCTGCTGCCTGCCGGTGGTGCCGCGGTGCTACTCGGCGGCGAGGCCGACGCTGCCGAAGTTGGAGTCATCACGAGCGCCGCGCGCCACCACGAGTTGGGGCCCATCGCACTCGCGGTGCTCAAGCGATCGCTCGACCCGGCGGCCACGCTCGTCGTCGACATCGACGGCGAGCGCGTTGCTGCCGCACAGCAGGTCATTGTGCCGCCCGGCGCCGGTGCCGTGGCCGAGGTGCCCCGACTTCCCAGGCTCGGAGCCGTGCGGCGGCCGTCGTGAACCCGGGCGGCGAGGGGCTGGCGCGGCTCGAGCGCAGCATCCGCCGCCGCATGGATGCTCGCGCCGCGATCGACCGCGTCGTGCGCTCGCTACCCGCCGTTGTACAGATCGTCGTCGCGGCGACCGCTGCGTACCTCATCGCACGATACGGGCTCGGCCACGAGGTGCCGCTCGTTGCCGTGACGGTCACGATCACCGCACTCGGTCTGGCACGCGACGCTCGACCGAGGCGCGTGCTCGATGCCGTCATCGGTATCAACGTCGGCATCGTCGTCGCGGCACTGCTCGTGAGCGTCTTCGGCCGCGGTGCCTGGCAGCTCGCCGTCATCCTCGCAGTGGCACTTCTTGTCGCCCGCGCCGTGTCGCCGTCTCCGGGCTTCGCGATCGCGGCGGCGGTGCAGTCAGTCATCGTCGCAGTGCTGCCTGATCCGACCACCGGCGTGTTCGCCCGTAGCCTCGACGGGCTCGTCGGCGGAGTCATAGCCTTGCTGGTCACCGCACTCATTCCACGGTTCGACGTGTTCACCGAGCGTCGTGAGGCCGCAGCGCTCTTCTCATTGCTCGACCAGTCGTTGCGGGGTCTTGTCGACGCGCTCACTCACGGCAGCGAAGCCGAGGCCGATCTCGCGCTCGCGCGAGCTCGGCGCTCGCAACCTCTCGTCGACCAGTGGACGCTCTCTCTCGAGAGCGCGCACGCCGTTGCCGCGATCTCTCCGTGGTTGCGTAGCCGTCGCCCTCGGCTCGAGGCCGAGTCGCGGCTGCTGGGTGCCGCCGACCTTGCGACGCGGCACGTTCGCACCCTCGCGCGGCGCATCGACGTGCTCGTGCGTGACGGTCAACCCCGTCCTGAACTTGCCGCGCTGATCGCCGACACCGCCGAGACCCTGAGGTTGCTCGGCCGCAGTCGAGACGACGAGGCGGCGCGCTACGCGGCGCGAACCCTCGCCACCGGGCTCGCGGGCCGGTGCAGCCCGCACGCGCTCTCCGGAATCGGCGATCAGACCGTCGTGCTGCTCGTGAGGCCGCTCGTCGTCGACATCCTCACGGCACTCGGCGCTTCTGACGCTGAGGCGAGGGCCGCACTGCCCCCGCTCTAGGCCCTGTCGCCGATCTAAGCCCCGCCGCCGCTCTAGGCGCAGCCGAGCGGCTGCACGGCCGACCACTCGACCGTGAGCTCACCCAGTCGCCACCTGGCGGGACCGTCGAGAACGGGCCACCCGGAATCGCGCAGCCCGCCGACGGCCGCGAGCCACCGCTGCCTCGGTGAGAACGTCGCGAGGGGAGCGTGCCGAGCCCACTGGGCGTCGAGCTCGCGCAGGAGAGCGTGCACGCCCTCGCCGGGCACGTTGCGGTGGATGAGCGCCTTCGGTAGCCGCTCGGCGACGATCGATGGATGCTCGAGCGAGGCAAGGTGCAGCGCCACCGTCAACGACCGCGGGCCCTCGGGGTCGAGCGCTACCCAGCTCGCAACGCGACCCACTTCACTGCACGTGCCCTCGACGAGCAGCCCCTCCGGTTGCAGCCGTGAGCGCAGCAGATGCCAGGCCGCTGCCACTTCAGCCTCGTCGTACTGTCGAAGAACGTTGGCGGCGCGAATCACTGCTGGCCGGGCATCCCCCTCGAGCGGCACTTCGAAGCCGCCGCGTTGAAAGCTCAGCCCTTCCCGGGCGAAGGGGGCCGCGGCGGCGACACGCTCGGGGTCGATCTCGATGCCCACGACGCGGGCGTCCGGCCGAACACGCCGGGCGCGCTCGAGAAGTTCCAGAGCGGTCCAGTGGGCAGCCCCGTAGCCGAGGTCGACGAGAAGAGGGTCGTCGGTGCGCCGCAAGACGGGGTGCGCTGCGATCCAGCGGTCGATGCGTCGCAAGCGGTTCACGCCGGTCGTGCCTCGCGTGATGCGTCCCTCCGCCATGCGCTCATTCTCGCAGTCGCCCACCGTGGCGCCGTCACGGGCCTCGATAGGCTGGAGGCATGACGAACACGCTGATCCTTGTGCGCCACGGCCATTCCGAGTGGAACGAGAAGAACCTCTTCACGGGCTGGGTCGACGTCGGCCTCACCGAGCGTGGCCGCCAGGAGGCGGCGCGGGCGGGCCAACTCATCCGGGAGTCGGGTCTCGAGCCTCGCGTGCTCTACACGAGCCTGCTCAAGCGAGCCATTCACACCGCCAACATCGCGCTCGCCGAAGCCGACCTCGACTGGCTGCCGGTGAAGCGCAGCTGGCGGCTCAATGAGCGCCACTACGGAGCGCTCCAGGGTCTCGACAAGGCCGAGACTCTTGCGCGTCACGGAGAAGAGCTGTTCATGACGTGGCGCCGCAGCTTCGACACCCCCCCGCCGCCGCTCGACGACGACAGCGAGTTCAGCCAGGTGCACGATCCGCGCTACATCGGCATCGACGGAGAAGTGCCCCGCACCGAGAGCCTCAAGATCGTCATCGAACGCATGTTGCCGTACTGGCTGAGCGACATCACGCACGACGTCGCCGCTGGACGCACGCCGCTCGTGGTCGCTCACGGCAACTCTCTGCGTGCGCTCGTGAAGCACCTCGACGGCATCAGCGACGACGACATCGCTGGGCTCAACATTCCTACGGGCATCCCGCTCGTGTACGAGCTTGACGACGAGTTCCGCCCGGTCGCTCCCGCGCGCTATCTCGACCCCGAGGCCGCAGCCGCTGGCGCCGCCGCCGTCGCGGCTCAGGGCGCCAAGCACTAGTCGCCACCACGCACGACGGCCCCGAGGTCTTCCTCGGGGCCGTCGTGCGTGCGGGTGGATGCCCGCCTAGTCTTCGTCTGCCTGCACCCAGTCGCCCGTGGCCAGGTACTGCACCTTCTTCGCGATCGACACGGCGTGGTCGGCGAAACGCTCGTGGTAGCGCGATGCGAGGGTGGCGTCGACGGTGTCGACGGCCTCGCCCTTCCAGGTCTCACCCAGCACTTTGTCGAACACGCTGAGGTGCAGCGCGTCGATCTTGTCGTCCTCGTTGCGGATCTCTTCGGCGATTGCCGTGTCTTCCGTCTGGAGCAGGGTGACGAGCTTGCGGGCGATCTCGACGTCGAGCGCGCCCATTTCTTTGAACGTGCCGCGCAGGCTCTTCGGAACCACCTTGTCGGGGAACCGGTAGCGCGAGAGCTGGGCGATGTGCTCGGCCATGTCGCCCATGCGCTCGAGAGAGGCACTGATACGCAGAGCACTGACGACGACTCGGAGGTCGCGCGCCACGGGCTGTTGGCGAGCGAGAATGTTGATCGCGAGTTCGTCGAGTTCGGCGGCGGCGAGGTCGATCTTCGCGTCGTCGGCGATCACGGTCTCTGCGAGCGACACGTTCGACTCGTTGAACGCGCGCGTGGCGTGGTCGATCGATTCGGCCACAAGGCCTGCGATCTCGACGAGTCGCTCTCGCACTTCGAGCAACTCTTGCTGGAACACTTCACGCATGGGTCTCACGTCCTCTTGTCTTGGGCGGCGCAGTCTGCGAATCACAGTGCCGATCAGCAGTGAACGGCACGTTGCCCAAAGATGAACTCTTCACCGACGGCGCGGATCCGGCCGCGAACGGCCCGAAGGCGTCGTCGTCGGTGTCTAATCTAGTGCTCATGGACTCGGCACAGCTCGTGCCCCTCGCTCTCGCGCTCGGCGCGCTCGTGGGGGGCGGTGCTGTTGCCACCGTCGTCGCCTCCGCCCGACGCGGGCGAATGGCTGCCGAAGTGGCGTCGACGACCGTGCCCGATGGCGTCGATCAGGTCATCGAGGCGCTCGAATCGGCGGGGCTCGTTCTCGACCCCAGCAATAACGTCGTGCGAGCATCCCCTGGGGCGCGCTCTCTCGGTCTGGTCTGGCACCGCACGCTCGTGCATCCACGACTGCTTGAGCTCGTCGACCGAGTGCGCCGCTCGGGTGAGGCGGTGACCGAAGAGGTCGAGCTCACGCGCGGACCGCTCGGCGACGCGGCGCTCTTTCTCAAGGTGCGTGTTGCTCCGCTGGGCGCGCGCTTCACGATGCTGCTCGCCGAAGACCGCACCGAGGCGCACCGTCTCGATGCTGTGCGGCGCGATTTCGTCGCGAACATCAGCCACGAACTCAAGACGCCCATCGGCGCCATCAGTCTGCTGGCTGAGGCCATCGGGCACGCAGCAGACGACCCGGTGCAAGTGCGCCGCTTCACTGACCAACTCTCGACCGAGTCTGAACGACTCGCGAGCCTCACCCAAGAGATCATCGAACTCTCGAGACTGCAGGCGAAAGACGCGCTCACTCATCCCGAACTCGTCGACATCGATCACGTCGTCTCCTCGGCAATCGATCAGAACCGGGTGCTGGCGGATGCCCAGCGCATCCAGCTCGTGGGCGGCGGCGATCGCGGCATCACCGTGCGCGGCAACGAGGCCATGCTCATCACGGCCGTGCACAACCTCATCGTCAACGCCGTGCAGTACTCGCCATCGCCCTCCCGCGTCGGCATCGGAGTGTCGGCAGCCGACGATGTCGTCGAGATCGCCGTGACCGACCAGGGCATCGGTATTCCTGAAGACGACCTCGACCGGGTGTTCGAGCGTTTCTTCCGCGTCGACCAGGCCCGTTCGCGAGCCACTGGCGGCACCGGCCTGGGTCTCAGCATCGTCAAGCACGTCGTGCAAAATCACGGCGGCGACGTGCGCGTCTGGTCGCAGCCCGGCCGGGGTTCGACCTTCACCATCCGACTGCCGCGCGTCGTCGAGCCGGCACTGAGTCCCGTGAAAGCGAAGGCACAATCATGACCCGCATTCTCATCGTCGAAGACGAAGCATCACTCTCCGAGCCGCTCGCCTACCTGCTCACGCGGGAAGGCTACGAGACGGTTGTCGCGGCAGACGGACCCTCAGCGCTCGCCGAGTTCGACGCGACACCGGCCGACCTCGTCTTGCTCGACCTCATGCTGCCCGGCCTGTCGGGTACGGAAGTCTGTCGTGAACTGCGTCACCGCTCGAGCGTGCCGATCATCATGCTCACGGCGAAAGACAGCGAAGTCGACATCGTCGTCGGGCTCGAGCTCGGGGCCGATGACTACGTGACGAAGCCGTACTCGACGCGCGAGCTGCTCGCGCGCATTCGTGCGGTGCTCCGCCGACGCGGCGAACTCGACGACGTTGACGAGGGTGTGCTGCAGGTCGGCCCCGTGCGCATGGATGTCGACAAACACCAGGTCACGGTCGATGGCCGCGAGATCGCGATGCCGCTAAAAGAGTTCGAGTTGCTCGAGCTGTTGCTGCGCAACGCCGGCCGGGTGCTCACCCGCGGTCAACTCATCGACCGCGTGTGGGGCGCTGACTACTTCGGCGACACGAAGACCCTCGACGTTCACGTCAAGCGCATCCGCTCGAAGATCGAGCCTGATCCGTCGAACCCGACGTTGCTCGTCACCGTGCGCGGACTCGGCTATCGCTTCGAGGACTGAGCGAGCGAATTTCGTCGACTTCGATGAAAAAGCTCAAGGCGGCGACCGCGCGGCCTAGAACCGCGTCTCGAGTGCCTGACGCGGCATCAGTTACTCTTCGGGCGCGACCGGGGGCACGTAGAGTTCGTACTCGGGCAGAGCGCCGTCGAGCACGGGGACCAGCAGTTCGCGCCCTTCGGCGCCGGAGTAGCTGAAATAGAGCGGCACGAGTCCGCCGATGGTCGCTCCGCTACCGACGACGAGCAATTGATCTTGCTCGGGGCCACCGAACGCCGTGCTGCCGTTCGCGGTGACGAACACTTGCTCGCTCACGCGCTCGTCGCCCGCCTGCCACTGCACCGTGAGTCGACGATCAGTGTCAGAGGAACTCACGACGGTCATGACTAGGTTGAGATTCTCGGGGTCGTCGCCAATGAGCAGTGCGTTGCGAATGGCGAGTTCGCCGACTTCGATGCCGACGCCGTCGCTCGGGTCATACTCTTTCTGAGTGGCGATCTCGGCCGAGAAGGTGCAGCCGGTCGTGCCGACGAGCAGTGCCGCGGCGAGCGCGATCGATGCGAGCAGTCGAGATGTCACGAGTTGTCTCCTTCGGGCCGACGAGTCTCTGTCCGGCAGGCGGTGCGGTCTGGTCGCACGGCGCGCAGAGCGCCCGCAACAGCGCGGCCACGATCAGTCTAGCGGCGCGATGCGACCCCTCGCGGCCGCTCGTGAGGGGGCTTCAGGGCGGCCACCTCGCCCGGAATGCTGAGAGAGTGCTGTGATAGACTGTCGGTTCTGCGGAAGGACCACCATCCATGCTTTTCCAGGTCGGCGAGACGGTCGTGTACCCCCACCACGGGGCGGCGACGATCATCGAAGTCAAGAACCGCATCATCCGAGGCGAAGAGAAGCTGTACCTCAAGCTCAACGTCACACAGGGTGATCTCACCATCGAGGTGCCGGCAGAGAATGTCGACCTCGTGGGCGTGCGCGATGTCATCGGCAAAGAAGGGCTCGACCGAGTCTTCGACGTGTTGCGCGCTCCTTTCACCGAGGAGCCCACCAACTGGTCGCGTCGTTATAAGGCGAACCTCGAGAAGCTTGCTTCTGGCGATGTCATCAAGGTCAGCGAGGTCGTGCGCGACCTGTGGCGCCGCGATCAAGACCGCGGCCTGAGTGCCGGAGAGAAGCGCATGCTCGCGAAGGCACGCCAGATTCTCATCAGCGAGCTCGCTCTCGCCGAGAAGACTGACGAAGAGAAGGCATCGACCGTGCTCGACGAGGTTCTCGCCTCCTGAGCGAGATGCCCGACGCACCGACGCTCGCGGTCGTCGTTGTCGCAGCGGGTAGTGGCCTACGACTGGGTCGCGGTGAGCCCAAGGCTTTCGTCGAACTTGCGGGTAGCACGCTTCTTGAACACGCTCTTCGCGCCGTCTATGCGCAGCCGGAGTCGTCACACGTCGTCGTCGTCGCGCCCGAGTCGCACCGGGGCGTGGCGCTCGACATCGCGCGTCGCGTCGCGGGTATAGCGGGCGAGCACCTCAGGGTCGTCGTGGGCGGACACAGCCGTGCGGCGTCAGTCGCAGCTGGCCTCGCCGCAGTGCCCGACGAGGTCGACGTCGTTCTCATTCACGATGCCGCACGTGCCCTGACCCCGCCCGAGGTCTTCTCTCGAGTCGTTCAGCGTGTGCGTGCCGATGGGGTGGGCGTCATACCGGCGCTCGCGGTCGTCGACACCATCGCTCGACGTGATGCCGCAGGGGTCGTCATCGACCAGGTCGATCGCTCATCGCTCGCAGCGATCCAGACGCCGCAGGGTTTTCCGGCCGCCGCCTACCGCGCGGCCATGGCAGCGGTGACTCCGGGGGCCGAGCACACCGACGACGCGGGAATCTTCGTCGCAGCTGGGCACACGGTGGTGACCGTCGAGGGCGACGAGCGCGGGTTCAAGATCACGACGCCCTGGGATCTACGGCGCGCTCAACTTCTCATCGACTCCGATCGCTCTGCCCTGCGCACCGGCATCGGTATCGACGTTCACGCGTACGACGACTCCCGAGCGCTCTGGCTGGGCGGTCTGTACTGGCCCGACGAACCGGGGCTCGCGGGGCACAGTGACGGCGACGCGATCAGTCACGCGATCTGTGACGCGCTCCTCTCGGCCGCCGGACTGGGTGATATTGGCAGCCGGTTCGGGGTGGACGATCCCCGCTACGCCGAGGCGCGCGGCGACATCTTTCTCACCTCGACGCTCGCGTTGCTTCACGACGCTGGCTTCGAGGTGGTCAATGTTGCCGTGCAGGTCGTGGCGCAGCATCCACGCTTCGCTCCGCGGCGACACGAGGTGGAAGCTCTGCTGAGTCGGCTGCTGGGTGCTCCTGTGAGCGTGGCCGCGACGACGTCAGACGGTCTCGGGTTCACCGGCCGCGGTGAGGGCGTCTCGGCCGTAGCAACCGCGCTTCTCCGCTCCCAGCGTTCGTGACAGCGCTGGCCTCAAGGCTCGAAGGCCGCCGCCGGTAGGCTTACCCGGTGACCGTGCGCCTCTACGACAGCCTCGAAGCTGCCGTCGTCGACCTCGAAACCCGGCAGCCGGGGCGAGTCGGCATGTACGTCTGCGGGCCGACCGTTCAGTCCTCGCCGCACATCGGCCACGTGCGCAGCGCGCTCGTCTACGATCTCTGGCGTCGCTGGCTGCAGTATCGCGGCTACACGGTGGACTTCATCCGCAACGTCACAGACATTGATGACAAGGTTCTTGCCAACGCGACCGCAGAGACTCCGTGGTACGCGGTCGCCTATCGCGTCGAGCTGGAGTTCAGCGCGGCGTATCGCGCCCTCGGCATCCTGCCGCCTACCTACGAGCCGCGCGCGACCGCGAGCGTGCAGCACATGCACGCCCTTATCGCCGAGCTGATCGAGCGCGGCCATGCCTACGCGGCTGACGACGGCAGCGGTGACGTCTACTTCGATGTGCGCAGTTGGAGTCACTACGGAGAACTCACCCGCCAGAGTCCCGACGACATGGAAGAGGCGGGGGATGCTCCCGCTCGCGCCAAGCGCGCCCCACGTGACTTCGCGCTCTGGAAGGGCGCGAAGCCCGATGAGCCTTCGAGCGCGCACTGGCCGTCACCGTGGGGCCAGGGCAGGCCGGGCTGGCACATCGAGTGCTCAGCCATGGCAGCGCGTTACCTCGGGGAAAGCTTCGACATCCATGGCGGAGGACTCGACTTGCGTTTTCCGCACCACGAGAACGAGCTCGCCCAGTCGCGCGCGGCCGGTCACGGCTTCGCGCGTCACTGGGTGCACAACGGCCTCGTGACGATCGGCGGCCAGAAGATGTCGAAGTCGCTCGGCAATTCGGTCTACGCCTCCGACTTGCTGACTTCGACTCGAGCGGCTGTCGTGCGCTACTGGCTCGGTTCTGCCCACTATCGCTCGACGATCGACTATCACCCGGGTGCTCTCGACGAAGCGAGGGCCGCGCTCGAGCGCATCGAAGGCTTCGTGGCACGAGCATCCCGTCGCATCGAAGGCACGCGCTTCGAAACCGAGACGGCCGACGCGGATTCCGTGCCCGAGGCGTTCGCCTCCGCCATGGACGACGATCTCTCGGTGCCGCAAGCGCTCGCCGTGCTGCATGAGACCGTGCGCGCGGGCAACGCTGCCCTCGATCTCGACGACCCCGCCGAGGTCGCTCGCGCACGGGCGTCGGTCATCGCGATGTTGCAGGTTCTCGGTCTCGACGGCGATCTCGATCTCGGCGACGAGGGCGAGGATGCCCAGCGGAGTGATCCTGCACGCACCGCTCTCGCGGCGCTTGTCGAGCGCCTTATCGACGAACGTCACGCTGCGCGCGCGTCGCGCGATTGGGCTACGGCAGATCGCATTCGTGACGACCTCGCGGCTTCCGGCATCGTGCTGGAAGATTCCGCCACCTCGACGAACTGGAGTATCGATGGCTAAGCAGGGGCGCCCTGGCGCACGCAAGACCAAGAAGGGCCCGACCGTCGGCTCGGGCGGCCAAGGCAGGCAGGCACTCGAGGGACGCGGCCCGACTCCGAAGGCGGAAGACCGCACGTGGCACCCCGCCGGCAAGCGCAAGCTCGCGAAAGAGCGGCTCGAAGCGGCGAAGACTCGCGCGGGTGGTAACAGCGGAGGCGGACAGTCGGGTCGCGCTCGGTCGCCCAAGAAGAACTCCGACGCCGAGGTGGTGAGCGGCCGCAACTCTGTGCTCGAGGCTCTGCGCGCGAAGATCCCGGCGAGTGCGCTCTACATCGCCGCGCGCGTCGAGATGGACGACCGGGTGAAAGAAGCGCTCGCACTCGCCACGAAGCGTGGGGTGCCCGTGCTCGAGGTCATGCGGCCCGAGCTCGACCGCATGACGGGTGAGAACTCTGTCAACCAGGGCATCGCGATCACCGTTCCGGCGTACGAGTATGCGCACCCGATGGATCTCGTCTCTAAGGCCGTCGACCGCGGGCAGACCCCGCTGCTGGTGGCGCTCGACGGCGTCACCGACCCGCGCAACCTGGGCGCGATCATCCGATCGACGGCGGCCTTCGGTGGCCACGGTGTCATTGTGCCGCAGCGTCGTTCGGTCGGCGTTACCGCCGCTGCCTGGAAGACCTCGGCGGGGGCCGCGGCCCGCACGCCCGTCGCCATGGCGGCGAACCTCACGCAGACGCTCAAGGCCATGAAGTCTGAGGGAGTCTTCGTGCTCGGTCTGGATGGTGACGGCGACATGTTGTTGCCTGAGCTCGAGCTTGCCGATCGCCCTCTCGTCATTGTCGTCGGCAGCGAAGGCAAAGGTCTTTCG
>Ga0209066_10003111_pt1 | contig 19330 bp, 19 predicted proteins | sample All_14_2_FD_187198 | JGI IMG/M metagenome (GOLD analysis project Ga0209066, IMG submission 187198) | Freshwater microbial communities in response to fracking from Pennsylvania, USA - Allegheny Zone_MetaG_DW_15 (SPAdes) (version 2) ... | reverse complement strand
CGCCTGCGCCAGTCACGGCGCCAGGCTGAGACATCCGGCCCTGCCCCACCCACCAAAAACAAAACCCCGCCGAAAAATCGACGGGGTTTGTCAGCGGTCTGAGGCGGCCCCTCGCGGGGCCGCCTTTTTCGTTGTAGGCAGGCCGGATGTTCGATGGCGATCTTGCCTCCTTCCTCGATTTCATTCGTCGGCATGGCGATGCCGCCTACAGCTTCCTCGCCATCTATTCGATGGCCAACAGCCTGCTGCTCGCCCTGTTTGCGGGATACGCAGCCCAGGCCGGTGCACTGGGCTACGAGCAGGCACTCGCAGCCTGCTGGCTGGGTACGTTCGCAGGCGACGTGCTGCGATTCTGGGTCGGCCGGCGCTTCGGTACCCGCTGGCTCCGGCGGATCCCGCGCCTGCAGCGCGCCGTCGAGACGGCAGCCAGGCTGGCGGATCGCCACCATGCCTGGATGATCCTGATCCACCGCTATCCGCGCATCATCCGCAACGTCGCCGGCTTCGCGTATGGCGCTTCGACCCTGGGGTGGCCGCGCTTTCTCGTGCTGAACTTCATCGCCGCGGGCCTGTGGGCCGGTATCGCCGTCTCGGTCGGCTACGGCTTCGGATTCGTGTCGGACAAGACCATGACCGACGCTCTGTCCGCGTTCGGCCTCGCCATGCTCGTGGCCTTCCTCGCGCTCGGATGGTTCCTGACGCGACGCCTCGAGCGCGTCATGGAGCGCAACTAGATGACTCCCTTCTGGAGCCGGATCGCACGGGAACTCTCGCCCTACACGCCGGGTGAGCAGCCGCGCATCCCCGACCTGGTGAAGCTCAACACCAACGAGAGCCCCTTCGGCCCCTCGCCGCGCGCCGTGGAGGCGATGCGCGCCGCGGCTTCCGATGCGCTGCGCCTCTATCCGGATCCCGAGGCCGTGGAACTGCGTCGGGCCCTCGCCGACCATCACGGCGTGACGCCGGGGCAAGTCTTCGTCGGCAACGGGTCCGACGAGGTATTGGCCCACGCCTTCGCCGGCCTGCTGAAACAAGACCGTCCCCTTCTCTGCCCGGACATCACCTACAGCTTCTATCCGGTCTGGGCGCAGCTCTTCGGCATCACCCTGGAAACCGTGCCGCTCGATGACGGGATGGGCGTGCGGGTCGAGGACTACCGCCGGGATGCCGGGGCGATCGTGATCGCCAATCCCAATGCGCCGACCGGTATCGCCCTCCCGCGCGCCACCATCGCCCGGCTGCTCGATGAGCATGCCGACATTCCCGTCCTGATCGACGAGACCTACGTCGATTTCGGCGGCGAGAGCGCGGTGCCGCTGATCGCGGATCACCCCAATCTGCTGGTCGTGCAGACCATGTCCAAGTCGCGCGCGCTGGCGGGCCTGCGCGTCGGCTATGCACTGGGCAATGCCGGCCTGATCGAGGCGCTGCGACGCGTCAAGGACTCCTTCAATTCCTATCCACTGGGCCGCATCGCCCAGGCCGGCGCCACCGCCTCGGTGCGTGACGACGCCTGGTTTCGCGAGAGCTGCAGCAGGATCGTGGCGACGCGCGAAGCGATGACGCGCGATCTGGCGGCACTGGGCTTCGCCGTCCTGCCCTCCAGTGCCAACTTCGTGTTTGCCCGCCATCCTCTGTCGGGCGGCGCGGAATTCGCCGCCGCCTTGCGCGACCGTGCGATCCTCGTCCGCCACTTCGACAAGCCTCGCACGGCGCCCTTCATGCGCATCACGGTGGGGTCGCCGGAGGACATGCGCAAGCTCACCGCGGCGGCAGCTCCTGAAGAGCCGGTAGAATTCCCTCGCACGTGACGAATCAGCGATGGCAGCATGATCACCCGACGATTGTCTCTTCTCGCAGGTGCGATGACCGGCGTGCTCGGCCTGGCCGGCCCGGCGCACGCCCAGCAGCCCCGCGTGCTGGAGTCGGCACCGAAAGCGGACGCAGTGGTCGGCCAGCGCAGCAGCGGCTTCTACGTGCGCTTCGACCGTCCGGTCGATCATCAGGACTCCCGCCTGGCCATCAAGCAGGACGGCAGGATCGTCGAAGTGCTGCACCCGCGCCTGGAATCGGCGCCTGACGTGCTGTTCGCCCGCGCGCCCACCCTTCGGCCCGGCCGCTACAGTCTTCATTGGATCGTTGGCGGCAATCCGCAATTCGACGGTGAGATCGCCTTCACCGTCGGCAACGACTGACTGTCAGTCGAGCAGCTCGCGCAGGACGCGGCCGGTGGCCGTGATGGCGAGCAAGGTCGGCACCTTCACCACGGCCTTCACGGCCGCCTTCGTTTCGGGCCCGTAGCTCATGCAGTCGAGTGCGACCAGATCGGGCTTGCTCGCCGCCAGCCGACCGGCCACGTCGGCTGCCTCTTCCGGCCCGGCACTCGGCACCAGCGCCTCGACCGTGACCGCGACGCCGCTGCGTGCCCACTTGGTCGCGAGTTTCTCGCCCTGCTCGGCGAACGGCACCAGCAGGCCGAGCCGCCCGCGTGGCAGCAGCCCCTCGGCGATGCCGCTCAGGACGCGCGAGGGGAACAACACGCCGGCATCGCCGTCCATCGCCGGAAACTCGCCCGTGCAGGCATACACGATGGCGTCGCAGCCGTCGGCGCGCAGCTTCGCCAGCGTCCCCGGCGAGCGGTCGATCACGGCCTGCTTGGAAATCTTCACGTCGCGGCCGCCGCGCAGCCGCGTGTAGAGCGTGTCGGCGCCGCTGAGCGGCGGCAGTGCATCGACCTCGGCGTCGCTGAGGCCGTCGAGCGCGCCGCGCAGGATCACCTTCGTGCCGGCCGGCGCCTGGGCGGCGAAGAGGTCCACGATGTCGTCGCGCGGCGCCTGTCCGATGGTGACGATCCCCAGGGTGCTCATGCTCTCAGCCCTCCAGTGTCACGGCGTCGCCGTCGTTCCAGGCGAGGCCCACCGCATCGCCCGGCGCCCGCGACGCCCGCTCGCCGGCATGGGTCTCGCGCACCAGCATAGACGGTCCACTCGCGGGCTGAACCCGCAGCAGGGTCGAGCCACCGAGATAGTTCGCGGTCTCGACCTTTCCGGACAGGCGCGCGCCGTCCGCGGCCACGAGCCGGATCTTCTCGGGACGCAGCATCTACGAGCGGCCGCCCTCCTCCAGGATGTTGATCTCGCCGATGAAGTCGGCGACGAAGCGCGTGCGCGGCCGCTCGTAGATTTCGGTCGGCGTGCCCACCTGCTCGACCCTGCCTTTGTTCATCACGGCGATGCGGTCGCTCATGGCCAGCGCCTCTTCCTGGTCGTGGGTCACGAACACGAGCGTCACCCCGAGGCGCTTCTGCAGTTCCTTCAGCTCGAACTGCATCTGCTGGCGCAGCTTACGGTCCAAGGCGCCCAGCGGCTCGTCGCACAGCAGGACCGGCGGCTCGACGACCAGCGCGCGCGCCAGCGCCACGCGTTGCTGCTGGCCGCCCGAGAGCTGGCCGGGCTTGCGCGCCTCGAAACCGGTCAGCGCCACCTGCGCCAGCGCCGCCGCGACCCGGCGCTCGATGTCCGGCTTCGGAACCTCGCGCATGCGCAGGCCGAAGGCGACGTTCTCCGCCACCGTCCGGTGCGGGAACAGCGCATAGGACTGGAACACCATCCCCATGTCGCGCTTGTGCACGGGAAGATCGGTGATGTCCCTGCCGCCGACATGCACGCGGCCCGAATCGGGATGCTCGAAGCCCGCGATCATGCGCAGGCTCGTCGTCTTGCCGCAGCCCGAAGGCCCGAGCAGCGAAAAGAATTCGCCGGCGGCGATGTCTAGCGTGACGGAATCGACGGCCATGACGCGGCCGTCGAACGTCTTGGTCACCTGGTCGAGCTTGATGGCCGCGGAGGTCACGGATGCACGCCGCCCGTCAGCCTTTCAGGATCTTAGTGACGCGGGCGTCCACGTCCTCGCGCCGAGCATTGTACCACTTCCAGTCGGGCTGGATCAGGGTCGCCACCTTCTCCGGCGTGGTGAGCAGCTTGGCGTCGTACTTGGCGTCCAGCTTCACCTTCTTGTTGGCCGGCGAGTACCAGACGGCCTCGGCCAGCAGCTTCTGCACGTCGGGGCGCAGCATGTAGTCGATATAGGCGAAGGCCAGTTCCTTGACCTTGGAGCCCGGAGTCACGTTCAGCACCTGCTCCAGCGACATCACGCCCTCCGAGGGGCTGGCGAAGTCGACCGGCTGCATGTTCGCGCCTTCGTAGCGATAGACGCCCGAGTCATGGATGACGCCCATCGACACTTCGGCCGACAGCAGCATCTTCTCCATCTGGCCGGTGAAATCGACCAGCTTGATCGGCTTCAGCGCCTCGAGCGCCTTGTAGGCGGCGTCGAGGTCGGTTAGCCCCTTGCCATAGACCTTGCCCAGCATCATCAGGTGCGCCTGGCCAAGGCTGTTCACCGGGATCAGATAGCCGCCGCGCGCCCCTGCCAGCTTGGGATCGGCGAGATCCTTCCACGAGGTCGGCTTGGCCAGGCCCTTGTCGGTGCGATAGCCGAGGCCGATGGCGCTGGTGAAGATCGTGACGCCGACGATCTTCTCACTCACCGCATAAGGATAGACGTCGGCGATGTTGGGCACTTCCTTGGCGGTGATCTTGTCCATCACCAGCCCCTCGACGACGGCGTTCCACTGCTCGTTCGAGTTGGCGTGCAGCACGTCGTAGATCGGGTCGTTCTTCGGGCTGACCTGCAGCTTGGGCAGGAACGGGAAGGCCTGGTCGGCCGACACAGTGCACTTGAACTCCTTCTCGAAGGCCGGCAGCACCGTGGCCTTCATCACTTCGCCCCACTTGCCGCCCCAGGTCGTGATCTTGAGCGTCTTCGTCTGGGCATGGAGGATCGACGGCGCCCCCACCGTGGCCAGGGCCGCGAGGCCCGCACCGGCACGCAACGCTTTGCGACGTGAAATCATGGCAACCCCCTGTTCGTTCCCAATCACAGCTTAACGTAGGCCTTGAGGCCGATCAGCCTTTCCAGCACCAGAACCACCGACAGTGCCAGCAAGATCGAGACCATCGAGGCGGCCGCGATGGCGCCGTCGAGGTCGAACTTCATGTAGTTGAACAGCACAACCGGCAAGGTCTCGCCCTTCGGCACCACCAGGAACAGCGAGACCGGGAACTGGTCGAACGAGACGATGAAGGCGAAGACCCCGCCCGCGAACACGCCCGGCCGGATCAGCGGCAGGGTCACCTCGAAGAACACCCGGACCGGGCTGGCGCCCAGCACGGCGGCCGCCTCCTCGATACGCCGGTCGAAATTGTGCAGGACGGCCAGCGTCGTGCGAATGACGTATGGCACCGCGACCAGCGTGTGGGCCGCGATCAGCCCCCAGACCGGCCGGCCGATGCCCGACAGGAGATAGGCCTGGAACAGCGCGAGGCCGGTCAGGATCGCGGGCACCATCAGCGGCGACATGAAGAAGGCCGTCAGGACCGCCCGTCCCGGCAGGTTGCCGCGCGCCAGGGCGAGCGCGCAGGCGGCGCCGATGACGATCGAGAGGACCAGCACCACGAAGGCCACCCACAAGGACAGCCAGAGCGCGTTCATGAACTCGGCACTGCCGAAAAACTTCTCGAACCAGCGCAGGCTGACGCCGACCGGCGGGAAGGAGATGTAGGGCGTCGGATTGAGCGCGAACACCAGCACGATGGCGATCGGCAGCAGCAGGAACGCGAGCAGCAGCGCGTTCAGCACGAGATAGGCGGTGCGGCCCGCATCGAACGGCCGGCGGTTGGGTGCGGCGCTCATGCCATCCCCTGCCCGCCCGCCAGCCGGGCCAGGATGCGGTTGTAGGCGACGACGATGGCCAGCGACACGAGCAGCAGGATCACGCCCAGCGCGCCGGCGAAGTTCGGGTTGAAGCTGGTACCGACCTGCTGGGCGATCAGCATCGGCAGGGTCAGCACGTCGGTGCCGCCCATCAGCGAGGGGGTCACATAGGCGCTGATCGACAGGGCGAAGACCAGCAGCGAGCCCGCCAGGATACCCGGCAGGCTGAGCGGCAGCGTGACCTCGACGAAGGCGCGGATACGGCCCGCACCCAGGCTGCGCGCCGCCTGCTCCAGCCGCTCGTCGATGCGGCCGATCACGCCGGTCAGGGTCAGGACCATGAACGGCACGTAGATGTGCACGAGGGCCACGATGGTGCCGAACTCGTTGTACATCAGCGGCAGCGGCTTCTCGATCAGGCCCCACTGCATCAGTGTCGTGTTGATGACGCCCTTGTCCTGCAGGATGGTCATCCAGGCGAAGGTGCGCACGACGATGCCGGTCAGCATCGGCGCGATCACGGCCATCAGCACCAGCGCGTGGCCCAGCCGGGACTGCATGCGCGCCATCCAGTGGGCGAGCGGATAGCCGATCAGCAGCGACACGATCGTCGTGATCAGGCCGATCCGCAGTGTCGACCACAGCGCCTCATGGAAGATGCCCGCCGTGTCGAAGAGGAAGCGCTCGTAGTGCCGCGTCGTCAGGAAGGCGTTCGGGTTGGTGACGGGATTGCCGGAATAGAACGACATCGCCGTCATCACGGCGAACGGCAGCACGAAGAACAGGACGAACAGCAGCCCGGCCGGAGCGATCAGCCAGGCGATCGGTGACGGGCGGGCGGCGGTCATCATGCGGTTACTGTCACGAGGCTGCGACGTCGCCGACGACCCGGACGCGCACACGCACCGAGTTGCCGGGCAGGTAGGCGAGCGGCATGTCCTCGCTCTCGATCGTGTGCAGGGTGGCGCGGTCGGCGCCGGCCGCGACGGCGCGGTCGTTGGCGATCTCCTGCGCCGCCGCCAGCGCCTCGACGCGGGTCATGTCCTTGAAGATCTGGTCGCACTCGCCCGAGACCTGGGCGATGGCGGCACCGACGGCATTGGCACAGTCGCCATGCTCGACATGGATCACCTGCGAGACGCCTGCCATCTTGTCGGGAATCAGGAAGGCGCCGCCGCCGACCGCGATCAGCGGGACGTCGCCGGCCTCGGTCTTCATGCGGTCGACCGCCTCCTCGGCGAGACGCGCCGCCTCGGAGAACACCTTCGCGCAGGTCGCGGCATCGAGATGCGCCACCTTCGTCTTGTCGCCGAGATCGAGCACGCCGGCCGCCACCGCCACGTCCGTCGTCGTGAGCTGCGCGCCGCCGAAGGCGACGCCGTCGGTCAGCAGGCGGTAGCCCACCGAGAGCGGGCCGATCGAGAGCGGATCGAGCGCCACGTGGCTGCCGCCACCGAGGCCAATCGACAGCAGATCGGGCATGCGGAACAGGGTCCGCACGCCGCCGACCTTGACCACGGAGTTGGCCTCGCGTGGGAAGCCGAGCTTGAGCTGGCCCACGTCGGTCGTGGTGCCGCCGACGTCGATCACCATCGCGTCGCTCAGGCCCGAGAGGTAGGCCGCGCCGCGCATGGAGTTGGTCGCGCCCGAGGCGAAGCTGTAGACCGGGAGGCGCCGCGCCTGGCCCGCTTCGGCCACGGTGCCGTCGTTCTGGGTGATGAACAGCGGCGCGGCGATCCCGGAATCGCGGATCGCCTGCTCGAACGCGGCGATCGTGTCGCGCGACAGGTCGGCGAGCGCGGCATTCAGCAGCCCGGCATTCTCGCGCTCCAGCAGGCCGATGCGGCCCAAGTCGGAGGAACAGGTGATCGCGGCATCCGGAATGACCGAGGCCATCAGTTCGGCCGCGCGCTTCTCGTGGCTGGGGTCGAGCGGCGAGAAGACCGACGAGATGCCGACCGCGCGCAGCCCGGCCGCCTTCATCTCCTGCGCCGCCTTCAGGACGGCGGCCTCGTCGAGCGGCATGAACGGACGGCCGTCATACTCGTGGCCGCCTTCGACCATCCAGACACCGCCGCGCACCAGCTCAGCCAGATCCTCGGGCCAGTCGCAGAACGGCGGCAGCGAGGCGCCCGACGGCAGGCCGAGCCGGAGCGCCGCCACCTTCGTGAGATGCCGGCGCTGCACCACGGCATTGATGAAATGCGTGGTGCCGATCATCACGCCGTCGACCTTCTTCGGCGTGCCATCGGCGCCCTTCAGCACGCCGGTCGCGCCGAGCTTCTTCAGTGAATCGAGGATGCCCGTCGTCACGTCCTGGCTGGTCGGCGCCTTCACCGCACCCACGACCCTGCCCTCTTCGATCAGGACGGCGTCGGTGTTGGTGCCGCCGACATCGATACCGATTCGTCTCATGACGCGAACACGCTCCTGAATTCCAGATCATAGCCGAAGGCCCGCGGACCGACATGCGCCAGCCCTTCGGGGGTGAGGAAGATGTCGGGCCCGGGCAACGCGATCACCGTCACCCTTTGGCCATAACGGATGGTCTCGGTGCCGACCGCCTCGCCCGACACCGAATCGAGCACGCAGATCAGGTCGGGGCTCATGGCGACCGGCTCGCCGCTACGGTGCGCCACGATCCACTCGTTCTGGAAGTCGATCTGCATGGCCGAGCCGCGCCAATCGTCCATGCCCTCGAAACGCACGACGCCGCGCAGGAAGCCCTCCGTGGCGCGTCGTTCGACGTCGACCACCTTGCCGCGATAGAGGAGCTTGCCTGGCTCGACGGCAAGGATGGCGGCGACCGGGTCGTCGTGCGTGCGTTGCGCCTCAAGCACGGCGCGACCGATTGCGATGGCCTTGGTCGTGGTGCCGTGGATGCCCCACTTCTTCACCTCGGCGCCGGTGCGCGGCGGCTGGCAGGTCGAAGCGGTCGAGCCGTACTCGACCACGATCTTACGGCCAACCCGCTCGGCCCATTTCCAGGTCGGCACGGTCTCGACGACCGCCTCCAGCCCGCGAACGTCGACCACCGTCATCGGACAGGGCTTGAGCTTGCCGACGGCCACCGAGGTCATCTGCGCCTCGGGATAGGCGCGCCCCATCGTGTCCGAATCGACGACCGGGACGCCGAGATTGGCGGCGACCATCAGCGGGCGCACACCATTGCCGCCGCCGATCTCCATACCCATGACCGCATCGAAGCGACGCCTTGTGTGCTCTTCCATCAGCACCGTCGCGCGGGTGAACACGCGATGATCGGTGAGCCGCTCGATACCGACCAGTGGAGCGCCCATGCCGGCGATCACGGCGACATAGGCATCGTCCGCCAGGTCTTCGGCGTCGATCAGCTGCACGCGCTTGCCCTCGCGATAGAGCAACCGCATGTTGAGCAGCGACAGATAGGGATTGCCACCGCCGCCCGTGCCCAACACCCAGGCGCCGACGGCGAGCGACTCGATATCGTCCTCGGTGATGTCCCGCCGGCTCAAGCGAAGACGCTCTTGAACTCGATGTCGTAGGCGAAGGCCCGGGGCCCGACGTGCTGCAGACCCTTGGGGCTGAGGAACACCGGCGGCGGTGGCAGCGCGATCACCGTCACCCTCTGGCCGTAACGGATGGTCTCGGTACCGACCGCCTCGCCTGACACCGAGTCGAGCACGCAGATCAGGTCGGGCGACATGGCGATGGGCTCGCCGTCGAGCCAGGCCACGATCCATTCGTTCTGGAAATTGATCTCCATGGACGAGCCGCGCCATTCGTCCATCCCGTCGAAGCGGGTGCGGCCGCGCAGGAACCCCTCGGTGGCGCGCCGTTCGACGTCGACGACCTTGCCCTTGTAGAGGAGCTTGCCGGGCTCGACGGCGAGAATGGCCGCGATCGGGTCCTCGTGCCGGCGCTGCGCCTCGCGCACCGCATGACCGATGGCGATGGCCTTGGTCGTAGTGCCGTGAATGCCCCACTTCTTGACCTCGGCGCCGGTGCGCGGCGCCTTGCAGGTCGAAGCGATCGAGCCGTACTCGACGCAGATCTTGCGGCTGACCCGCTCCATCCATTTCCAGGTCGGCACCTTCTCGACGACCGACTCCAGGCCGCGCACGTCGACGGTGGTCAGCGGGCACGGCATGAGGTCGCCGACGGCAACCGAGGTCATCTGCGCCTCCGGATAGGCCCGGCCCATCATGTCGGAATCGATCACCGGACGCTTCAGGTGCGCCGCCGCCATAAGCGGCTGGATCGAATTGCCGCCACCGATCTCCAGCGCCATGATCCCGCGGAAGCGATACCGCGTGTGGCGCTCCATCAGGTCGACGGCGCGCGCGATGGTGCGGCTGTCGGTGAGGCGCTCCTGCCCGACGAGCGGCGCGCCCATGTTGGAAACCGCGGCGACCCAGTCGTCGTCGGCCAGCTCCGACGCCGGCATGAGCTGGACGCGATAGCCCTCCTTGTAGAGCGCCCGCATGTTCAGCAGGCCGAGATAGGGACTCCCGCCGCCACCGGTCCCGAGGACCCAGGCGCCGACGGCCAGCGATTCGATGTCGTCGAGAGTGATGTCGGTCAGGGGCATGGGCCAGGTCTCGGGCGCGCTCGCTGTTGTCGGGTCAGACGAAGTCGGCCGGAGCGAAGCCTTGCAAGATCGGGACCATCGACGCAGCGTGCTTGGCTGCATCATGGGTTCGAGTCCGCATGACATCCTGCCCCGTATTCAGGCATGTCTATGGATCGAGCAGACGGGCATCAATACGTGCGAACACGTATGGGGAGAAAGAAGGTGGGGACCAGGCGCACACCGCGCATCGCCGTGATCACGATGGGCCACGCGCCACGTCCTGACGTGATGCGGGAACTCGCACCGCTGCTCGGCGAGGCCGAGTACGACGAATTCGGCGCCCTCGATAACGATCCTGAATCGACGATCGCGCACATGGCGCCGCGTGGCGACGAGTTGAGCTACCTCACGCGGCTGCGCGACGGCCGCCACGTGATCGTCGAAGCCGGCTTCGTGACGACCCGCACCGAGGCCCTCGTCGGGGAGCTCGATGCTCGCAACTACGACCTTCTCATCCTGGCGATGACCGGCATGCGCGCCCGGCTTGCGACCCGGACGCCGCTCATCCATGGCCAGGACACGCTCGATGCCTGGATCTCGGCACTGGTCGCCAGCAACGCGCGGATCGGCATCATCTTCCCCTTGGCAAGCCAGCAGTCGGCCGCGAGCGAGAGCGACTACGGCACGATGCTGAAGAGTTCGCTGGCGACCATCGCCGGCAGCCAGAGTTCGGACCTGACCGAGGCCATAGACCGCGTCTCGGGCGCCGACCTGGTCGTGATGAATTCGGTCGGCTACACCGGCGAAATGGCGCAGCAGGTCGCGCGGAGCAGCGGCAAACCGGTCGTCACCGCCTGCCGCATCATCGCCAGCACGGCGCGCCTGCGCCTGTCGGAGATCGCCGGCAAGCCTCTCGACCTCCAGGCCGCGACCTATACCGGCGTCGAACTGTTGCGCCGCCTTCCCCAGGCCGCCCTCGAATCGCTGACGCGACGCGAGACGGAGGTGTTGGTCCAGGTGCTCGAAGGTGCGGCCAACAAGTCCATCGCACGCGCGCTGGGCATCAGCCATCGCACCGTCGAGATCCATCGTGCCCGGGCGATGATGAAGCTCGGCGCGACGTCGACGCCGGAACTCATCCGGCGAGCCTTGCGGCAACCCGAGCGTTGAGGTCGGGCACGCGCCTTTCAGGGCGCGAGCGGCGGCACGGCGGCGCGGATCGGCGCGCTCGAGATCTGCATCAGGCCCGAGAAGGGCTCCACCATCTCGAGGATCAGGAAAAGAGCAGCCGATGCGGACAGCGCGACCAGCACGAGCGCGACCGCCGATGTCGGATTCACCGGCGAGAACAGGCAGTAGCTCGCAAACAGCACCGTGAGCCAGAAAATGAGCACGACGAGAATCGGCAGTGGTAGTCCGGACCTCGACTGCTCATAGAGCGCAAGTCGCGCCTGCGAGATCGGAACCGCGAGCTGGAGGGCCTGCGCGACCAGGGCCGCCTTCACCGTCGTCCCGCCGGGCAGGGCATGCAGGCCGGCATAGACCTGCGACGCCAGCGTCCCGCTGCCATAGAGCGCAAGATTCTCCTTGGCCGGCGTGTCGTGCCAGATCCTGTCGATCATCTGGTCGACGGCTACTCTCAGGAGGGATCGCAAGGGCTTCGTTTCCGGGCCGTACTGATCGAGCACCGCGTCGAGCAGGATGAGATTGGCAGCGATCTGCCGGACCTCGGCGCGTTGAGCCTCGTAGGAGCTGCTCGCCGAGTTGATGAGGAGGCCGAGGACCAGCGCCGCGATCGTTCCGACGAGGCCGGCACCCAGGCGGATGATGTCCCGGGCATGGTCGTCGAGGTGATGATCCGGCAGCCTGCGGCGCAGCAACACGCCGATGACCGCACCGAGCAGCATGACGCCGCAGGCGGCTAACGAGATCCAGATGGGCTGCACGAATCACCTTTCGCGGGAACGCCGTACGCCGGCGCACGCAAGAATTCTAGCACCGCTGCGAAACGGGCACGGCTTGGTTTTTGCAGGGGTTTCAACGCGCATGGTAGCGTTCGCGCAACGTATCCGGAGGTCGTCGATGCAGCCATCCATCCAATCCGTGACGGGGCAGCCCCTCACCCCTCCCCTGATTGGCGGCGAGATTCCGCTGATCGATGTCTCGGCCTATCTCGCGGGTGTTACCGGCGCCGCCGAGAAGGCCGCGTCCGAACTGCGCTACGCATTCGAGAATGTCGGCTTCTACTATCTGGCGGGCCATGGCGTGCCGCAGAAGCTGATCGACGCCACCTATGAAGCCGCCGCTCGCTTCCATGCCCAGCCAATGGAGGCCAAGCTCGCGGTCAAGGTCGACGAGCACAATATCGGCTACATGCCGATCGCCCAGAAGGCGCCGCCGAACGCGGCCGCTCAGGGCAAGAAGCCCAGCCAGAACGAGGCCTATTTCCTGCGCCGCGAGCGCGACGCCAGCGATCCCGACGTGATCTCGGGCCGCCGTTTCCACGCGCCGAACAAGTGGCCGGCCGACCTGCCGGGCTTTCGCGAGACCGCGCTCGAATACATCGCGACCCTGGAAAAGCTCTGCCAGAAGCTGGTGAAGCTCTACGCGCTGGCGCTCGATCTGCCGGAGACCTATTTCGACGCCTGCTTCGCCAGGCCGCACATGATCCTGCGCATGTCGCGCTACCCCCAGATCGACGGCGCCGACGAGAGCGTCGAGAGCCTGGTGCCGCATACCGACTCAGGGTTCATGACCCTGCTGCCGCCCAACAAGGTGCAAGGCCTGTCGATCCTTCTTCCCGACGGGCGCTGGATGGACGCACCCGGTATCGAGGACGCCTTCGTCGTCAACGGCGGCGACATCCTCCATCGCTGGAGCAACGAGCGGTTCCTGTCGACGCCGCACCGGGTGCGCAACGTCTCGGGACAGCTGCGCTACGCCATCCCCTTCTTCTGCGATCCGGACCACGACACGATGATCGAGTGCCTGCCCTCGTGCCAATCGGCCGAGAAGCCCGCCAAGTATCCGCCGATCAAGTTCGGCGACTACGCGCTGTGGTTCGCCGCCCAGCGCTATGGCCACATGTCCAAGGTCCAGGCGCCGTCCGAGGCCGAGATCGCGCCGGGAGAACGCGCCACCTCGCGTTGGCAGGCCTGATAGCTATGGACTTGCGTACCCTCATCGCGGCCGGTTCCGCCGCCGCTCTTCTTGTCATTTCACCCGCCTTCGCCCAGACCAAGACCATCAAGGCGGTGATGCATTCGGACCTCAAGGTCCTCGACCCGATCTGGACCACTGCCAACATCGTGCGCAACCACGGCTACATGGTGTGGGACACGCTGTTCGCGATGGACGAGAAGCTGCAGCCGCAGCCTCAGATGGTCGACACCTGGAGCGTGAGCGACGACAAACTCACCTATATCTTCACGCTGCGCGACGGGCTGAAATGGCACGACGGCAAGCCGGTCACGGCCGAGGACTGCATCGCCTCGCTGAAGCGCTGGGGGGCACGCGATTCGACCGGCGTGAAGATGCTGAGCTTCGTCTCGACGTTCGAGCCGGTGAACGACAAGACGTTCCGGATCGTACTGAAGGAGCCCTACGGGCTGCTGATCGATTCGCTGGCCAAGCCCGGCGGCTCGACTCCGCTGATGATGCCCAGGCGGATCGCCGAGACCGATCCCGCCAAGCAGATCTCCGAGTTCATCGGCTCCGGCCCGTTCATCTTCAAGGCCGACGAATGGAAGCCCGGCGACAAGACCGTCTATGTGAAGAACCCCGACTACAAGCCGCGGCCGGAGCCGGCCTCGGGCCTGGCCGGCGGCAAGGTCGCAAAGGTGGACCGGGTCGAATGGTTGGCCATCCCCGACCATCAGACCGCCGTCAACGCGCTGCTTGCCGGCGAGATCGACTATATCGAGGCGCCGCCGCACGACCTGAAGCCCCTGTTGCTGGCCGACAAGAACATCAGGCTCGAGGTCTACAACACGATCGGCGCACAGTACGTGTTCCGCTGGAACACGGTGGTGCCGCCGTTCGACAACGAGAAGGTGCGGCGCGCCGCCGAGTACGCCTTCGACCAGAAGGCGTTCCTGCAGGGCGTGATCGGTGACGAGAAATATTACCAGACCTGCGACGCCATGTTCGTCTGCGGCACGCCGCTCGAGAACAATGCCGGGATGGAGGGCCTGGTGCGCGGCAACTTCGCCAAGTCGAAGGAGCTGCTCAAGGAGGCGGGCTATGACGGCACGCCGATCGTGATGCTGCACACGACCGACATCGCCGTGCTGACCAACGCCGGGCCGATCGCCAAGGACCTGCTCGAGAAGGGCGGCTTCAAGGTGCAGATGGTGCCGCTCGACTTCCAGGCCATCGTGGCGCGGCGCCTGCGCAAGACGCCGCCGCAGGACGGCGGCTGGAACGGATTCATGACGGCCTGGCTGTCGGTCGACATGATGAACCCGCTGACCAACAGCATGCTCACCGCCTCGTGCGACAAGGCCAACTTCGGCTGGCCCTGCGACGCCGAGGTCGAAAGGCTGCGCGATGCCTTTGCGCGGGCGCCGGACCTCGATAGCCGCAAGAAGATCGCCGCCGACCTGCAGGCGCGCGCCATCACCTACGGCACGCACGTCCCGCTGGGCCAGTACACGCTGCCGACCGCGACCCGGTCGGACCGTTTAAGCGGTATCGTGACGAGCCCCGTTCCGGTATTCTGGAACATGGAGAAGAAGGGCAACTGACGCCCATCAAGTCGAGGCAGACGTTGCTTTCAGAGAAGACCCGCATCATCGGTGCCGGCGCCATCGGCAACGTCCTCGAATGGTTCGACTTCGCGATCTACGGCTATTTCGCGATCACCATCGGCCAAACCTTCTTTCCGCATCAGGACCCGGTGGCGCAGTTGCTCTCCACCTTCGGCGTCTTCGCGATCGGCTGCCTGATGCGGCCGCTGGGCAGTCTCCTGTCGGGCAGCATCGGCGACCGCTACGGCCGGCGCGCCGCGCTCACCGTCTCGATGACGGCGATGGCCTTCTCGACCTTCCTCGTCGGGATCCTGCCCGGCTACGAGACGCTGGGCTTGGCCGCTCCCCTGCTGCTGACGGCTCTGCGCATGGTGCAGGGCCTGTCGCTCGGAGGCGAGTGCCCGACCGCCTTCATCTTCATGATCGAGCATGCGGGCGCGCGCAGGCGGGGCCTGGCCGGCGCGATGGCGACCGGCGGCAACGCGGCCGGACTCCTCCTCGGATCTCTATCCGGCGCGCTCCTCACCGCGGTGATGCCGCCGGAGATTCTGCAGGACTGGGGCTGGAGGCTGCCGTTCCTGCTCGGTCTTCCGGTCGGGTTGATGGGCCTCTGGCTGCGCCGGGGCGTGCCCGAGCCGCCTCGGGACGCCGGTATCGTGGCAACCCCCGTGCGGGAGGTGTTCAACCGCCATCTCTGGCTGGTGGCGCGGCTGGCGTGCATGGGTTCGCTGGGCACCGTGACGTTTTTCATCATCTTCCTCTACCTTGTGAGTTGGCTGCAGGTCGTCGATGGCGTCTCGCCGGTGCGCGCCCTGGGTTTCAGTTCGATTGCGATGGCTGTGGGTCTCCCGATCTACCTTTCCGCAGGTTGGTTGAGCGACCGGATCGGCCGGCGAAAGCTGCTCCTCGGCGGGATGGCGGTGGCCCTTGTGGGCGCAGTACCGCTGTTCTGGCTGATGCACCACGCCGATCCTCTCCTGGTCCTCGCCGGAGAACTGGGCTTCGTTCTGATCATCGGCACCGTATTCGGCATCGAACCGGCCTTCATGGTGGAGGCGACGCCCGCCCCGATCCGCTGCACGGCGGTAGCATTGGGCTTCAATCTCCCGGCAGGCGTCCTGGGCGGGCTCGCACCGCTCGCGGCGACCTGGCTGATCCACCGAACGGGCAACGACCTCAGCCCCGCTTTCCTCATCATGGGGGCGGCAGCGATTTCCCTGGTCGCCACCGCGTCGTTTCGCGACAGGACGGGGATGCCCGATGCACCACCCGCGGCGTGACACAGGCAGAAAAGCCCGCGCTCCCGTGCCATAGTCCCGCGAGATGAAGCCCGTCAGCACCCGCCGCGTCGTTGCGGCCGGTACCATCGGCAACCTGCTCGAATGGTACGATTTCGCAATCTACGGCTATTTTGCCGCCACGATCGGCCGCGTCTTCTTCCCCGCCGAAGATGCCGTGGCGCAGGTTCTGGCTGCCTTCGGCATCTTCGCTCTGGGCTACCTGATGCGGCCGTTGGGCGGCATTGTGATCGGCCATGTCGGCGACCGCTACGGCAGGCGCGCGGCCCTCACCTTCTCGATCGCGGCGATGGCGCTCCCGACATTCCTGGTGGGCCTGCTGCCGGGATACGAGACGATCGGGATCGCGGCGCCCCTCCTGCTCACCCTGCTGCGCATGGTGCAGGGCCTGTCCGTCGGCGGGGAGGCTACGACCGCGATGGTCTTCCTGGTCGAACAGGCACCCCCCGGACGCCGCGGCTTCGTCGGCAGCTTCTGCTCGCTGGCCGCCACCGGCGGCTTTCTCCTCGGTTCGGCCATTGGCGCCACCTTTGCCGCCCTCCTGCCGGAGCCGGCGCTGGACGCCTGGGGATGGCGTGTGCCCTTCCTCCTGGGCCTGCTGCTGGGCGTCGTCGGCTGGTGGATTCGACAGGTCATCGTCGAGGAAGCCCCGCCCAAATCGGGTCACGGCTCGCCCCTCGTCGACACCGTGCGCCATCACGGCCGCGCCGTACTGCGCGTCGCCGGCATCACGGTGTTCAACGCCGTCGGCTTCTACCTGATGTTCCTCTACGTCGTGACGTGGCTGCAGACGGTCGACGGAATCCCGCCGGCGCGCGCCCTGGAGATCAATACCGTCAGCATGGTCTTCCTGTTGCCGGTGATGCTCCTGTCGGGCTGGCTGTCGGACCGACTGGGTCGCCGCCCGCTGATGTTGGCGGCGACGATCCTGGGTTTCGCCGGCGCGCTGCCATTGCTGTGGCTGATGCACCATCCCGATCCCTGGCTGGTCCTGGCGGGACAGCTCGCGCTGGTGGTGCCGGCCGGCATCGGACTCGGTATCCTCCCGTCGATCGTGACCGAGGCGGTGCCGGGGCGGGTCCGCTGCACCGCGATATCCCTGGGCTACAACATCGCCTTCGGCGTGATCGGCGGGCTGACGCCGCTGACCGCCGCCTGGCTGGTCGCCCGCACCGAGATGGACCTGAGCCCGGCCTGGCTGTTCATGGGTGCCGCCGCCATCTCCATCGCCACCCTCCTCACCTTCCGCGAGACGTCGCGCGACGCGACGCTGCCGCCGTGAGGGTCACGCGTCGCGCGCTGGCGCCGATGGCGCTGGCGGCGGCGCTTCCGGCCCGGGCGGCATCTCCCACCTGGATCGACGCGCACACGCATGCGTTCGTGCGCGGACTCAAACTCGCCGTCGATGCGCGCCATGCACCGAACTACGACGCCTCGTGGCAGACGCTGCTGGCGCTGGCCGAGGCCAGTGGCGTCGGCCGCACGATCCTGCTGCAACCCTCGTTCCTGGGCTACGACAATTCCTACCTGTTCGGTGCGCTCAAGGCCGAGCCTAACCGCTTCCGCGGCGTGCCGTGGATCTCGCCCTCGGTCGAGACACGGCCCGAGGAGTGGGAGGAGATGGCGCGCATCGGCGTGCGCGGCCTGCGCTTCCCCATCTTCGGCCTGCCGACGCCACAATGGTCGGCCTATCACGAGATGCTCGGCGAGGCCCTGAAGCGGGACTGGCCGATCCATCTCTATGTCGAGAGCAGGCGCCTGCCCGAGATGCTGCCGGTCCTGCTCGACGGCGGCCACAAGGTCGTGATCCCGCACTACGGCCTGTTCGACCGCACCCTGGGCCCCGCGCGCGATGCGGGCTTCAAGGTCTTGCTGGAGAGCGCGCGCACCGGCCGCGTCTTCGTGGTGATGTGCGGCGCCTATCGCGTCGGACCCGAGCGCGCCCGGATGGCTGCGCCAATGCTGCTCGATGCCTTCGGCCCCGAGCGCCTGATGTGGGGCAGCGACTGGCCGCACACCGACACCGACCTCAACCGCGTCACGACCTATCCGATCACGCTCAGGACCTTCGAGGACTGGGTGCCGAACGAAGCGGCGCGACGCACGATCCTGATCGACACGCCGTTGAAGCTCTACGGGTTCTAGGTTGCCCCACCCTCGACGGTGCGGCCTTCGGCGCGCCAGCGCAGCATGCCGCCGGGCAGGTTGGCGACGTCGGAGATCCCCGCCTTCTGCAGGATCGCCGTCGCATGCGCGGAGCGGCTGCCGGCGCGGCAGACGGCGACCACCGGCTTGTCCTTCGGCAGTTCCTTCGCGCGCGCCGCCAGTTCCCCCAGCGGGACGAGCGTCGCCCCCCGGATATGACCGAGCGGGCCCGAGAACTCGGCCGGCTCGCGCACGTCGACGACACGGACCTTGGCGAGGTTTTCCTCCAGCCAGTGTGGCTCCACCTCCCAGACACCGCCGAAGGTGAAGCGCAGCGGTGCCCAGCCGGGTTCCGCCGGCGCGCTCGCCCCGTTTCCCGGCTGGCCACAGCGGAGGTTGGCCGGCACCGCCTCGTCGATCTTCTTCGGGTGCGGCAAGTCGAGGTTCTTCATGTAGCCGACATAATCGTTCTCGCCGACCTCGCCGCCCAGCCGCGGGTTGAAGCGCTTCTCCTCGGCGACACTGCTGACCGTGAGGCCGCGATAATCGTGGGCGGGATAGAGGAGGCAGCCCTCGGGCAGCGCGAAGATGCGCGAGCGCACGGAGCGATAGAGGGCGCGCGGATCGCCCTGCTGGAAATCGGTGCGACCGGAGCCGCGGATCAGCAGGCAGTCGCCGGTGAAGGCCATGCTCTCGTCGTCGAGCACATAGGTCACGCAGCCCGATGTGTGCCCCGGCGTCGCGCGGACCTCGAGCGACCGTCGCCCGAACTCGATCCGGTCGCCGTCCTGCAGCAAACGGTCCGCACCCGC
>Ga0209066_10003110_pt1 | contig 19331 bp, 17 predicted proteins | sample All_14_2_FD_187198 | JGI IMG/M metagenome (GOLD analysis project Ga0209066, IMG submission 187198) | Freshwater microbial communities in response to fracking from Pennsylvania, USA - Allegheny Zone_MetaG_DW_15 (SPAdes) (version 2) ... | reverse complement strand
GCACTGTTCACCGGCGTGCCCGGCAACCCGGTGGCCTGTTTCGTCACGTTCCTGGTGTTGATCACACCCCTGCTGCGCCGCCTGCAAGGCGCCACCGACGTGCTGGCGCCGCGCTGGCGCATCCGGGCCGATTTCGCCTGGCGCAAGGCCGACAAGCGCCGCGAGTTCCTGCGTGCACGGCTCAACGCCACGGGCGGGCTTGACCTTTACCCCAACCAAGGCTCGGCCGTGCTCACGTCGGCCGTCTGGGCGGATGGGCTGGTGGACTTGCCCGCCGGCTTCACCGTCGAACCTGGCGATCTGGTCGACTTCCTGCCGTTCGGGCACTGAATGCACGCCATGAGCGCCCCCATCACCATCAGCCTGCGCTTCTTCGCCTCGCTGCGCGAGACACTGGGGCCACAGGAAACCCTGCAGGTTGACGCCCCCCTCACCGTGGGCCAGGTGCGCGATGCCCTGATCGCCCGCGGCACGCCGTACGCCGAGGCATTGGCACGTGGCAAGGCAGTGCGCACGGCGCTGGATCAGGTGCTGTGCGCCGACGCCCACCCCATCACTGCCGCCTGCGAGCTGGCGTTCTTCCCGCCGGTCACCGGTGGTTGACCCTTTTGACCCTTTCCAGGCGGCTGCATGAGCACCCCTCACGATCTGCACCAGTTCCTGCGCGAGGTCGAGACCGGCCTGCCGCAGTGGACACGCCGCGTGCTCGACGAGGCCGTGCCGCGCCTGGCCACGCTGACCCGCGTTGAACGGCGTGATGTGATCGCCGCTGAAGAGGCGCTGCGCGGCGCCGACGGCACGGCCATGCGGCTGGCTTGGGTGGGCGAACTCACCACCGCCTTGCTCCACACGCCATCGGCGGAGCCCCAGCACGCCGACCATGAAGACATCAGCGCCGACACCGGCCTGGCTGGCCTGGCGCACCTGAGCCTGAAGGGTGAGGCCGAGGTGGACGAAGACATCGAGCTGTCACACCTGGTGCAGGACACCGACATGAAGTGCGACGCGGTGCTGCGCGACCTGCGCGGCCTGTGGAGCGCGCTGCGCGGCTGGCCCGAGGCGCGGCCTGACGCGCCGCCCCTGCGCCCGCAGGCGGTGGCCGATGCGCTGGCCCGCGCGCTGCGCAGCCAGCCGTTCACGCCCGCAGTGCGGCTGGTGCTGATCAAGGCACTCGTGCCGGCCACGGCCGAGGTGCTGCCCGACGTGCTGCAGGCCCAGCTCAAGCACCTCAAGGCGGCGGGCGTGGAGCCGGCCGACTTCAAGGTGGTCGCCTCCCCAGACACAGGCTTCGCCACCGGGATGGGCGCCTGGAGCAACGCCACCACCCAAGCGGCAGCCATGGGCGCACAGCTCGGCCGCATCCACGCCGTGGTGGAGCGCTTGCTGGCCGATGCCGGCTATGCGGGTGAAGACAACGGCCCGCCGTCGGGCCACATGAGCGACGCGTGGATGCACGGCGTGGTGCAGGCCGCGGTACAGGACGCCGCACCGCCACCGCGCCTGCGCCAGGTCTTCGATCAGATGAGCGAGCCCGGCATGCGCCTGGCACGCACCGAACCCGACCTGTGGCACCAGCCCGAGCATGTGTGGTGGCAACTGTTGGACATGCTGATGCTGCTCTGCGCCGAGCCGGCCGGTGCCGCTGACGCCGTGGCCCGGGGCTGCGAAGCCGCCGTCCAGCGCTTCTTCACCGAAGGCCCACCCGACGCGGCGCTGTGCGGTGAAGTGCTGGCTGATGTGAAGAGAGTGCAGCAGCAGGCCGGCCGCCCCGCTGCAGCCGCAGCGGGCCGCGGCGCGCCGGCCAACGATGGCGATGGCGGTGACGACGGCGAAGCCCAGGCTGATGCAGGGGAGGCCTCTGACGACGCGGTCGATGAAACCGCCACCTTCAACCTCAACCGCATGGTGCGCGAGCAGATGTCGCAGCAGCTGCGCAGCACCCGGGCTTCAGGCAGCATCCGCCGCTTCCTGATGGGCCCATGGCTGCGCGTGCTGGTGGCGGCACTCGACCCACACGAAGGCCAGCCCGCGCTGGCGCAGCGCTATACCGACTGGGTGGATGCCCTGCTGGGCGGGCTGCGCAACAGCCCCACAGCCGACGAGCTAGCGTCGCTGCTCGACATCGCCCGCGAAGGTCTGGGCACCATCGGCCTGGCCGATGCCCAGATCGACACCTGGCTGTTCGACCTGACCATGCGGCTGCACGAACGCGGTGCCGAAGAAGCCGAAGCCGCGCAAACCCCGTGGAAACATGACGAGCTGCCCACCGTGCCGGTGGACCTGCACGGCAGCGTGCAGGGCGCCCGCGCCCGCCGTGACAAGGTGGCCTGGATCCGCAGCCTGTGCGTGGGCGACATCTGCCGCGTCTACCTGGACAACGAATGGTGCAACCTGCAGTTGGTCGTCGATCCCCGGGCCGAAGGCGCGCCGGAAGGCGGCGTCTACCAGTTCCTGCATCGCGGCACCAAGGAAGAACTCACCCTGACCCGGGCCGACCTTGAGCGCCTGCGTGGTGACGGCCTGGCCACCACGGTGGCCACCGCCACCATCGTGGCCCGCAGCCAGGACACCATGGCCGCCCGGCTGGATGAGGCGTTGCCCGGGGGCAAGCAATGAGCAAACGGCCCCGCGTCAGCATCCAGGAAGCCGATTTCGATGTGTCGGCAGAGCTCCACCAGCTGCGCGCAGGCGACGGCGGGGTGGGCGCTGCGGTGGTGTTTGTGGGCACCGTGCGTGACCGCAACGAAGGGCAGGGCGTCACGGCGATGACGCTGGAACATTACCCCGGCATGACCGAGCGCTCGATCGACGCCATGATCGACCAGGCCATCCATCGCTTTGCGCTGCGGGCGGTGCGGGTGATCCACCGCGTGGGGCCGCTGCAGCCGCAAGACCAGATCGTGTTGGTGGCCGTCACCAGCGCGCACCGCGGTGAGGCGTTTCAGGGTTGCGAGTTCCTGATGGACTACCTGAAGATGGCCGCGCCCTTCTGGAAGAAGGAAACTGCCCCTGACGGCAGCAGCCGCTGGGTGGATGCGCGCTGCAGCGACGATGACGCGGCGCGCCGCTGGGGCCTGACGCTGCCCGACGACACGCCGGGGGCCCCCGCGTGAACACCACCACATTGGCCCAGGTGCTGGCCATCTCGCTGGGCGCTTCGCTCGGCGCCCTGGTGCGCTGGCAGGCCGGCCTGCGCCTGGGCATCGGGCAGGGCTGGCTGCCGCTGGGCACCCTGGCGGTCAACGCCGTTGGGGGGTTGCTGATCGGGTTGGCACTGGCCTATTTCAAGCTGCACCCTGGCGAAGAACTGGCACGGCTGTTTTGCGTGGTGGGCTTCCTTGGCGGCCTCACCACCTTCTCGGCGTTCTCCGGTGAATCACTGCGGTTGCTGATGGAGGGCCGCTGGCCTGAAGCGGCGTTGCACACCAGCCTGCACGTGCTCGGTGCGCTGGGCATGGCGGGGGTGGGCCATGCCATCGGCCGCTGGTGGTGGCCGGGCTGACCGACCCGTCTCGCGCGGCGATTTGATCCAGATCTAATGGGCTTGCACCGCTGGGGCCTTGAAACCAGCGCAGCGTGCCCCACGTCTGTCGCAACCGGAGGATTCACCCCATGCGACTCGACAAACTCACCACGCTGCTGCAACAAGCCCTGGGCGATGCCCAAAGCCTGGCCCTGGCAGCCGACCATCCCTACATCGAACCCGCCCACCTGCTCAAAGCCTTGATGCAGCAGGAAGATGGCCCGCGGTCGCTGCTGCAACGCGCCGGTGTGAACAACCGTGCCGTGGACGATGCGATCGCCACCGCGTTCTCGCGCATCGCCAAGGTGGAAGGCGCCCAACTGCAGCCCAGCCGAGATTTGGTCAACCTGCTACAAGCCGCTGAGAAAGAAGCCACCAAGCGCGGCGACCAGTACGTGGCCAGCGAGATGGTGCTGCTGGCCCTGGCCGACGCCAAAACCGATTTCGCCAATGCCCTGCGCAGTGCCGGGCTCACCCGCAAGGCCCTGGAAACCGCGGTCGATGCCGTGCGTGGAGGACAGAAAGTGGACAACGCCGAAGCCGAAGGCCAGCGCGAAGCGCTGAAGAAGTACACCCTTGACCTCACCGAGCGCGCCCGCATGGGCAAGCTCGACCCGGTGATCGGCCGCGACGACGAGATCCGCCGCGCCATCCAGGTGCTGCAACGCCGCTCCAAGAACAACCCGGTGCTGATCGGCGAGCCAGGTGTGGGCAAGACGGCCATCGTGGAAGGCCTGGCCCAGCGCATCGTCAACGGCGAAGTGCCCGAGACGCTGAAAGACAAAAAAGTGCTGGTGCTCGACATGGCCGGGCTGCTGGCCGGCGCCAAGTACCGCGGCGAGTTCGAAGAGCGCCTGAAGGCCGTGCTCAAGGAAGTGGCGCAGGACGAAGGCCGCATCATCCTGTTCATCGACGAGCTGCACACCATGGTGGGCGCCGGCAAGGCCGAAGGCGCCATGGACGCCGGCAACATGCTCAAGCCCGCGCTGGCACGCGGCGAGTTGCACTGCATCGGCGCGACCACGCTGGATGAATACCGCAAGTACGTCGAGAAAGACGCCGCGCTGGAGCGCCGCTTCCAGAAGGTGATGGTCGACGAGCCCACGGTGGAAGCCACCATCGCCATCCTGCGCGGCTTGCAAGAGAAGTACGAAGTGCACCACGGCGTGGAAATCACCGACCCGGCCATCGTGGCCGCGGCCGAGCTGAGCCACCGCTACATCACCGACCGCTTCCTTCCCGACAAGGCCATCGACCTGATCGACGAGGCTGCGGCCAAGATCAAGATCGAGATCGACTCCAAGCCCGAGGTGATGGACAAGCTCGACCGCCGCATCATCCAGCTCAAGATCGAGCGCGAAGCGGTGCGCAAGGAGAAGGACGAAGCCTCCATCAAGCGCATGGGCCTGATCGAGGAAGAGATCGCCAAGCTGGAGCTGGAGTACGCCGATTTCGAAGAGATCTGGAAGAGCGAGAAGGCCCAGGCCCAGGGCTCGGCCAACGTGAAGGAAGAGATCGACCGCATCCGCTTCCAGATCGAGGAGTTCAAGCGCAAGGGCGACTTCAACAAGGTGGCCGAGCTGCAATACGGCAAGCTGCCCGATCTGGAGCGCCGCCTGAGCGATGCCCAGGCCAAGGAAGCCGGCAAGGCAGCTGGCGCGAAGGAAGGCAAGGGCCCGCAGCTGCTGCGCACGATGGTGGGCGCTGAGGAGATCGCCGAGGTCGTCTCGCGCGCCACCGGCATCCCGGTGAGCAAGCTGATGCAGGGCGAGCGCGACAAGCTGCTGCAGATGGAAACCAAGCTGCACGATCGCGTGGTGGGGCAGGACGAGGCCATCGTGGCCGTGAGCGACGCCATCCGCCGCTCGCGTGCGGGCTTGTCTGACCCGAACCGCCCGCTGGGCAGCTTCCTGTTCCTCGGCCCCACCGGCGTGGGCAAGACCGAGCTGTGCAAGGCGCTGGCCGGGTTCCTGTTCGACAGCGAAGACCACATGATCCGCGTCGACATGAGCGAGTTCATGGAGAAGCATTCGGTGAGCCGCCTGATCGGCGCGCCTCCGGGCTATGTGGGCTACGACGAAGGCGGCACGCTCACCGAAGCCGTGCGCCGCAAGCCCTACAGCGTGGTGCTGCTTGATGAGGTGGAGAAGGCGCACCCGGATGTGTTCAACGTGCTGCTGCAGGTGCTGGACGATGGCCGCCTCACCGACGGCCAGGGCCGCACCGTCGACTTCAAGAACACCGTGATCGTGATGACCAGCAACCTGGGCTCGCACCTCATCATGTCGATGGCGGGGCAGGACAGCGAGCTGATCCGCGAAGCGGTGTGGGGCGAGGTGAAGCAGCACTTCCGTCCTGAGTTCCTGAACCGCATCGACGAGACGGTGGTGTTCCATGCGCTCGACATGGCCAACATCCAGGCCATTGCCAAGATTCAGCTCAAGGGGCTGGAGCAGCGGCTGGCGAAGATGGACATGCAGCTCGACGTGTCGGAAGAGGCCCTCATCGAACTGGCCAAGGTGGGGTTTGATCCGGTGTTTGGCGCGCGCCCGCTCAAGCGCGCCATCCAGCAACGCATTGAGAACCCGGTGGCCAAGCTGATTCTGGAAGGCAAGTTCGGGCCGAAGGATGTGATCCCGGTGCGACTGGGGGCCGACGGCTCTTTCGAGTTCGGACGTACCGTGCACTGAGCCCACCCCCTACGGCCTTCGGCCGCTTCCTCAAGGGGGGGCACCACCGGCGGACCGGTCAAGCCGGATCCGCGGTGGTCGCTCGCAAGGGGCGGTTGTCACAGTCGGGGCACATCAGGCGAGGCCGGCCTATCATCCGGCCTCGCTTTCTTTTTGCGCTCGCTTCATGGCCTCTTCGTCTGCCCAAGAACAACTGCCCGTCGTCATCGTTGGTGCCGGCCTGGCCGGCCTGGCAACGGCCCTGCACTTGGCCACCACCCGCAAGGTGATCGTGCTGGCTAAGCGCAACCTGGACGAGGCCGCCACAGCCTGGGCCCAGGGCGGCATCGTCGGCGTGCTGGGTGACGACGACAGCGTGGACAGCCATGTGCGCGACACCCAGGCCGCTGGCGCCGGCCTGGTGGATGAGCACACCGCCCGCTTCATCGCCGAAAACAGCGCTGCCGCGGTGGAGTGGCTGGTGGCGCAAGGCGTGCCGTTTTCGCCCGACCCCGAGGGGCCGCTCGGCCTGCACCTCACCCGCGAAGGTGGCCATGCCGTGCGGCGCATCGCCCACGCGGCCGATGCCACCGGTAAGGCCATCCACGAGGCGCTGCTGGCCCAGGTGGCCAAACACCCCAACATCGAGCTGCGCCACCCGTGGATGGCTGTTGACCTGATCACCTCGCGCCACCTCAAGCGCGATGAGACGCCGCGCTGCTACGGCGTCTACGCGCTCGACATCGCCAGCGGCAAGGTGCACACGCTGGCCGCCAGCGCCGTGGTGCTGGCCTCCGGCGGCGCCGGCAAGGTGTACCGCTACACCACCAATCCCGACACCTCCACCGGCGACGGCATCGCCATGGCCTGGCGCGCCGGCTGCCGGGTGGCGAACATGGAGTTCATCCAGTTCCATCCCACCTGCCTGTACCACCCGCAGGACCGCGTCTTCCTGATCACGGAAGCGTTGCGCGGGGAGGGCGGCCTGTTGAAGTTGCCCATCGGCGACAACGGCGGCGTGCGCTTCATGCCTGACCACGACGAGCGCGCCGAACTTGCGCCGCGCGACGTGGTGGCCCGCGCGATCGACTTCGAGATGAAGCGCCACGGCCTGGATCACGTGTGGCTCGATGCCACGCACCTGGGCGAAGCCTTCCTGAAGGAACATTTCCCCACCATCCATGGCCGCTGCCTGGCGCTGGGCATTGATATCGCGCGCCAGCCCATCCCGGTGGTGCCGGCAGCGCACTACACCTGCGGCGGCGTGGTCACCGATCTCGCCGGCCGTACCGATCTACCCGGCCTGTTTGCCGTGGGCGAAACCACCTACACCGGCCTGCACGGCGCCAACCGACTGGCCAGCAACTCGCTGCTGGAATGTGTGGTGGTGGGCCGCACCTGCGCCGAGCAGGTGATGGCCCTGCCCACGCCAGCCGACGTGATACCGCCGCCCTGGGACGAAAGCCAGGTGCACAACGCCGACGAGCAGGTGGTGATCGCCCACAACTGGGACGAGCTGCGCCTGCTGATGTGGAACTACGTGGGGATCGTGCGCACCACCAAGCGCCTGGAGCGCGCGCTGCACCGCATCCAGCTGCTGCGCGGCGAGATCGACGACTACTACGCCAACTTCCGCGTCAACCGCGACCTGTTGGAGCTGCGTAACCTGGTGGAGTGCGCCGAGCTGATCGTGCGCTCGGCCTTGATGCGGCAGGAGAGCCGCGGGCTGCACTACAGCCGCGATTTCCCCGACACGCTGCCAGTGAGCTTTCCCACCGTGCTGGTGCGTGCTGCCCGCAGCCGCATGCGCGATTTGAGTCGTGGCGCGGGCGACAGCACCACGGGCCTGTGCGGCTGAGCTACCTCAGCGACGGGCGCGCATGGCGATGCGCGCCTGGACAAACTCGAAGGCAAACGCCACCGCGTCGCTCACTGACTGCTCAATGCCCAGGCGTTCTTTCTCGGTGAGGTAGAAGGCCAGATCCACGGAATGGCGGATGTAGCGCGCGCCCAGCCGGTTCAGCGCCACGCAGGCCACGTCGGGCAGCGACTCTTCCTCAATGTAGGGATAGTTCTGCGCGAGCCGCGACACCATGTCGAAGACCGGACGTTCGTAGTGGTTGTGGACGGAGCTGAAGTCGGCGTTGTGCATGGCGATGCTGCTTCGCAGTTGGGGGACATGGCCTTATCGGCACACACCCGAACCCACTTGACCACCCGAGCCGGGAGCAGGCCCGCACAGCGGTGAAACTGCCGCCGCGCCGACCGGATGATCAGGCTGCGCCAATGCCGGGCACCATGCCCTTGGGTGAGCGCTTGGGCGCACTCAGGGCACCAGGGTTGGCCGAGGTGTAGGCCAGCATACGCTCGATGCAGGCCGCGGCCTGGGTGCGCACGGGCTCGTCCACTTGAATCTCACCTTCGCCAGATTCCAGGCAGTGGATCAGGCCGCGCAAGCTGTTCATCGCCATCCACGGGCAATGCGCGCAGCTCTTGCACGTGGCGCTGTTGCCGGCCGTGGGGGCTTCGATCAGCTGCTTGGTGGGCGCGGCCTGGCGCATGCGGTGGAAGAGGGCGTTGTCGGTGGCCACGATGAAGGCGGGCGCGGGTGATTCGATCACCGCCTTGAGCAGCTGGGTGGTGGAGCCCACCACATCGGCCTGGTCCACAACGGCGGCCGGCGATTCGGGGTGCACCAGCACCAGCGCCTCGGGATGCTGTTTGCGCAGCAGTTCCAGCTCCACGCCCTTAAACTCGTCATGCACGATGCAGGCGCCGTTCCACATCAGCATGTCGGCGCCGGTTTCGCGCTGAATGTAGCTGCCCAGGTGCTTGTCGGGCGCCCAGAGGATCTTCTCGCCCTGCGCCTTCAGGTGGCTCACGATGGCCAGGGCGCAAGAGCTGGTCACCATCCAGTCAGCCCGGGCCTTCACAGCTGCGTTGGTGTTGGCGTAGACCACCACCTTTCGGTCGGGATGGGCATCGCAGAAGGCAGCGAAATCGTCTGCAGGGCAGCCGAGGTCAAGCGAGCAGGTGGCGTCGAGATCGGGCATCAGCACACGCTTCTCGGGCGACAGGATCTTGGCCGATTCACCCATGAAGCGCACCCCGGCCACCACCAGCGTCTTGGCGGCATGCTCGCGGCCGAAGCGGGCCATTTCCAGCGAATCAGAAACGCAGCCGCCGGTGGCCACGGCCAAGTCTTGCAGGTCGCCATCCACGTAGTAGTGGGCCACCAGCACCGCCTGCTTTTGTGCCAGCAGGGCTTTGGCACGGGCCATCAGGTGCTCGCGCTCCTGGGCCGAAGGGGTATCGGGCACCTTGGCCCAGGCGTGCGCGGTGCAGGTGGCGCCAGCGGCGTCCTGACGCAGGTAGTCAAACTGCTTGGGATCCATGAGAGAACTTGTCTTTGGCGGGAGGGGCGGCACAGCCCGGTGGCCGCTCAGGCCAGCTCGTGCAGCGCCACGGTGAACTGCCAGCGGGCCTGCTGAAGATCGCAGGCCGGGCGGTCAAAAACGCCCAGCAGGTACAGGCCCGGTTGCTTGGGCACCGGCGTGGCCAGGTACTGCAGCGTGGCGGTGTGCCAGGCGAGTGCGTCGGCCGACTCGGCTTCGTCGGCGGTGTTGGACAAATCGCCCCAACGGCGCAGCGTGCCGTCCACGCCGGCCTGTGTGAGCGTCAGATCGCCCGAGCGGGCCAGCACGTCCTGCGAACAGGCGTCGATCAATGCCGCGCTCAGGCAGCCCGATGCCAGCTCGGCCACGCCGACGGCAGTGCGAGCAGCGGCTTCCGCCGGACGCGGCGGCAGGGTGGCGCGGAGTTCGTCGCTCCAGGGCGCGGGCAGGGGCAGTTGGTCTGCCGGGTCAGCTGGCATGGCTGCTGCGGCAGCTGGTGACGCAGCGCCCAGCGGCGCAACGGGGCGCACCAGGCCTGGGAACTCGACATCATCCAGCAGCCTGTCCAACATGCGGGCCAGCCAGCCCGGCGTGCTGTCGGCCAGCATTTCCACCACTTGCACGCGCAGGCTGCGGGGCCAGGTGATCTTGCGCAGCCGGTCGGCACGGCTGGGTTTGTCTTGCGGTGAGATGAATTGCAGCGTCGGGCCACGCCAGGCGGCCTGACGGCAGAACTCCTGCATCTTGCGCGGCAGCTCGCGGTGCTCGGCTGATCCGCCAGTGAGCACCACGGCATGGTCGCTGCGTTCCAGCAGCATCAGCGCCACATCGGCACTGGCACTGTCCAGCGGGCTGGCCTCGACATGCAGCACAGCATAGAGCAGGCCGTCGGCTGTCTCGATGGCCGTGTGATGGATCAGCGCAAAGGTCTGGTCGTTGTCGGCCTGGGCCAGGCGGGTCGCGCCCCGGGCACCCACACCCTCGCCGCACAGGTCGGCCAGCGCATTTTTCGGCCAGGTGCCGCTGGGATCCCAGAACGTGAGCACGCGGTCGATCGCACGGGTTTCACGGGGGAAAAAGTCCTGCAGCTTGGGCGCCGTGGGCTTAGGGTCAGCGGTGCGCAGGATGCGCACCTTGGGGGCATCGGGCACCGCCTCGCTCAGCGGTGGAGAGACAGAATGCAGGCTCGACCAGATGCTATCTTCCCGAGGCGCGTCGTCCTCGGCGAAGCGGGAAGTGCGCCCACTCGACGAATTGCGTTTGGACTTGGGATTCAGCATAGGAGGCTCGGTTCGCGGCGGGACGGTCAAAAAACCCAGTGAGACAGCGGGCGCCGGATCTTGCCACGTCCCGCGCCCCTCACTCTACCGCGTCGGGCGCGCCCTGCGCCCGCGGGCCACTCAAACGAGAACTTGCTGAGCCTCCATGATGCGAAAGCGCGTCATGGCCAGGTTGCTGCGCAGCTTGTCGAGTACCGCGAGGATGAACAGGTCAGGATGCGCTTGCAGGGTACGCATGATGTGGTAGCGGCTCCCGGCGGTGACCAGCACCTCGTCGACCGGGTCGTTGGGGCGCCAGTGGCCCATCAGCCGCAGGGTGCGACGATGCACGGTCATCACTTCGGCCGCGGCGGTGGCGGCGCGGTCGATGTCGGGCCCACGGCCTTCACTGGCAATGACCTGGCCGGTGGTGACGTCCACCAGCGCGGCAAACACCAGGCCGTCCAGCAACATCAGTTCCTGCAGCACGGTCACCGCCCGCGCCGGATGTGGCGGCGCACGGTGCAACTCGGCCGTGGTGATGGGTTGCACGGGTGGCTCGCTACTGGCTGGTGCGCCAAAAGCCGGTGCGCCGAAGGCAGACCCACCAAAGACCGAGGCGCCAAACGCCGGCTCGCGCCGCGGGCTGTCTCCAGCGGCCGCGCGCCCCGGTTCTGATAAAAGCGAGATCGGCTCGAAGGGTGTGGGTGCCGTGTCGGCAGGCTTGATCTGGTTCCAGTGGGTGAGCAGCAGGTTCCAGACGGTGCTGGCGCTGGTCAGCGGTTCGGTCTGCACGTGCACATGCACGGTGGCAGGCCAAGCGGTGCCCAGGATCTTGTTGGCCGTGCGGTGCGCACCCACCGGCAGCAGGAACAGCATCTGGGGGCAGCGCCAGGTGTCGCTGTTGGCGGCGCGCCGGAGCGTTTCAATCATGCTGTCGACCGCGCTGCTATGCATCGGGCCGATGATGACCACCGTGAGGTCTGAGCGTTCCATCAGCGCCAGCGGGATGAGCTGGGCATCTCGGCCGTGCGCCCGCACGTCGGCCTGGTAGATCTTGAGCGTGTCTTCCTGGCGGCGGATCAGCTGGGTGCGTTCGATCATCGCCAGCGTTCCCAGCGTGGCCTGGTCACGCAGGTGCAAGCGCTCGATGGGCTGGCCGCTGGCATCGGACAGCGCCTTGACGACGCTGGCAGCCCACATCTGGGCCGGGTCATACAGGGTGATGAAGCGCTGGCCCGGCGCCTGCTCTTCGCGCTGACTGGCAAAGTGCGCGCGCATGGCCTGGGCGGGGGAGCCGGTGACGAACAGATCGCGCGTGTGCCGGTCAATCAGATGGCCTGAATCGGAGACTTCTCCGGTGATGGTTTCCAAAATGGCCGTGGCGGCAAACTCGGTTTCCGACCCGACATGGCGTCGCGAAGCGGAATCGCGCAGGGGATACAGGTCACCGAAAAGGCTTCTGAGCATGGTCGTCCCGGAATCCGGCACAGCTGAAAGTGGTAACAGTGTGGCGTGAATCTGAAAAATGGTAAATCCGCTCAGGTACGGTGGCCACGGATTGCACCTCTATGATCCGGGCTGATGATGTGGTTTGCGGGCTTTTGTGGCGGGTGGGTATCCCACAGGAAATGAAGATGCTGATTCTGTTGCGGTGCCTCGATCTGAGGCGCGCCGGTGCGCTGGCGTCCTTGTGTTTGATGATGGGGCTCTCGTTGGGCGCTGGTGCGGAAGACTTTCTGCCACCCGACGAGGCCTTCCGGTTTGAAGCGCGCATCGCAGATACCCGTACGCTGGTTGTGCGTTTTGACGTTGCGCCTGGGTATTACCTGTACCGCGAACGCTTCGCGTTCGAGGGCCTGCCCGCTCAAACGCAACTGGCGCACCCGAATCTGCCCGCAGGTCAGGTCAAGTTTGATGAGACCTTTCAGAGGGAGGTCGAAACCTACCGGGATCAGGTCGAGGCCCATATTGCGGTGGAGGCTGCGCCAGCGGAATTCATCCTGAAGGTGACCAGCCAGGGCTGCGCTGACAAGGGCCTGTGCTACCCGCCGCGCCAGCACGCGGTGAAGGTGACGCTGGATGGCGTGGCTTTGGCCTCGCTCACGCCGATGGCGATGGACGGAGTGGCGAGCTGGGTGCCACCGCAGGGTGAAGTGCGCACGTTGGGCCCGGCTCAGGCCGTGGCCAGTGAGCCCGCGCCGGCGAGCGATGGCAGCGCGCTGCGCAGCGCCCTCCAGGGCGGCGAACTCTGGCAGATCGTGGGCGTCTTTCTGCTGGCGGGGTTGCTGCTGTCGTTCACGCCGTGCGTGTTGCCGATGCTGCCGATCTTGTCGTCCATCATCGTCGGCCAGGGCGACCGCCTGCCACGCTGGCGGGGGTTGATGCTGTCGGCGCTGTACGTGCTGGGCATGGCGACGGTCTACACGGCGCTGGGTGTGCTGGCCGGCCTGGCAGGCGAGGGGCTGGCCGCGCACCTGCAGCAGCCGCCGGTGCTGATCGGCTTTGCGGCGTTGCTGGTGGTGTTGTCACTGTCGATGTTCGGCGTGTACGAGCTGCGTCTGCCCACTGCCTGGCAGACCCGCCTGAGCAGCGGCTCGACCCGTCTGCCCGGTGGCCAGGCGTTGGGCGTGCTCGCCATGGGGGGCCTGTCGGCGCTGATCGTCAGCCCGTGCGTGGCTGCACCGCTGGCTGGCGCCCTGTTGTTCATCAGCCAGACGCGCGACGTGCTGCTCGGGGGCACGGCCTTGTTCGCCTTGGCACTGGGCATGGGCGTGCCACTGCTGCTGGTGGGCGCGTCCGCCGGGCGCCTGCTGCCCCGCACGGGCGCCTGGATGGAGACGGTGAAGCAGTTGTTCGGCCTGGTGCTGCTGGGCGTGGCGGCTTGGACGGTGGGCCCGGTGTTGCCGATCTGGGCACAGATGCTGATGTGGGCCGGGCTCCTCTGCCTGGGCGCGACATGGCTGTGGCGATCGCTGGGCCGCGGGCCGGCAGCCTGGGCCGGGCGAGGCCTGAGCCTGTTGTTGCTGCTGCTGGCGGCTGCCTATGTGGGCGGCGCTGTCTCAGGTGGGCGTGACCTGCTCCAGCCGCTGGGTCATTGGGGGCGGGGTGCGGGGGCGGCATCGACCGAGGCGCTGCCGTTTCAGAGCATCAAGGGTGTCGACGCGCTGGACACTGTGCTCGCGCAGGCCGACCGCCCGGTGATGCTGGATTTCTATGCCGACTGGTGCGTGTCCTGCAAGGAAATGGAGCGCTTCACCTTCACCGACACGCAGGTGCAACGCCGCCTGAAAGGCATGGTGCTGCTGCGTGCCGACGTGACCGCCAATGACGCTGCAGACCGGGCCCTGCTCAAGCGCTTCGGGCTGTTTGGTCCGCCGGGGATCGTGTTCTTCAAACCGGGCGGCCAGGAAGTGCCCGACACCCGCGTGATCGGCTTTCAGTCGGCCGAGGACTTCATCAAGGTGCTCGACAAGGTGGTGCCGTAGCCCAGACCACGTTGCGGCAGTCGGCCAATGGCGGTCGTCTGGCCCGTCAGGCCGGCCATCGGCAGGGTCGTCCAGGCCAGTTCCCCATCGCCCTGCGCGATCTCGTAGGTGCGTTCGAACACGTGGATGCGCAAGCCACGGGCATCGTCCTGCTCGCCGACCAGCACCGTCGAGCAGCGGGTGCCGTAGCGTCCGTCGTCAGTGCGGATGAAGACGGACGACAAGGCGCGCTCCACCGCCAGCGGCAGGCCGGTGTCGGGCAGCGCGTGATCCGCGGCGCGCAGGGGGTTGGTCAAGGCCGCAAACAAGCCCTCAACCAGCGGTGTCAGCGCGCGGGCGCTTGAAACCTGCTCTTGCACGGCGTCGCGCAGTTGCACCACCTTGGGCCAGGGCGTGTCAAGGCTGGCGTTGGACAGGCCGTGCAGGCCCGGCAACAACGGCAGCGGGGCGGCTGTGCGTGAGTCGGTCCAGCCCCAACGCTGTTCAGCCAGATCGGCCGCGATCACGTTGAAGCCGTTGTGGCCGGCCCGTTGCCAGTCAAGGTGGATGTCATCCAGGGTGCGGCGGGTGCCCAGCCAATCGGGCACGATGCGGCCACGGGACGGCGCCTCGGCGCGCTGGTTGGCGGGGTCTCGCACATTGGTCAGCAAGGCCAGCCGCCCCTGGGTCGACAGACCCAGCCAGGTACCCCCGGCACTGAGGTCCCGCCCCGCGAGGATCGGTTGAACGTGCTGCGGCGGCTGCCACCAATCCAGCGGTGCCGCTGGGCGATCAAAGAACTCATCGCGATTGGCTGCTAGCACCCAGGGAAAGCGGGCGTGCTGGCCCAGCGCCAGGACGGCAATGCACATGCGTCAGTCGGGATCGAGGGGGACGAAGCGCTCAGTATGGCGCGGCCCGATACGGGCTGAAGGCCAGTCGGCCAGCTGAGACAAGATCGCCTCGACGAGCAGCGGTGACAGGCCCAGTGGGGCGCGGTACAGCTCCATCCAAGTCTGGGTGCCGTCTGCGGCGATGTCGTCTCGCCTCAGCAGACGACTCGCCAACCCCGGCCATTGCCGCTGCAGCGAGGCCTGCAACGCCTGGATCTCGTGCCGCGCTGAGCCAGCCTGGGGGCCAGGAACTTTGTAGTAGACGTACAGCTCGCCAGCGCTGAGGCCGCTCATGCGCAGGTCATGCCACGGGCGCCGCCGTCTCATGAGGCAGGGCGTAGGGCAGGGGAGCCAGGGTGAGTGCAGCGCCGTCGGAGCGGCCCAGGTGCAGCGTGCCTGAGGCACTGGCCGCCAGTTTCAGCTCCACCATCGCGCTCCATCCACCGCCCGGGTGCGGGGCCGACAGAGCCACCACGCCGGCGGGCTGCTGCGGGTCGGCGCTCCAGAACACTTCCTGCCCCGGGGCCAACGGCTCGGAGCAGTCCACCAGGAAGGCGCGGCGCTTGAGTTTGCCCAGGTAGTGGCTGCGGGCCACGATTTCCTGGCCCGGATAGCAGCCTTTCTTGAAATCGACCCCACCCACCAACTCGTAGTTCAGCATCTGCGGCACAAACTGGTTGACGGTGGCCGCCACCACCTGCGCCACGCCGGAGCGCACTTCCAGCCACTGCCACAGCGGCAAGGGCAGGGCGGGCAGTGATTGCAGCAGTTGCTCGCCCTCGGCTGTCGGGCCGATCCACAGCCAGCGGGCCTGTCCTGTCGCTGCCGGTAGACGAATAACAGCGCCACCCATCAGTTCGGCTTGGCGCCAGTCCATCGCGTCATCGGCCACGACGGATACATCCGCTTGGGCCGCCAGCCAGACCCGTGCGTTCGCTCCAGCCAGGCCAATCACACTGAGCTCGCCGCTGGCATCACTCAGGCGCGTCTTGGACCGCAGCACAAACATCGACAGGCGCTTCAGCGTGGCTGGCAACACGTCAACAGAGCAGGCCGCCCAGACCTCTTCAGGCCCGCGCTTGCTGACCACAAAACTGGCCGACATGCGACCCTGCGCCGAGCAGTAGGCCGCCCATCGGGCTTGATCGTGGCCCAGCTTCTGGACATCGTTGCTCAGCTGCGCGTGCAGGAAGCCGGCACTGTCCTCACCCACGGCCTTGATGACGCCCCAATGCGGCAGTAGGCAAGCGCCGCCGGGTCCAATGAAATCAGTGTTGTCCATGGGCTCATTATCATCAGCGGGATGCGTGGAGTGTTCCTGTCAGATATCGCCCGGCGGCAAGCGCCGGCGCAGCGCCTTGGCCGCCGTGTCGCGGAGGGCAGGGCATGGTTGGTTTGAAGAAGCTGCTGGCATCGCTGGTGATCGCCGTGGTGGTGGCGGCCGGGCTGGGCGTCTGGTGGTTGAATCGGCCGTTGACCCTGAGCGAGGGCACGGTCGAGCTGTCCGTCGAGGCTGGAGCCACCCCGCGGCAAATCGCCCAAGGCTGGGTGGATGCTGGCGTGCAGACGTCAACATGGCTGCTGTATGAATGGTTTCGCTGGTCGGGCAAGGCGCGCAACATCCGCGCTGGCAACTACGAGTTGTCCAACGGGATCACACCGCGCACGCTGCTCGACAAGCTCATCGCCGGCGACGAAACACTGGCACGTGTCACGTTCATCGAGGGATGGACGTTTCGCCAGTTGCGCGAGGCCATGACCAAGGCGCCCAGCCTGCGCAGCGACACACAAGCCATGAGCGACAGCGAGGTGATGGCCGCCTTGGGGGCCGTCAACCAACCCGCTGAAGGCCGCTTCTTCCCGGACACCTACACCTACGCCCGCGGCAGCAGCGACCTGGCCGTGCTGCGCCGCGCGCACGAGGCCATGACCCAGCGCCTGGCCAAGGCCTGGCAGCAGCGGGCGGCAGACTCCCCGCTGCGCACCCCTGACGAGCTGCTGACGCTGGCGTCCATCGTGGAAAAAGAAACCGGCCGGCCGGAAGACCGGGCGCTGGTGGCCGGCGTCTTTGTGAACCGGCTGCGCAAGGGCATGCCGCTGCAGACGGATCCCAGCGTGATCTACGGCCTGGGCACCCGCTTCGATGGCAACCTGCGCAAGCGTGATCTACAACGCGATGGGCCCTACAACACCTACCTGCGAGCCGGTCTTCCCCCCACCCCCATCGCGCTGCCTGGCCGGGCTGCGCTGCTGGCCACGGTGCAGCCTGCGCGCACCAACGCGCTGTACTTCGTGGCGCGGGGTGACGGCAGCAGCCAGTTCAGCGAATCGCTCGCCGAGCACAATCGCGCCGTTCAACAATTTCAGAAGAGGCAGGAGCCTTGAACCAACCCCTGAGCCTGCGCGGGCGCTTCATCACCGTGGAAGGCATCGATGGTGCCGGCAAGAGCACGCACCTGGACGGCCTGTGCAGCCGCTGGTCAACACAAGACCTGGAGGTGGTGCGCACCCGCGAGCCTGGTGGCACCGCACTCGCCGAGGCGCTGCGCGACCTGTTCCTCAACCGCGAGATGGACGCGCTGACGGAAGCCCTGTTGGTCTTTGCCGCAAGGCGAGACCACCTGCGCGAGGTGATCGAGCCCGCGCTGCAGCGCGGGGCCGTCGTGGTGTGCGACCGGTTCACCGATGCCACCTTCGCCTACCAAGGCGGCGGTCGCGGGTTTGACATGACCGTGCTCACCCAACTAGAGCAGTGGGTACAGGCTGGCCGCCACCCCGATCTCACACTGTGGTTCGACCTGGCCCCGGAGGTAGCAGCACAACGCCGTGCCGCCGCGCGTCAAGCAGACCGGCTGGAGCAGGAGTCGATCGACTTCTTCCGCCGGGTGGCCCTGGCGTATGCAGCCCGCGCAGCAGCCGCGCCCGAGCGCTTTGCGCGCATCGATGCCAGCGGCACGGTGGATGACGTCTGGCAGGCCGTGGCCCGGGCGTTGTCGGCACGGGGCTGGTGATGGGCAACGACCACGAGGCCTTGCCCTGGCTCAGGGCCCCCCTGTCGTCAGCGTTGCAGGCCCAGCAGGCGCATGCGTTGCTCGTCACTGGCTCCGCAGGCATTGGTCAGTTTGAATTTGCCATGGCACTGGCGCAGGCCTGGCTGTGCGAAACGCCGGCAAGCCAACGGGCTGACGGCCTGGCCTGCGGCCACTGCGAAGGCTGCCGCCTGGTGGCCCAGCGCAGCCACCCCGACATGCGCCTGCTGGTGCCCGAGGCCTGGCGCGCCCAGGCCGGTCTCAGTGCCGACGACACCGGCGACGCCGACGAAGGCAAGAAGCGCAAACCCAGCCAGGAGATCAAGGTCGATCAGGTGCGGGGCGCGCTCGACTTCAGCGAACGCACCGCCGGCCGCGCGCCGCTGAAGGTGGTGGTGGTGCATCCGGCCGAAGCGCTGAATGCGGTGTCGGCCAATGCGCTGCTCAAGACCTTGGAAGAGCCGCCCGGCAACATGCGCTTCGTGCTGGGCTGTGGTGCCGCGGACAGCCTGCTGCCCACGATCCGCAGCCGTTGCCAGAGCATCGTGCTGAAGGCACCCGATCGTGCTCAGGCCCTGGCCTGGCTCGCCGCACAAGGTTTGCCTGACGCCGGCCCGTTGCTCGATGCCTGCGGCGGGCTTCCGCTGGCCGCGCGGGACCAGGCCGCAGCAGGCCGCGACGCCGCCGCCTGGCAGGCCTTCCCCGCGCTGGTGATGCGGGGCGACGCCGCGGCCCTGGCCGCCTGGCCTCTACCCGTGCTGGCAGAGGCCTTGGGCCGGCTTTGTTACGACGCAACTGCCCTCGCCACCGGCGCACAGGCACGCTTCTTCCCGGCCTGGCGCCCCCGCGCACTGCCTCAGGGCCCGGGCGGTCTGGCCCAGCTCACCGCCTGCGCCGCGGCACTGCGGCGCTTTGCACGGCAGGCCGATCACCCCTGGAATGCCGGGCTCGCCGTGGAGTCTTTGGTGATGCAGGTACGAGGCGCGCTGCATGCTGCCTGATCACCGGATCACGCCCGGCACGGGGCATCTACACTGGCGGCCTACCGTCGCCACGCCTACCCAAACGTCCCGCCTCGCATGAGCGAACCCACTCC
>Ga0209066_10003109_pt1 | contig 19334 bp, 18 predicted proteins | sample All_14_2_FD_187198 | JGI IMG/M metagenome (GOLD analysis project Ga0209066, IMG submission 187198) | Freshwater microbial communities in response to fracking from Pennsylvania, USA - Allegheny Zone_MetaG_DW_15 (SPAdes) (version 2) ... | reverse complement strand
GTCGCCCCGACCCCGGCCGAGCCCGCGCCAGCATCACAGCCTGCGACGCCCGCCGCTCCGCCGGTTCCCGGGTCCTATTCCGCCTCCTCGATCGAGGTGCTGGAGGGGCTGGAGCCCGTTCGCAAACGACCGGGTATGTATATCGGCGGCACCGACGAGCGGGCCCTGCATCACCTGTTCGCCGAGGTGCTGGACAATGCAATGGACGAGGCCGTGGCCCGCCATGCCAAGCTGATCTCCGTCGACCTGGACGCCGAGGGCCGTCTGTCGGTCCGGGACGACGGACGCGGCATCCCGGTCGATCCGCACCCGAAACACCCCGGCAAGTCGGCGCTGGAGGTGGTGATGACCGTGCTCCATTCCGGGGGCAAATTCTCGGGCAAGGCCTATGAGACGTCCGGCGGCCTGCACGGCGTGGGCGTCAGCGTCGTCAACGCCCTGTCGGAACGGCTGGACGTCACCGTCTGGCGCGATGGCCATGAATGGAACCAGAGTTTCAGCCGGGGCCTGCCGCTGGGGTCCATCGCCAGGGGGGCATCGTCGAAGAAGCGCGGTACCCTGATCGCCTTCAAGCCGGACGAGGAAATCTTCGGCATCGGCGCGGCCTTCAAGCCGGCCCGCCTGTTCCGCATGGCGCGGTCCAAGGCCTATCTGTTCCGCGGTGTCGAAATCCGCTGGACCTGTTCGCCGGAACGGATCACCGACGCGACCCCGGCTGAGGCGGTCTTTCATTTTCCCAACGGCCTGGCCGATGCCCTGGCCGAGCGGATCGGCGAGCTGGAAACCGTCACCCCGGCCTTTGCCGGGCGGGTGGAGCGCAAGGGCGAGGCCGGGGCGGTCGAATGGGCCGTGACCTGGTCCCCGATCGGGTTCGGAGAGGCCGACGGCTTCGTCTCCTCCTACTGCAACACCGTCTCGACGCCGGACGGCGGTACCCACGAAGCGGGATTTCGCGCGGCCCTGGTCAAGGGGCTGAAGGCGTACGGCGAGCTGACCAATGAGAAGCGCGCGGCCCAGATCACGGCCGAGGACGTCATCGCCAATGCCGGGGCCATGATCTCGGTTTTCATCCGCAATCCGGAATTCCAGGGCCAGACCAAGGACCGCCTCTCCTCGCCAGACGCCCAGCGGCTGGTCGAACAGCTGCTGCGTGACCCGCTGGATCACTGGCTGACCGAAAGCCCGAAACAGGCCAACACCCTGCTGGGCTTCGTGATCGAGCGGGCCGAAGACCGGCTGCGTCGTCGCAAGGACAAGGAGGTGCAGCGCGCCTCCGCCACCCGCAAGCTGCGCCTGCCGGGCAAGTTGTCGGACTGTTCGCGGCAAGGGGCCGACGGCACCGAACTGTTCATCGTCGAAGGGGACTCGGCCGGCGGTTCCGCCAAACAGGCGCGCGACCGCACGACCCAGGCCATCCTGCCCCTGCGCGGCAAGATCCTGAACGTCGCCTCGGCCACGGCGGACAAGCTGCGCGCCAATATCGAACTGTCGGACTTGATGCTGGCCCTGGGCGTCCAGGCGGGACCGCGCTTCAACATCGAGGACCTGCGCTATGAGCGCATCGTCATCATGACGGACGCCGACGTGGACGGGGCGCATATCGCCGCGCTGCTGATCACCTTCTTCTATCGCACCATGCCCGAGGTGATCCGCCAGGGTCGGCTGTTCATGGCCCTGCCGCCGCTCTATCGCCTGTCCAGCGGTCCGCTCAGTGACTATGCCCGCGACGAGGCGCACCGCGAGGAGCTGATGGCCACCACCTTCAAGGGCAAGAAGGTCGAACTGGGCCGGTTCAAGGGCCTGGGCGAGATGATGGCCTCCCAGCTGAAGGAGACTACCATGGACCCCAAGAAGCGCACCCTGGCCCGTGTCTCCCTGCCCGCCTCGGAAGACGAGATCGAGGACCTGGTCGAACGTCTGATGGGCAAGAAGGCCGACGCCCGCTTCCAGTTCATCCAGGAAAACGCCCAGTTCGCGGTGGCCGATCTTGATGTATGATCGGGCGCATGGAGAGTCCGGACGACGACCACTTGGTGATCGAAGAGAATGATGATGACCCGTTCGCCGTCTTTGACGAATGGATGAGTCCGGCGGACCATGCGGGCTTTGGCGAGCTTTGAAGCTGGACGTCCCTACCCGCTGAACAACCCCACCAGTTCCCGCCCCGCCAGCACGGCGAACAGTACGGCGGCTCCGCCTAGCAGCAGGTTGGACACCCAGCCGCTGCGCCATTCGGTCGGCACGCGGTTCGAGTTCAGCAGCCACAGCAGTGTCCCCGCCAGGAACGGCATGAACAGGCTGCCCAGGACGCCGTAGGCCACGATCAGGCCGAAAGGCCGGTCCATGAACAGCAGCAGCATGGGCGGGAAGGTCAGCCAAAGAACATAGGCCCGGAACGCCGGGCTGCGGTCGCCTCTCGCCGTCTCGTCCGCAGAGCGTCCGGCCAGATGGGCGGTGAAGTCGGCGAACATCAGGCTGACCCCCTGCCAGACGCCCAGCAGGCTGGTGAAGGAGGTGGCCCAGAAGCCGATCAGGAACATCACCGACACCGGCTGTCCGAACCGGTCACGCAGCACCTGGTCCAGGTCCAGAAGGCCCCGCTCGCCCCCCGCCAGGGCGATGCCGCCCGCGTGCAGCAGTTCGGCCCCCACGATCAGCATGGCCACCACGAACAGGCCGGTGACACCATAGGCGATACGGTTGTCGATCCGCATCACGCCGATCCAGGCCGGTCCGCGCCAGCCCTTGGCATTCAGCCAGTATCCATAGGCGGCCATGGTGATCGTCCCGCCGACACCGCCCATCAGCCCCAGGGTATAGAAGACCGACCCCGGGGGCAGGGTGGGCCACATCCCGGTCAGCAGGCGCGGAAGGTCGGGGGTGACGATGACGGCCAGCCCGACCACCGTCACGAACATCACGCCCACAAGGGCGGTCATCACCGTCTCGAACAGGCGATAGTTGCCGAACCAGACCATGCCGAGCCCTGCAAGGCCGCTGAGAATTCCCCAGGTCTTCAGGTCCAGCACTGGAAACAAGGCTGCGAGCGGCAGGGCCGTGGCCGTCATGGCCGCCGCCCCATAGACGAAGCCCCAGACGACGACATAGAGGCCGAAATAGACCCCGGCCCAGTTCAGGCGCCCGCCCATCAGGGTCGCGCCCGGCAGGCTGGACCAGCCGTCGAAGATGGTCCGCCCGGACGACAGGACCCACCGCCCGACTCCCTCGGCCAGGGCGATCTTGAGCACCGCGCCCAGCACCGCGGCCCACAACAGGGCATAGCCGAACCGCGATCCGGCGATCAGCGTCGCCACCAGGTCACCGGCCCCCACCCCCGTCGCCGCGACGATGATGCCCGGCCCGATCAGCGACAGGCGTTTGGGCGGCACAGTATCGGGCGGAACCTGGGTCAACGCACGCGCTCGTAATAGGCCTGGATCAGGTCCAGCCGCTCGGCAAAGGGGATCGGCTTGTCGACCGGTCCGTCATTGGTGAATTCCAGGAGCCGATCCGCCGCCTCCCGGAAGTCCGGCCAGGTCGGTCGACCCACGCCATTGGGATCGCCGGAGCGGGCGAAGGTCGTCCAGTAGTCGGCCATGGCCGTCGCCGCCCTCTGGTCCCGTTCGCCCATTGGCCAGTTTGTCGTCCATAAGTTGTCGAAGACATAGGGCCGCTCCGACGCATGGGTCGCGCCCTCGTGCTGCGGCTCGGGGCTGGGGTCCGGCACGACGTCGAACCGATAGAGATAGGTCGGGTACCCCGCCCGCGCGTGCAGCCGGGCCAGGTTGCGGGCCGGTTCGTTGAAGGCCAGGTCGCTGACCACATGAGCATTGTATCCGGCCTCTCCGCCATAGGCCGCATACAGCGTCTCGCGCTCCTCGAAGGTCAAGGCGTCGTCGATCTCGCCATAGGGGCTGAGGTCGGTCGGCTTCATCCACCAGAATTCGGCGCTGTTGGTTCCGATCATGAAGGGCACCGGGGCCTGCAGCCCGGCGGCAAAGGCGGGCTCGACGTCACCCGTGACGACCTGCCCGTCGATGACCAGATTGTCGCCGCCATAGAAACTGGGCGCAGGCGTCAGCAGGGCCTCGGCCGGAATGGCGCGCAATTGGTCCGCCGTGGTGAGGTTCCAGGCATAGTTCCAGCCGCGATCCCGCAAGGACGCACCGCCGATGGCGGAGGGCCGGTCCAGCGGCGTCCCGGTATCGCGGCCCAGGCCGGACTGCACGACCGCGCGGTGGAACAGGCCTCTCGCCTTGGGCGAGATCATCAGCCGCGTCACCGCCGCGCCCCCTGCCGATTCTCCGAACACGGTCACATTGGCCGGATCCCCGCCGAAAGCGCCGATATTGTCCCGCACCCATTCCAGCGAGGCGACGATATCCATCATGCCGTAGTTGCCGCCCGGCTCATCCTCGGGCCGCTCGGCCGCCAGGGCCGGGTGATCGAAGAAGCCCAGCCGTCCCAGCCGATAGTTGAGCGTCACGACCACCAAGCCGCGCCGTGCCAGATTACGCCCGTCGTACAGGGTCGCCTTCCCCGATCCATTGTTCAGCCCCCCGCCGTGGATCCATACCATGACCGGCAGTGGCCCCTCGGCATCAGCGGGTACCCAGACGTTCAGCGTCAGGCAGTCCTCGCTCATCGGCCCGGGACCGACGCCCGGATCGCCGTTGGCCGGCGGCTGAATGCACAGCGCGCCATAGGTGCTGGCATCGCGCGGCGTGGCCCAGGCCAGGGGCGGCTGCGGCGCGCGCCACCTCAAGGGCCCGACCGGCGGTTGGGCGTAGGGGATGCCCTTGTAAGCCGCGATCCCGTCCTCGATCCTGCCGACCAAGCCGCCTTGGGCAACGGTCACGACGGGAGGGGATTCCGGCTCGGGCGTGGGGGACATCAGGACGGCGACCGTGGAAAGGAGACTGGCAAACAGCATGGCCACAAACTAGGCGATGCAGACGGGCCTGCACAACGGAACCCTTTCTGTCAGTCGGGATTGCAGCTTTTTGGGTCATCAGGCGTTCTGCGCCCGAGGGCTTGTGGGGACACATTGAAAGAACTGGCAAAATCCGGCGACCTTTCCGCCGATCTCGCGACCGCGTTCGACGCCTCGCCGAACCCCTATGTCCTGATCACCCCCGATCTCCGGATCGCGGGGATGAACGACGCCTATCTGAAGGTCACCAACAGCCAGCGTGAGGCCATCATCGGCCAGCCGCTGTTCGCTGCCTTCGATTCCGGGCCGGGCGAGGAGGCCCCGGAAAATGTCCGCCAGGTCAAGGCCTCGCTGGAAAAGGCGCGCGACACCCGCCAACGCGATCACCTGGCCCTGGTGCGGTTCTCGATCGCCAATCGGGGGGCTGATGGCCAAACCGTCTTCGAGGATCGCTACTGGAGCGCCACTCACACCCCTATTCTGGATAGCGATGGAAACGTCGCCTATCTGCTCCAGCACACCAATGACATCACCGAGCTGGAACGGCTGCGTCGCCAGCACGGTCTGGGCGAAACAGAGACGGTCAGCGCCCTGGACGCCATGATCGGCGGCAATGTCCTTCGACGAGCCCAGCTGGTCCAGGAGGACAATCGGCGGCTGGAGACCGAGCGCAATCGCCTGATCGACCTGTTCATGTCCGCGCCCGGCTTCGTCGCCATCCTGAGTGGTCCCAATCATGTTTTCGAGATGCACAACACGGCCTATGGGAATCTGATCGGACGCGGCAGTGTTGTGGGCAAGACACTGCGAGATGCCCTGCCGGACGTCGATGGCCAGGGGTATTACGAACTGCTGGACCGGGTGTTCGCCACGGGCGAGCCGTTCGAAGGCCGCGAGGCCCCGGTGAGTTTCCAGACGTCCGCGGACGGTCCGATCCAGGAAAGGTTCGTTAACTTCGTCTATCAGCCGATCCGCGACGCCGACGGCCAGGTGGCCGGCATCTTCGTTCAGGGCAATGACGTCACCGACAGCGTCCTAGCCGCCCAGCGGCAAAAGCTGATGATCGATGAACTGAACCACCGGGTGAAGAATACGCTGGCCACCGTTCAGTCGATCGCCATGCAGACCGCGAGATCCCACAGCGATCCGGCCACCTTCGCCGTCACTTTCCAGGCCCGGCTGATGTCCCTGTCGCACACCCACGACCTGCTGACCCGCAGCCATTGGGAAGGGGCCGATCTGGACGAGGTGCTGGAGCACGAGACCGAGGCCCACGGCCATCATCGGGTCCTGGCCAACGGTCCCCATGTCGCCCTGGCCCCTGCGGCCGCCCTGTCCCTGGGCATGATTTTCCACGAACTGGCCACCAACGCCGCCAAATACGGGGCCCTGTCGGTGCCGGACGGCCGGGTGATGGTCGACTGGTCCGTGAGCGACAGTCCTGAGCGGCGACTGAGCCTGATCTGGAGCGAGGTCGGCGGCCCTCCCGTCGTCATGCCGGAACGTCGCGGTTTCGGCAGTCGACTGATCGAACGCAACGTCCGTCATGATCTGGCGGGGGACGCGAAACTGAGCTACGCAACCGAGGGCTTCAGAGCGGAAATCTCGGTTCCGCTGGCCAGAGGACATTCAAGTTGAGCAAGGGCCTGAACGGTCGCCGGGTACTGATCGTCGAAGACGAATCCCTGGTCGCCATGCTGCTGGAAACCATCCTGGAGGACATGGGCTGCACGCCCGTGGGTCCGGCGTCCAGCGTGGATGAGGGTCTGGCCATGGCCACGGACGCGCCGGACCTGGACGCCGCCCTGCTGGACGTCAACGTCGCCGGTCGCCAGGTGTTTCCGGTGGCGGCGGCCTTGAAGGCGCGTGGGGTGCCGTTCGTCTTTTCGACCGGCTACGGCGAAGGCGGCCTGCCCGACGAATGGCGGGGTCAGGCCACGGTACAGAAGCCCTTCACCGAGGCAGCCATCCGTCAGGCCCTGATGGCTGCCATGGGCGTAGCCGAAGCCTGAGCGGCTCGAGCGTCTGACCGCCTGCGTCACTGTCGCCCGGCGCGATGATTGACCCCCTGCCCGTCCCACGGCTTAGGTGGGTGCCCCTGAACGATAGCGTGTGCCGATGGCCTATAAATCCCTACGCGACTTCATCGCCATGCTGGAGGCGGAGGGTGAGCTGGTTCGCGTGTCGGAACCGGTGTCCACCGTGCTGGAAATGACCGAGATCCAGACCCGGCTGCTGCGGAACGGCGGCCCGGCGGTGCTGTTCGAGAAGCCGGTCATGCCCGACGGCTCCATCAGCCCCATCCCCGCCCTGGCCAATCTGTTCGGTACGGTAAGGCGGGTCGCGATGGGGGTGACCCTGGAAGGCCGCACCCGCACCACGGCCGGCGAGCTGCGCGAGGTCGGGGAACTGCTGGCCTTCCTCAAGAACCCCATGCCGCCGCGCGGTCTGCGCGAAGCGTTCGATATGCTGCCCCTGGCCAAGACGGTCATGGGTATGCGGCCCAAGGTCGTCAAATCCGCCCCGGTGCAGGAGGTGGTTCTGAAGGGCGACCAGATCGACCTGACCGCCCTACCGGTCCAGACCTGCTGGCCGGGGGAACCCGCGCCCCTGATCACCTGGGGTCTGGTCGTCACCAAGGGGCCCGGCGAAGACCGCGAGGACGACTTCAACCTGGGCATCTATCGGATGCAGGTGCTGGGCAAGGACAAGGCCATCATGCGCTGGCTGGCCCATCGCGGCGGAGCCCAGCACTATGCCCGGCACAAGAAGGCGGGCAAGCGCGAGCCCCTGCCCTGTGCCGTGGTGCTGGGTGCCGATCCGGGGACCATCCTGGCGGCCGTGACACCCGTGCCGGACACTCTGTCGGAATATCAGTTTGCCGGCCTGATGCGCGGGGCCAAGGCCGAGCTGGTGCCCTGCAAGACCGTGCCCCTGATGGTCCCGGCCCAGGCCGAGATCGTGCTGGAAGGCCATGTCCTGCTGGACGAGCACGCCGAGGAAGGCCCTTACGGCGACCACACCGGCTATTACAACTCGGTCGAGACCTTCCCGGTCTTTCAGGTGACCGCGATCACCATGCGCCGCGACCCCATCTATCTGACCACCTTCACTGGCCGGCCGCCGGACGAGCCGAGCGTGCTGGGAGAGGCGCTGAACGAGGTCTTCATCCCCCTGCTGCGCGCCCAGTTCCCCGAGATCACCGACTTCTGGTTGCCGCCCGAGGGCTGTTCCTACCGCATCGCCGTGGTGTCTATGAAAAAGGCTTATCCCGGCCATGCCAAGCGGGTGATGCTGGGCGTCTGGAGTTACTTGCGCCAATTCATGTACACAAAATGGGTCATTGTCGTGGACCACGACATCGACGCCCGCGACTGGAAACAGGTCATGTGGGCCATGGCCACCAAGATGGACCCGGCCCGCGACATCACCCTGATCGAGAACACCCCGATCGATTATCTGGACTTCGCCAGCCCCGAGAGCGGCCTGGGCTCCAAGATCGGCCTGGACGCCACCGACAAACTGCCGCCGGAAACCCACCGGGAATGGGGCGAGGAAATACGGATGGACGCGGACGTCGTCGATCGCGTCTCACAGATGTGGGACCGCCTGGGATTGCCGGGTGACGGAACGCCGATCTGGAAGTGAGGGATCAGCCGTTCCGATTGGCGGCCTTGCCATAGGTCAGTCGACGCCACAGGGCCTCCATCGGTCCCTGGGCGAAGAGGCGCAGCCACAGGGTGGAGAACAGCACCTGTCCCGCGAACAGCGCCAGCCCCAGACCGATTATCTGGATCGGCGTCAGATAACCGAACCAGCCGAGGCCGATGCCGTAGAACAGGCCGGTGCCGAGCAGCGACTGCATCAGATAGTTGGTCAGGGCCATTCGCCCGGCCGGGACCAGGACGCCAAGCACCGCCCTGGCCTTGTTCCAGGCCAGCAGGAATCCCGCGCCATAGGCCAGGGCCAGAGGGATGACCCCCAGGGCGTAGCCGACGTCCTGGATGAAGCCGTTCAGGTCGGTCCCGTCCATAGCGGCCAGCCCATAGACATAGATCGCGTTACCCGGAACGCCGAGCAACAGGCCCACCAGCAGCACCCGCTTCAACAGCCTGCGATCGTCCAGCAACCGCCCCGCCACCAGACGCCGCCCTGCGATCAGCCCCAGCATCATCAGGGCCAGCACTTTGAACAGTCGGCCGCTCTCGATCAGATAGCCCGCCCGCCACAGGACGCCCTGGAACTGATAGGTGAAGAACTCCGCCCAACTGGGATCGCGCGCGATCGGCACGAAGTCGGTGATCGGCATCTGCATCATGCTGCGCGCGCCCTGCAGGGCGGCGATGGCGTCGATGCCTGAATAGATGCCAAGGTCCAGCGGCACGCCCGCCGCGCGCAGCGCCGCCTTCATCGGCACCACCAGCAGGATCAGTCCGATCGCGACGAACAGCAGTCGCCGCTCGCTCCAATCGCGCAGGAACACCAGCACGAAACCCAGCAGGGCATAAAGGGTCAGGATGTCGCCGAACCAGACGAAGACCAGATGGATCAGGCCGAAACCGAGCAGCACCATCATCCGGCGGCGGAAAATGGCGACGCCCTGGGCTCCCTTTCGCTCCAGCCGCGACATCATGATGGCGAAGCCCGCGCCGAACAGCATCGAGAACAGGCTGTAGAATTTCCCGTCGATCAGGGCGAACAGAGCCAGACCCGAAACCCGGTCCTGAATGACCCCGGCCATGGCGACGCGCGACGCCTCGTCCAGCGCCCACCATCCCGAAAACGCCGTGAACAGATTAGCCAGGAAGACGCCCAGCAAAGCAAATCCGCGCAAGGCATCGACGGCGGTGATCCGCTCGGCCCCCGCGGTCGGTCGTGCGTCGATTTCAAGTGTCATGGCCGGTCCCCCAGTCCCTGATAGCCTCCGACCGGGCGCTCGCCAACCATCGTTCGCCTTCGGTCTCATATTCGGGGTGACGGACGACCGCCGGGGCCATACCTTCAAGTGGTGAATCGCGCCGGGGAGGGCCACGATGAGCGCGTTCGAATTCTTCTTCAGCTTCTACGGCCTGTTGCTGGGTCTGTCGGTGGCCGAGCTGGTGGGCGGCTTCTCGCGCGTCCTGCATGAGCGGCAACGGGTGCGTTTCGGCTGGATGACGCCGCTGCTGGCCCTGTTCGTGGCGCTTGACCTGGCGACCTTCTGGAATCAGGCCTGGATGTTCTTTCGCGGGGCCCCTTTCAATCCGGCCCTGCTGTTCGTCGGCCTGGTCATCGCGGCGACCTTCTATGTGGCGGCCAGCATCACCTTTCCGCGCGTGACGGCGGAGGGAGTCGAGACCCGCATCGATCTGGACGACCATTTCTGGGCCCATCGACGCGTCGTCTTCGGCTGCGTCCTGGCGGCCAATGCCATGGTGTGGGTCCTGCTGGGCCTGCTGGCCCTGGCCGACCCGGCGTGGGCTGCCTTCTGGACGCTCCGCCTGCTGATCGGGGTCGTCCTGTTCGCCGCCTGTACGGCGACCGCCGCCTTTGCGCCGTCGCGCCGCGTGGTCGTGGCGGCCCTGCTGATCGTGTTGGCCTACACCCTTTGGAACATGGTCCGGGCCGGAGCGATCCTGATCGCCAACGGCGCCTGGCTACCGGCGACGGGGGGGTGAGACACTTGCCAGACGGTTGCGATCAGCCGACGAGGAGCCCCATGCGCCTCTTCCTGTTTCCTGCGGCCCTCGCCGCCATTCTCAGTTGCGTGACCCCTGCCATGTCTCAGACTCCGCCGACCGTTCCCAACACCGCGCCCTGGGACCAGCCCTTCCTGCCGCCCGCGCCCGAGTGGGACGGGGCCAGCCGCAGTCTGTTGCGCGATGCGTCCGATCCCTGGGTCACGGCCTTCGAGGCGGATGCCGAGCACGACGTCTCGCCCGACTATGCCGAGATGCGGGCGTGGTTCGACCGGCTGGACGCCGCCTCCGACCTGATCCGGATCGAGGTGTTCGGCACCTCGCCGGAGGGACGGCCCCTCTATGCCGTCATCGCGTCCAAGGACGGTGCGACATTCGATCCGTCAAAGCCGGTCCTTCTGGCCCAGGCCGGTATCCATCCGGGCGAGATCGACGGCAAGGACGCGGGCATGATGCTGCTGCGCGACATCGCCTTCTATGGCCGGGATGACCTGCTGGACGGGGTCAATCTGATCCTGATCCCGATCCTCAGCGTCGACGGTCATGAGCGGGCATCGGCCTATTCCCGGCCCAACCAGCGGGGGCCGCGCATTCAGGGCTGGCGCAACACGGCCACGAACCAGAACCTGAACCGCGACTACATGAAGCTGGACCAGGCCGAGATGCAGGCCGTCCGGGGGCTGGTCCTGAAGTATCAGCCGGACCTGTATGTCGATATCCACGTCACCGACGGCATGGATTACCAGTACGACGTGACCTACGGTTACAATGGCGAGGACGGGGTCTATTCGCGCAGCCCGGCCACCGCCGCCTGGCTGGACACCGCCTTCAAGCCCGCGATGAACGCCGCGCTGGAAGCTCAAGGCCATATTCCGGGCCAGCTGGTATTCGGGGTCGACGACGCCAATCCGCGCGCGGGCCTGTCGGACGGTGGCCTGGGCGAGCGGTTCTCCAACGGCTGGGGCTCGGCCGCCCATGTGCCTACCATCCTGATCGAGAACCACAGCCTGAAACCGCATGAGCAGCGGGTGCTGGGCACCTATGTCTTCCTGGAAACCGCCCTGACCTTGCTGGCGACCGAGGGTTCCGACCTGCGCCGTGCCATCGCGGCCGACCGTGCGCTCCGGCCCGCGCAGGTTCCCGCCAATTTCGTCTCCGACCCTACGCCGATCGAGACCCGGTCGTTCAAGGGCATCCTCTATGAGACCTATGACAGCCCCGCCTCGGGCCGGACCGAGATCCGCTGGCTGGGACGGCCCGATCCCGAGCCGTGGCCCATGCCCTTCTATGGCTCAAGGCCCGGCCTGATGCTGGACCGGCCCGTCGCCTATTGGGTGCCGGCGCACCGGCCCGACCTGATCGAGCGGCTGCGGATCCATGGGGTTCAGATGGAGACCCTGACCGAGGCCCGGACGGTCCCCGTCCAGATGCTGCGCCTGGACGATCCGGTCCTGGCGACGCGGACCAACGAGGCGCACGTCGCGGTCACTGTGACCTCGGTCACGCCGCAGGATCGGGACTGGACCTGGCCCGCCGGATCGGTCCGCATTCCGACCGATCAGCCCCTGGGCGACGTCGTGGTGCTGTTGCTGGAACCGCAGTCCAGCGAGAGCTTTTTTGCCTGGGGCATGGTGACCGAGGTGCTGAACCGGGTCGAATACATCGAGGGCTATGCCATCGCCCCCCTGGCCGAGGCCATGCTGGCCGCCGATCCGGTGCTGAAGGCCGAGTTCGAGGCCAGGCTGGCCGCCGATCCGGCCTTTGCCGCCAATGGTGACGCTCGGCTGCAATGGTTCTATGAACGGACACCGTTCGCCGATGATCGGTATCGGCTCTATCCGATCGCGCGAGAAAACTGAGGCCGACCATGCCCGACATGACCCCCGTCCAGGCTGCATCCCTGTGGAGCGGCCTGCTGGTTCTGCTTCTGGTGGGACTGTCGATCCGCGTCGTGACGGCGCGGCGCAAGCATCGCGTCCTGCTGGGCGACGGGGGCGTCTCGCAGGTGACCCTGGCGGGGCGGGTGTTCGGCAATGCGGCGGAATACATCCCGGTCGGAATCGGTGCCCTGGCCCTGCTGGCCCTGCTCGGGATGCCCGCCCTGGCCATCCACATCGTCGGTGGTCTGCTTCTGGCCGGGCGGCTGATCCATGCCGTCAGCCTCAGCGACAAGCGACCAACGGCGGGTCGGGTGTTGGGCATGGCTCTGACCTTCCTGGCCCTGATCGGGGCGGGTGGGATGCTGCTGGTCCACGCCTTCGTATAGGTTAAGCGTCACGCCTCTGTGCGCGGCGGTTGCGGCCCGGACCGGGTCCGGCCATATCGGGGTATGTCCGATGCCTCCCCCTCGACTGCCCTGCTTCATGATCTGATCGCTGCCGCCCAGGCCGCCGGGGCGGATGCCGCCGAGGCGATATCCTCAGACCGTCAGTCCCTGTCCGTCGGCGTTCGCAACGGCGCGCTGGAGGATGTGGAGCGAGAGGAGGCGCGCGACCTGTCGCTGCGTGTCTTCGTCGGCCGCCGCCAGGCCACGGTCTCGGCCTCCGACCTGTCTGCGGCGACGCAGGCCCGTCTCGTCGAGCGTGCCGTGGCCATGGCCCGCCTGGCCCCCGAAGACCCCTATGCCGGACTGGCGCCTCAGGATCGGCTGGCGCGCGGTCCCTTTGCCGACCTGGACCTGTACGATCCGACCGATCTGAGCGCCCCGGCGCTGGAGTCACTGGCCCGCCAGGCCGAGGCGGCCGCCCTGGCCGTGCCCGGCGTGGCGCGTTCGGAAGGCGGCCATGCCTCCCTGTCCAAGACCCGCTGGCAACTGGTCACCTCCCACGGGTTCGACGGCGTGCATCTGGGCAGCGCCTTTTCCGTGGGGGCCGGAGTCATTGCCGAAAAGGACGGGGCCATGGAGCGCGGCGGAGAAAGCCGCTCCCTGCGCCATCTGGCCGATATGCCCCATGCGGAATCCATCGGCAAAGAGGCGGGTGAGCGCGCGGTCGCCCGTGTCGGCCCACGCAAGATCGCCTCGACCACCGCACCCGTCATCTTCGACTGGCGCGTGGCGGGCCAGGTCCTGTCGCCCCTGCTGAATGCCATCGCCGGCCCATCGATCGCGCGGGGCACCTCCTTTCTCAAGGACCGGATGGGAGAGGTGGTCCTGGCGCCGGGCACGACCCTGATCGACGACCCGTTCCGCCCGCGCGGTATGGCTTCCACCCCCTATGACGACGAAGGCGTCGAGGTCGCGCGTCGGTCGATCATCGACGACGGCGTCCTGACCACCTGGTTGCTGAACTCGGCGGCGGCGACCCAACTGGGGCTGGCCTCGACCGGCCACGCGTCGCGGGGGTCGGCCGGGCCGTCGGGCGTGGCGGGCCACAATATGCATCTGGAGCCCGGCGATCGGGACCAGGCCACCCTGATGGCCGATGCCGGTTCGGGCCTGCTGATCACCTCCATGTTCGGCCCGTCCCTGAATGCCAATACGGGAGACTGGTCGGCCGGCGTCTCGGGCTTCTGGTTCGAAGGCGGCGAGATTGCCTATCCGGTCAGCGAGATCACCGTCGCGGGCAAGCTGACGGAGCTGTGGATGCGGATGCAGCGCGGCTCGGACCTGCAGTTCCGCGGATCGCTCAATGTGCCGTCCTTGTTGTTCGATGCCGTGGCCATCGCGGGAAAATGAGCGACTTTGCCGATGACCTCGACCTAATACGCGAGGCCGCGCTGGCGGCCGGTGCGCTGGCGGTCGCCGAACGGGAGGCGGGCCTGAAGATCTGGTCCAAATCCGGCGGCTCGCCCGTCACCAGCGCGGATCTGGCCGTCGATGCCCTGCTGAAGGATCGGCTGCTGGAGGCCCGCCCCGATTATGGCTGGCTGTCGGAAGAGACGCCGGACACCCCGGATCGACTGTCGAAGTCTCGCCTGTTCGTGGTGGACCCGATCGACGGCACCGTCGCCTATATGAAGGCCAAGCCCTGGTGGTGCGTGCCCATTGCTGTGGTCGAGAACGGCCGCCCGATCGCGGCGGTCATCCATGCCCCGATGTTGAACGAGACGTTCGAGGCGACTTTGGGCGGCGGGGCGCACCTGAACGGACGAACCATCACCGCCTCGGACGCCGACACCCTGGACGACGCCGCCGTTCTGGCCGATGCCCGTTTGATGGAGGGGCCGCAATGGCCCGAACCCTGGCCCGAGATGCGCTATGAAAAGCGCAATGCCCTGGCCTATCGCATGGCCCTGGTCGCGGCGGGCGCGTTCGACGCCACCATCGCCCTGACACCGAAATGGGACTGGGACGTCTGTGCCGGTGCCCTGATCGCCGAGGAAGCCGGTGCCAGGGTCAGCGACCACCACGGTCGGGCCTGGGTCTTCAACCGCCCCGACCCCCGTCAGGCCAGTCTGGTCTGTTCGGCACCGGCGCTGCACCCGTTGATCCTGAGGCGCACAGGGCCTATCCCGCTGGCCTCATAGCCCTCCCCCGTTGAAGAGACCCCGACATGGCCGACGCCCAAAAGATGGACGACCCCCAACTGCTTCACCTGGTGATCGGAGGAGAGCTTAGACACCTGGACGCCCCCGTGTTCCGCGACCTGTCGAAGGTCGAGTTCGTCGGGGCCTTTCCCAACTATGAGGAGGCCCGCAAGGCCTGGAAGGCCCGCGCCCAGGCCACGGTCGACAATGCCCATATGCGCTATTTCATCCTGCACGCCCATCGGATGATCGACCCGCGCGGCGACACCGGTCAGGCCTGAGGCGGAACGGCCAGGCTTTCGGCGCGCTTTGACAGACGACGGCAGACAACAGGAGACGCGTCATGGCCCCCACATTGATCGTCCTAGCCCTGATCGCCCTGGGTGTCGGCATCGTCGTATGGGCCACGCGGCGCAGACCGGGAACGCCCACCGAGCAGAGGTCGGACCAGGACACGGCCTGGAACGATCCGGTCGCGTCGAACCCGGACACGTCTTCGCCCTTCCCGCCCATAGCCCCCCCGGAGCAACGCCCATGACCCTGTTCGGCACGACCCTGGACGGAATGGCGGTCTTCAGCCTGATCAGTATGCTGACCTTGCTGGTCTACTGGGTCTTCGTGCTGCGCGACGAAAAGCGCTGGCTGTCATGGTTCCGCGGATGGGAAGCCGACCGCAAGGCGTGCCGCGAGGCCGAAGACGGCGTGTCGCCCACGCCGTCAAACTCGTCCTCGACGCCCGAGCCCGGTGCCAAGAAGGGACCGTGGGGCTGAGGCCCTATTCCCGGCGCAGGATGCGATCCGTCAGGATCGTCCCCCACCAACCCGCCTTAAATTCCGCTCGGATCGCCCTCGGATCATAGGCCGGACTGTCGATCCAGTCGATGAAGCTGACGCCCGTCGGCTCCACCTCGGCGATGTATTTCTCAAGCGTATAGTCCAGCACACCGGTCAGCCCCTCGCGGTGGTGCAGGTATTTCTTGGACAGTTGTTCGATTGCGACGGAGATGGGCTCGCCCAAGTGGAAGTGGCGATACAGCACCGCCATCATCCCGGCGCGATCCGCCCCCGACTTGCAGTGGATCAGCACCGGATAGTCGATCGTCCGAAACAGCTCGCGGGCCCTGTGAATGCGGTCACGCCCTGGCGGATCGCGGGAATCCAGCGGCGCATCGATCAGCGTCAGACCTAGCCGCGCGCAGGCGTCCTTCTCGAGCGCATAGTAGCTTTCGTCACGCGTCCCACGCAGGTTGATTACCGTCCGGACCCCCTGCGCCTTCCACCGGGCCAGTTGCGAGGGCGAGGGCTGATTGGTGCGGACAAGGTCCGGTCCCAGCCAATGGGCGTTGGAAAAGGCCAGCCGCAGAAACGCGTGGTCGGTCCAGAAATAGTCCCAGTGGGCCTTGAACCGTCCCCAGGGCGTCGAGAGATCAAAACGCGGCATAGGGAGGAGATAGCGGGTGGGAGCGGAGCCGTCACCGCCTTGCACTTGTACCACCGATTGTACATATTGGACGAGAAGGAGCGCATCATGGACGTCATGACCTATTCCGATACCCGGGCGAACCTGAAGTCCGTAATGGACAGGGTGGTCGAGGACCGTATGCCGGTCGTCATCGCGCGCAAGCGAGGCCAATCGGTTGTGATGGTGTCACTGGACGACTGGAATGCGATGCAGGAGACGAACTATCTGCTGTCGAGTGCGGCCAATGCGGCTGAACTCCGCGCCGCGATCGCCGAGCTTGATGCTGGCGGTGGCACGGAAAGAGCGCTGATCCGTCCGTGAAGCTGGTGTTTGCCGAACGCGGCTGGCGGCACTACCGGCACTGGGCAGACACAGACCCGAAAATCCTGGCGCGCGTGAACCGGTTGATCGACGAATGTCTCCGGGACCCGCATCGAGGAACGGGGAAGCCTGAGCCGTTGAAGGGCGAAATGCAGGGCTGGTGGTCACGCCGTATCGATGACGAACATCGGCTGGTCTATAGGGTCAGCGGCACAATGCCGGATCATAGGCTGGAGATCGCCCAGTGCCGTTTCCATTACTAACCCCTACGGCTTGACTTGCCTCGCATCCCGTCCGACCGAGGGCCGATGACGACGACACCTTCCATGGCCGAAGACAAGGAGCCGCTGCGGCCGTTGCTGGCACGCATCTGGCGCGACTATCTGTCGACGCGCAAAGCACGGCTGTTCACCTCCATGCTCTGCGCGGCGGTCGCCGGGGGGCTGGCGGCCCTGACGCTGAAACTTCTGGAACCCGCGATCGACGGCCTGTTCCTGGATCAGGGGCGCACCCTGAGCTTGTGGGGTCTGATCGAGATTCCCCCCGGCCAGGCCCTGATCTACATCCCCGTCACCATCGTTCTGGTGGCCCTGGTCTGGACAGCGGCCTCTCTGGGTCAGGCGGCCCTGGTCAACCGACTGGGGCACGGGATCGTCGGTGATATCCAGGTCCGGCTGTTCGGGGCGATGATCCGGGCCGACCTGGCACGGCTGCGGAGCCAGCATTCGGGGGCCTTCGTCTCCAGCGTCCTGTTCGACGCCAATCTGGTGCGGGAGGCCTTCACCAACGGGGTCGTAAACTACACCCAGCACAGCCTGACCCTGTTAGCCGTCCTGGTGTCCATGGCCTTCATCGACTGGCGGCTGACGCTGATCGTACTGCTGGGCGTACCGCTGATCAGCCTTGTGCTTCGCCGGTTTTCCAAGCGGACCCGAAAGGCCACGCGCGGGGCCATGACCGAGACGGAAAACCTGTCCACGGCGCTGATGGAGAACCTGGACGGTGTGCGGCTGATCAAGATCGAGAACCGCGAGGCCGCCGAGGAGGCCCGCGTCGGCGTGGTGGTGGATCGTCGCCAGCGCCACGTCATCAAATCGGCCGACTCCAGGGCCTTCGCCGGCCCGTTCAGCAATCTGGTGGCCATGATCGTGGTGGCGGCCGTCATGGCCTATGCCGGTTGGCGCGCGCGTGACGGGGCCATGAGCGTGGGGGCCTTTGCCGCCTTCATCGGCCTGCTGATGGCGGCGGGCCAGTCCCTGCGCCAGGTGACCAATCTGCAGACCGTCATGGCCGAGGGCCTGACCGCCGCGCAGCGCCTGTTCCGCGCCCTGGATATCGAACCCGAGATTCGCGAAGCTGCCGATGCCCAACCCCTGGCGTCTGGCCCAGCCGTGGTGGCCTTCGAGGGTGTGTCGTTCGCCTATGGGGCAGAGCGAGGGGCACCGACCCTTTCCGACGTCTCCCTGACCGTGCGGCCCGGCGAGACGGTGGCCCTGGTCGGCCCGTCCGGCGGGGGCAAGAGTACCCTCCTCAGCCTTCTGCCCCGCTTCTATGACGTGACGGCGGGCACGATCCGCATCAATGGCGAGGACATCCGCCGGCTCCGTCTGCACGACCTGCGCGATCGCATCGCCCTGGTGACCCAGGAGCCCTTCCTGTTCGACGACACCATCGCGGCCAATATCGCCTATGGCCGGGACGGTGCCACGACGGACCAGATCATGGAGGCCGCCCGCTCCGCTGCGGCCCATGATTTCATCATCGACCTGCCCGACGGCTATCACACCCGTGTCGGCGAGGCGGGGATGCGACTGTCGGGCGGCCAGCGCCAGCGAATCGCCATCGCCCGCGCCTTCCTGAAGGACGCCCCCATCCTGTTGCTGGACGAGGCCACCAGCGCTCTGGACACCGAGAGCGAGGCCCTGGTCCAGCTCGCCTTGGAACGGCTGATGGCCGGGCGGGCTACCCTGATGATTGCCCATCGCCTGTCCACCGTGCGCCGGGCCGACCGCATTCATGTCATCGCGGCGGGTCGGATCGTCGAGACCGGAACGCATGAGGTTCTGAGCACCCAGGGCGGTCTCTATGCCCGTCTGGCCCGTGCCCAGTCGCTGGATGGCGAGGCCCGACCGACCGTCGAGACCGTCGCATGAGGCCGTTGCATAATCCGATCGTCCAGGCCCTGGCGGCCTGGCTCGTGGCGGCCTGGCTGCGGTTCTGCTTCGCTACCATAAGGTGGCAGCACGAAAACGCGCATCTGGCCGAAGAGGTCTGGGCCCAGGGCGGCGGCGTCCTGGTCGCCTTTTGGCATTGTCGCGGGCCGCTTTCGGCGGCCAGCTGGCCCCGCAATCGCGCCACGCCGACAAAGGGCCTGGTCTCACTCAGCCGCGATGGACAGTTCATGGCCCGCGCCGTCGGTCATCTGGGCTTTCCTGCCATTCGCGGGTCCTCGGCCAAGAAAGGTGACGGGGCC
>Ga0209066_10003108_pt1 | contig 19334 bp, 22 predicted proteins | sample All_14_2_FD_187198 | JGI IMG/M metagenome (GOLD analysis project Ga0209066, IMG submission 187198) | Freshwater microbial communities in response to fracking from Pennsylvania, USA - Allegheny Zone_MetaG_DW_15 (SPAdes) (version 2) ... | reverse complement strand
AACATGACCGACGACGCCATCATCAACGCTGCCGCCGAGACGGTGGAGAACGGTCTGGCTGGACCCTTGGACGGCTGTCTTCCAGACCTCGATCTCGACCCGGCAGGCGTCCCCTCGGCTCCACCAATCCTTGATAGTTCAAAGGGTTGGCCGGAAACAGGCGATAGAACTGACACCACGCTGCTACACACGGCTTCGAAGCGACCGTCGAAAAAGCGTTCCCCTACAATCAGTTCACCGTCCCAAGGCTGTAGCACCACATCGTCGCACACACCGTCCAAACGGACCCTTCGACCGTCTCCCCGGTCACCGGATGCTCGGCGTCGGCAATCGTCTGGCCTGATCGTTCGGGGATCGACCTACTACCTTCGACTTCGTGTTCCCCGATCCATGGCGGAGATCGTCGGCAAGAAGGAGGTCATGAAGTCTCTTGGCATGGGGGCAAGCTGGACGGTTCAACACCGTTCGCTTACCAGTGTTCAGTTCAACGCATCGAACGGAATACGACATGTGGCCTTTTGGAAATAGCAATAACAACACGGTTGAACGAGCTAATGAGATAGCGTCAGGAAAGTCGTCTGAGCCAGTAGCCAAGGCCGAAGATATCTACTTGTCATGCATCAAAAGCAATCAGCCGAAGGCCAAATCATCACTTGGATTTCACTACGCCTTCGGAACGTTCGGAAAAGGAAGGGTCGCCGAAGGTGTTGCCTTGTTGAACCAAGCGATCACTGACGGGGATGACTCGGCATATTCGCATTTGGGCTTAGTGCATGCCAAGGGACTTCTCGGCAAAGTAGATTATCGGTCAGCCATGCAGTGCTATCAGAAAGCGGCGGACGGCGGTTGCGGTGCGTCGGCATTCAACATCGGGGTGATGTTGATGAAGGGCCAAGGCTGCGAGGTTGATCTTCAGTCCGCTCGCGACAGCTTTGAGCGATCACTGAATCTCGGAGTTGAAAGCGCGGCCAATCGAGTGTCGCTCTGCGACGGCATTATCGCTGAAATACGAAACAACGTCGCGCTCTACGGCCAAATGGGGAAGCCCTATGTTCCAAGCTTTAAAAGCAAAGAACAGGCCATTTATGAGATTGAATGCCTCAAATCCTACATCGATGACGACGAATATATAAAAATCCTGAACATAGCCAAATCGACGAACTCTGTTGGTGTGGGGCATATGTCAAAGTGGCAAGAAATATCTATGCATATAAATAACCTTTCCTTCCACACCGGAATCTCCCGAGACAATATCACTCAATGGATTATTGACGGCGATTTTCTGTTGGTTGAAGAGGCGATCATCAGGAATTGGTCGGAGTAGGAAGCGATTGGGCGCAGCCCGCTCCTCTCTCTCATCAAGCCTTCGCGGGTATCAAATGCGACAGGTCGAGATCGGGATAAGCAATCCGCTCCATGGCTTCCAAAAGCGTCTGGGCTCGGTAGCCTCGGCCGTAGGCAGCAGCAGTTTCACCGCTTTCGCTGCCGTTCCCTGACGACCAACCTCCAAGGGCAAGCGCGATCTCGTGCTCGATGCGAGCCTCACGCAACGCATCCCGATAGCTGTGCCGGAACGAGTGGAAACAAGTCTTCGGCCGGTCTGCTCCGGCCCATTGGAGGAAGCGGCGAAACCACTTCGAAAAAGGATCACTGTAATAGCCGGTGCTTGATTTCTGGAGTTCAGCGAACAGGCGCACCGCTCCAGCCGCGCGCCTCTCCGCGACGAACGTCATGAATCCGATATCGATCAGCACCGGATGGACGGGGATGAACCGCTCGCTGGCGGCGGTCTTAAGACGTTTCCCATTGTCAGTATCGGACGGTCCTTCCGTCACGAAGAAGCAGTCCACACCGTCGAGGCGATGGATGTCCGCGACGTGTAGCTGGCAAATCTCATTCATCCTCATGCCAGAGAAGAGGGCGATCAGGGGCACCCAGAAACGCCCGCGACGTGGGTGCGCGTGTCCGGGGGTGGAGTATCCGGCCCGGTCATCCACGCAACCTCGATAGATCGGAGCGTTGAAGATCAGCCGTAGCTGCTCGGTGGAGAAAGGTAGGCGTTTATCCCGTCGCCTCACGAGGTCGATAACCTGAAGGCCCTTGGCTGGGTTCCGCTCGATCCAGCCCTCGTTCTGGCAGAAGTTCATCACCGCCCGGAACTTGCACATGTAGCCGTTGACCGAGGCAGGCGAGAGCCGCCCGGTCAGACCCTTCTCTTTCGCCATCCGCGCAGCCGCAAGCGGCGAGAGTTTGGGGAATTTCTTCTCGGCGTTTGACGGTAGCCAGAGGAGCGCATCGAGAAGCTCGCGTGACGCTTCACGGTCGATGGAGCGGATCGTGCGGTTTTCGCCCCAGAGGCCGACCGTCAATTCGATGAGGTTCAGGTAGTGGAGGTCCGTCTTGCGAGTGCGCTGTTTCGCGGGGTCGGATCGAAACAGTTCGAAGGCTTGGCGCAGCGTCTTGTCCGCCGCCGACGCCGGGGGCGACGTCGCGAGCTTCGGACGCTCGAATGGAGTCGGGACAGTAGGCTGGATGCCGTGAGCTTCGATGTCCCGCCATTGCTGCTCGAACGCCGCTGCGACGATCCGAGCTTTACGGACAGCATCAGCCCGATAACCGGTGCCAAGAGACTTCATGACCTCCTTCTTGCCGACGATCTCCGCCATGGATCGGGGAACACGAAGTCGAAGGTAGTAGGTCGATCCCCGAACGATCAGGCCAGACGATTGCCGACGCCGAGCATCCGGTGACCGGGGAGACGGTCGAAGGGTCCGTTTGGACGGTGTGTGCGACGATGTGGTGCTACAGCCTTGGGACGGTGAACTGATTGTAGGGGAACGCTTTTTCGACGGTCGCTTCGAAGCCGTGTGTAGCAGCGTGGTGTCAGTTCTATCGCCTGTTTCCGGCCAACCCTTTGAACTATCAAGGATTGGTGGAGCCGAGGATGATCTGGGGATCTAACCAGGACGTCTCATATTGTCCCAAAACGCGTTTATCATCAGATAGTTGATCGAATTTCCCATTTCAGGTAGTCTCACTTTGTTCCCTAAAATCCGCATCAAAAGTGTGGGGAAAATGAGGGGAAAATCGGAGGCTCGAAAACAGGGACTTCTAACTTGCCGCTTACAGCCCTGAAGGTGAAGAACGCGAAAGCTGGTCGCCATTGCGACGGACGCGGCCTGTATCTTGATGTTCAGCCCAGTGGATCGCGGTCATGGCTTTTCCGTATCCAGTTCCAGGGGGTGCGTCGCGATTTCGGCTTGGGCTCGGTGCGGGACGTTTGCCTCGCCGATGCGCGGATCGCGGCGGCCGAGATGCGCCGGAAGGTCAGGAGCGGGGGCGACCCAGCCGCCGACCGTCGAAGCGCTCGTCGGTCCACTCCGTCGTTCGAGTCCGCTGCCCGCGCCTGTTACGAGACCTTGAAGGCCGGCTGGAAGGACAGTCGGCAGGGTATTTGGATCGCCAGCTTCGAGCGGCACGTCTTTCCGATGATCGGATCTAAGCCCGTGGACAAGGTCGATGCACTCGTTGTTCGAGATGTTCTGGAGCCGATTTGGCTGACGGTGCCTGATACCGCCAATAAGGTGCTTCAGCGGATCAATGCGGTTCTCGACTTCGCCCACATCAAGGGCTGGATTGGCAAGGAAGTTTCCCTGCGATCGGTTCGCAAGGGACTTCCGCGCCAGAACAACACTGGCTCGCACTATGCGGCGATGCCTTATCAGGACGTGCCGGCCTTCCTCCAAGCAGTTGCGGCGATGCCGCCGACCCTTGGTCGGGATGCTCTGCAACTGACCGTCTACACGGCCGTGCGCTCCAACGAGACGCGGTTCGCGGTCTGGAGCGAATTTGACCTCGACAAGGGCGTCTGGTCGATTCCGGCCGGGCGCATGAAGATGAAGGTGGCCCATGCCATCCCGCTATCGAAGCCCGCCCTCGCTCTCCTACGGCGAATGCACGACGACCGGGTGGACGACGACGAACTCCTGTTCTCGCCAAACGGGGTCAAGCCCATCAGCGACATGACGATGTCCAAGGTGCTCCGCGACATGAAGATCGAGAACGTGACCGTTCACGGTTTCCGCAGCGCCTTCACCGACTGGTCGTCGGAGATGACCGATTTCCCCAAGGAGGTCGCCGACAAGGCGTTGGCGCACAAGATTCCAGATCGGGTGGAAGCCGCCTATCGCCGGACGGACTTTTTCGAAAAGCGGCGCATGCTGATGCAGGCTTGGGCCGACTTTCTGGAGGTGCCGGCGACGACCCTAGAGGCCAAATCCGCTTAGCAGGGCGCGCGGGGGCGTTGGGGGTATGAACCAGGCGATCGTACGGGCCGCAACGATCGTCGTCGGTGCCGGCCACCTTTTCCGCAACGACAACGATGTCCGATGCTCGGCGCGGCATCTGTTTCACATTCCGACCCTTCACAGATTCTCGCGACGTCTGCTTGCGGGCCAACGGTCAGATGTCTTGTTTCGGGCGACAGCCTGATCTCGTTCCCGAGCGCCGCTTTATGAGTTCTTCGGCAAGCCGCAGGCCGCTCCTTGGAAATATTGTTCGCCGCGCCTCGCCAGGCCATTGACGGTAGCAAAGCAAGGTTCAATCTGAGCTTCATATCAACCCTAGCCTGCGGCCAGTACCACCTCATGATTTCCCTGGCCGTCGCGACGTCGTCGCGCTGTCGAGCGACGCCGCTTGAGCCCCTCGTCACGCCCGGTAGCGGGGCGGGGCGATGAGCGAACCGTCGATCTTCTTTTCCGAGGTCAATGAGCGGCAGGGTGTTTTCAACCGCCGTGCGTTTCTGATGGGGGGCCTTGCCGGCGGCGGTCTGCTGGCCCTGGGTGGACGCCTGGCGCAGCTGCAGCTGGTGGAGGCCAAGCGCTATCAGAAGCTTTCGGCCGGCAACCAGTTCAACTACCGCCTAGTCTCACCACCGCGCGGCGCGATCTTGGACCGTAATGGCGTGTCCCTCGCCTCCAATCGACCCAACTTCAGGCTGTTGGTGACCAAGGACACAGGGTTCAACGCGCAGGCGACTCTGGACGACCTGGCCCAACTGGTTCCCATCGACGCCGCCCGGCGCACGCGCCTGCTCAAGGAGCTGGCCCGTGCGCCCAAGAAGGCGCCAGTGGCTGTGATGGAGGACATGACTTGGGAGGAGTTTTCCCGCGTGAACATTCGCGCCCCTGAATTGCCCAGCGTCACCGCCGACATGGGCGAGGTACGGGTCTATCCCTTCGGCGGAGCCTTCGCCCACGTCATCGGCTATGTGGCCAAGGTCTCGGACCGAGATCTGGAAAAGGCCAAAACCGATCCGAATCAGGATCAGGAGCTCCTGCATCATCCGGGCTTCCGGATCGGAAAGCTGGGCGTCGAAAAGGCCTTCGATGGCCCGCTGCGGGGACACGCCGGAGCGACCAAGGCCGAGGTAGACGCCCAAGGTCGCACCGTGCGCCTGGACCCCGAGGGCGACATCCCGGCGAAGGCCGGCGCCGACATCCGCCTGACCTTGGACGCCGACATCCAGAATCGCGCCTTGGAGGTGATGGATGAGGAGAGCGGGGCCATCGTGGTCATCGACTGCCGCAATGGCGACCTCCTGGCCATGGCTTCGGCCCCCAGCTTCGACGCGAACCGCTTCGTGAAGGGGCTGTCGGGCCCGGAGTACCGGGCGCTGGCCGAATATGAGCGCAAGCCGCTGCTCGACAAGGTGATGACCGGCACCTATCCGCCGGGCTCGACCTTCAAGCCCACCGTGGCCATGGCGGCCCTGACGGCGGGAGTGGACCCGACCGAACGTGTGCTGTGCACCGGCGGCTGGGCGTTCGGCGGCCGGGTTTGGCACTGCCACAAGAAGGGCGGCCACGGCATGCAGGACATGCATGCGGCCATCAAGAACAGCTGCGACGTCTATTTCTATCAGATGGCCCTACGCATCGGGCCAGACCCGATCTCCATGGCCGCCAAGGCGTTCGGCTTTGGCGGGACCTTCGACATTGGCATTCCGGGTCAGAAAAGGGGCCTGGTCGGCTCCCGCGACTGGAAGAAGGCCGCCTTCAAACGCGATCCCGTCTGGCATCCAGGCGATAGCGTGCCGTTCGGGATCGGCCAGGGCTATATCAACGTCAACGCCCTGCAACTGGCGGTGATGACCGCGCGGCTGGCCAATGGTCGCAAGGCGCTCAATCCGCGCTTGGTGAAGTCGGTAGGCGGGGTCGAGCAACCGCATGGCGACGCCGTGCCGGACCTGCCCTTCAGCCAGGAGCATCTGGAGATCGTGCGCGCCGGCATGGCGGCGGTGGCCAACGATCCGACCGGCGGGGCCTTCAAGCAGAGCCAACTGGGCCTGGGCGACGTCAAGATGGCCGGCAAGACCGGTACGGCCCAGGTGCGCCAGTACGCGGCCGGGGCCTCGCGCAGCAACCAGGGCATCGCCTGGAAGCTCAAGGACCACAATCTGTTCATCGCCTTCGCGCCCTACGACAATCCCCGCTACGCACTGTCGGTGATCATCGAACACGGCGGTCAGTTCGGCTCCAGCGCCGCCGCGCCGCGAGCCCGGGAAGTGATGCGCGTGGCCCTGCTGAAGGATCCCGATATTCGGGCGCGCATCGTCCAACCGACGCCCTTGCCAGATCTGCCTGACACGAACGACGGCGAGGCCGACGTGCCGATCGCCGGCGGCTGAATGTCTAGGGACCACCCATCTGGGAAGTTGGCGACGTCCGCTTATGGACGGCCAGCGGCGTGGCGCTGACGGACTAGATCCCTAGCGCTAGACGCCCGGTCTGCTGCCCCCCAGCTATTCAGCGCGAAACCCAGCGGGGTCAGAGATCCAATGGCTGACCGCCGATTCTCGCCAGCCCGCACCATGGACGCTGATTGCAACCTGTCTCGGAAAAGTCCCCTCGCCGATCTTCCGATAAAGAGTCGATCGACTGAGGCCCGTGCGCGCCAGCACCGTACGAATACGAAGGATGCGGTCAGGATCGGCCATCGTTGCAAGCTCCACAGACTGGGATCTCAAGGCATTCGATGAGCCAGAATTGGATCGGCAGCCGGAGGCCGCAAGGCCTCGCGGGGCCAGAGGGTACGGAAGCGTACTAAGACAGGCTCTGGGTGCCCTCTAGCGTAGGCTCACCGGGCCTGCGTTAGGCTGTGCGCGAGTGGGCAGTGGCTGGCCGAGGCCAGCAGACCGGACCGGTTGCGCCCTACTTCTTCAAGCGCACGCCTGGGCCGGCCGTGTCGTCGGCCATCTGAAAGATGACGCCGGCCGCCTCCAGCGCACGCTGTACGGCTTCCACGTTATCGACCGAACTACGACCTGGTCCAACGGCGCTTTCCATTCGGCGGATCGTCGGCAAGGACAGGCCCGCCGCCTCCGCGAGCTTGGGTCCGCTCCAATCGACAAGCGCCCGCGCCGCCCGGATTTGTGACGCCGTCAGCATAGTATTTTACTATTAGTAAAGTTCACGATACTTTTCGCTTGTCGAAAGAGGTCGTCGATGATACTAAAGGAGTAATACACACTCAGGATGACGAGTCATGAGCTCACGTCGAAAGGCGGGAAGCGCGCCTGCGCGCTTGCCTGAACCGTCGAGGCGCACCGTACTGGCCGGCGCGTCGGCGGCGCCACTGATCAGTGGCCTCGTGCCATATACCGTCACAAGCGATCCCAACCTTGCCATCTGTCAACAATGGATCGCCATGGACGTTGAGCATCGCCAACTTCTGGCAGAATGGGGCACCCTCGAAGGTTGGCTGATCAAAAATCGCGGGTGGTTCCGCCTGTCGCCTGATGAGCGGGCCGCAGTCCGAGAGGGCGCGCGGTTTTCGCAGATCGAGGCGCGGCTCGATGAGTTGGAGACCGAAAGCCACGTCCTTCTCAAGGCTATGCGCCCAGCCCCGGCCAAGAGCGTCGAAGCGGTCATCGCCAACCTATCGGTGGCGGGGCGCCTTATCTTCGAGGAAGACCACCCAGAGGCGCACGGGCTGATCGTCAGAGCCGTCCGCGACCTCGCCAAACTCAGCACGCCAAAATGAGCCGCCGGTCGCCCAGACGACGCGGCGGCGATTGGCTTTTGGCGTACACTTTCCGCCGCAACGCAGCGGGCTTTCACGAGGCCGCCGAGACGGCGCAGGATCGCCACCCGGAGGTGACCCGCTATTTCCTGGCCATCGCGATCGAACTGGCGCTCAAGGCCTATCTGCTTGATCGCGGGATCAGCGACGACTGGAACCGTGTCTATCTCCGCCACGACCTGAGCAAGGCGTTGAGGTTCGCGCGGCGCGCTGGGTTCAACGGCGCCCCGGCGGCCCTTCCCGAATTGGCCGCGCTTCTTGGCCCGTACTACCAAGTCCATGCCATTTCACAGATGCCGCCGGAGGCCGTCGCATCGGTCTGTTGGTCGCAGGCCTGTACGACGGTCCGGGATCTGATCGACGCCGTTGTCGTGGCCGCCGGGCGCGAAGCTTCCGATCATGAAGGCGCCGCGTGATGGCGCGCCTCAGCAGGCCTTGGCCGCTTGTGGTCAGCCAGTGGTGGCGCTGGCGACATCCCTATCTCTGGCGTGGCCGTGTCTTCGATCCGCACGACGCCCAGCAAGTCATGTCCTACGCGGTGCTCCGCCTTCGACGCGAGACGCGGGATGTCTTCCTGCTCAACCAGATTGAAGCACTCGACTACGCGCTGATCGCTCGCCACCTGGGGCTTTCCGCCAGCGACGTTAAGGCGCGCCTGGCCGACGCGCTCTGCGAGATTTCCTGCACGATCGATCTGATCGAGCGCGTCCGCCCTAAGCCCATCAGCCTTTCCAACGCGGAGCATCCCGATGTCTGACGACAAGGAGCCCTTCGCCGTTTCCCGGCGCGTCGTCATTGGCGCGGCCACCGCCGCGCCGGTGGTCGCCGGGGCCGGTGGCGCCACAGTCCCGGACGCGGCCGTTGCCCGCTGCGCCGAGTGGCTGGCGCTCGACGCGGAGATCGACCGCCTGGGTCTGCGCTGGTCGGATCTGGAGACCATCCTTGTGCGGCAGAAGCGATGGGAGCGCATGACGCCAGAAGAGCGTGGGGAATTGTTGCCCTCCGAAGAGATGGACGCCATCGACGAGCAGTTGAAGCCGCTGTTCGACCAACGCGAGGCCTGGCTCGAAGCGCTGCCCAAGGTTCGCGCGCACGACATGCACGGCGTCGTCGCCAAGCTGGAAGTGGCGCTACAGGTCATGGTCCATCAGCAGGGCGACGGGTACGACCTCTTCAAGGCGACCATGGACGAGCTGCGCACAGCGCGCTGTCCGAATTGCGGGGCGCCCGTTTGCAAGCGCTAGCCGCGCCACCCACGGCAGCCGCCTTGCCCTCCCCAACCTGCGGGAGCCAGGACCGGAACGGTCGGTGCTCGCCCTGGAGCGCTTGGAGAGCCTCTGCTGGGCGGGATGGCGCGGGTCAAGGGCGGCTTCGCCGTCGCTTCGCGAGACGCCCGAAGGGCGTCCCCTTGACGCGCGCCAGCCCGCCTGGCCCTCGTTCCACCAAGCGATCCAGGGCGTCTTGTCTCCGAGCGAAGGTCGGCGGCGGCCTCATGTTCGGTGGTCTGTTGGACAGGCCCAGCCGGGCCGCCGCCTCAGCGGGTCCGCTTGAAGCGCACGCGGTCCATGCCGGCGATGAGAAAGGCGTCATAGCCGGCGTCACGCCAGGCCTTGCGCTGCACCTGGCTCGTGTAAGGATCGGTGGTGTTCGCCCACCACGGCTGGCGGGTCGCGCTCTTGGGGAGCATGGCGCCGAGAATGCGTTCGATCTCGGCGAAGGTCAGCTCGAGTTCGTCATCACGCTGGCGACGCAGATGACCCGAGAGGGGATCGTACTTGGACATGCCTCAGCATGGCTGATTGATCCGAAGGCGTCGAATCCAGGAGCACTAGCGTAACTGGAGAGCGACCTTGAAAAGTCACCGCGCAAGGTCTTCTTGCGCCGCCAAGAACCTTTCCGGTTGGTACCTCGCCGGCCAACCGATGCGATGGAGACTTTCGTGACCGATACGCCTGAAGCCCGCACGCCCAATGTCGTTGATCTCCACGTCGGCGGTCGCGTTCGCATGCGCCGCAAGATGCTCGGCCTCAGCCAGGAGCGTTTGGCCGACGCGCTCAAGCTGACCTTCCAGCAGGTGCAGAAGTACGAGCGCGGCGCCAATCGGGTCAGCGCGTCAAAGCTGTACGAGATGGCCAGGACGCTTCAGGTCCCGGTGTCATACTTCTTCGAGGGGCTGGCCGACCCTATCACGGCGGAGAGCGATGATATCGACGAGGCCGCCCATCGGACCGTCACGGCCTTTCTGAGCGCGCCCGAGGGGATGGAACTGGCGGCGCTGTTCCCGAAGATTGCGAAGGGGCGTATTCGCCGCCAGATCCTCGACCTGGTTCGCGCCATGGCGGACGATGAGGGGCAGCCAAAGTCGTCGTAGGGACTGACGAGGCTTGGCGGTCAGTCAGGCGTGTTGTCGCTCTCGAACGCCCGCTTCCCGCCCCGCCGCCAGAGGGCGATCGTGTGTTGGCGATCTTCGCCCCGAGCCATCATCGCCAGCGTGAGGAACGCGCCATAGAGCGCGGCGCGGTCGTCGCCTGTTAGCTCGACCAACCCGGCCTTCTGCACCAGGCCGCCGAGTTCGATCAGGTGATGGGTCCGCTCGCGGCGCTGCATCACCCAGGCTCGCGTGTCGGTCCGGGCCCGCCGCGCCTCAAGCCGGTGTCGCGCCGCTGTGGTTCGCCGGATCGCATCATTGATCGCCGCCAGCAGCGCGCGGAGGTTCTGCCTTCCCGCTGCGAAAGAACCCCGCGCCCCGTTTGCGCCACTCCGCCTTGCGGGCTGTGTCCTTTGTCTCGACCAGGCCCAGCAGTCCGCCCGCCAGGGTCTCGACATCCAGCGCGTCAGCTCCGGTGGCGATCACAAGCTCGCCGAGCTGTTTGACCTTCCGCTCCTTCAGCGTCCTGGCCTTGCCCTCCAGCGTCTTCAGTTCGGCGTCGAAGTCCCGAGGTTTGCGCATCGCAGTCTCCATGATGGCGGGATGCGATGAGGGTAAAACAGTCGGCCTCGGAAGGCTGTAAGGTCGGCGGAACACACTGGGACGGTCCGGTCCCTCCCGAGATTTTAATCTTGGAGGGCGCGCTTATACGTCGTGCCGACGTGCGCTCAGGATAGTAAGTGGTCTGTCGCCATGGCGATCTTCCACTTCTCCGTCAAAGTCATTAGTCGCGCCACCGGGGCCAGCGCCGTGGCCTCGGCCGCCTACCGCTCCGCCTCGCGGCTGCACGACGAGCGGCTGGATCGCGACCACGACTTCACCAACAAGAGCGGCGTCGTCCATTCCGAGGTGATGCTGCCGGACGTCGCGCCCGAGCATCTGTCCGACCGCGCGGCGCTGTGGAACGCGGTCGAAGCCGGCGAGAAGCGCAAGGACGCCCAGCTGTCCCGCGAGGTCGAGTTCGCCATTCCCCGCGAGATGGACCAGGCGCAAGGGATCGAGTTGGCCCGCGACTTCGTCCAGCGCGGGATGGTCGATCGCGGCATGGTCGCCGATCTCAATGTGCATTGGGACATTGGCCCCGACGGAATGGCCAAGCCCCACGCCCACGTCATGTTGTCGATGCGGGAAGTGGGCGAGGACGGCTTCGGCGCCAAGGTTCGCGACTGGAACCGCACCGAGTTGGTGGAGCACTGGCGGGAGGCTTGGGCGGACCACGTCAACGAGCGGCTGGCGCAACTCGACATCGACGCGCGGATCGATCACCGCAGCCTGCAAGACCAGGGCATCGACCTTGAGCCGCAGAACAAGATCGGCCCCGCCGCCGGGCGCAGGGCGGGCGAAGGCCTGGAAGCTGATCGGCTCGACGAGCACCACGAGATCGCGCGGGCCAATGGCGAGCGGATCATCGCCGATCCCCGCATCGCCCTGGACGCCATCACCAAGCAGCAAGCCACCTTCACGCGCCGCGATCTGGCGATGTTCATTCACCGCCATTCGGATGGGAAGGAGCAGTTCGACCGCGCCATGAATGCGGTGCAGGCCTCGCCTGATCTGGTCGCCTTGGGTCAGGACGGGCGCGGCCAGGATCGGTTCACCAGCCGCGAGACGATCGCGGTCGAGGACCGCCTGCATCGCGCCTCGGCGTTGATGGCCGAGCGTCGGGCGCACCGGGTCAGTGAGCTGGAACAGCGCCGCGCCCTTGCGCGGGCCGAGCAGCGCGGTCTGGTCCTGTCTGGTGAGCAGAAGACGGCGTTCGAGCACGTCACCCAGGCCCGCGATCTGGGCGTCGTGGTCGGCTATGCCGGCACGGGCAAGTCGGCGCTGCTGGGCGTGGCGCGGGAGGCTTGGGAGGCCTCGGGTTATCAGGTGCGAGGGCTCGCCCTGTCGGGCATCGCCGCCGAGAACCTGGAGGGCGGATCGGGCATCGCCTCGCGCACCATCGCCAGCCTGGAGCATCAATGGGCGCAGGGCCGCGAACTGCTGGACGCCCGCGACGTGCTGGTGATCGACGAGGCCGGCATGATCGGTTCGCGGCAGATGGAGCGGCTTTTGTCGGCCGCCGAGAAGTCCGGAGCCAAGGTGGTGCTGGTCGGCGACCCCGAGCAGCTTCAGGCGATCGAGGCGGGCGCGGCGTTCCGGTCGATCGCCGAGCGTCATTCCCATGTCGAGATCACCCAGGTTCGCCGGCAGCATGAAGAGTGGCAGCGTGAGACCACGCGGCAGTTGGCCACGGGCCGCACGGGCGAAGCGCTGGGTGCTTACGAGGCGCGCGGCATGGTCCATGCGGCCGAGACCCGCGATCAGGCGCGCGAGGATCTGGTCGAGCGGTGGGATCGCGACCGCCTGGCGGAGCCGGGCAAGAGCCGGATCATCCTCACCCACACCAATGACGAGGTTCGCGATCTCAATCTGACGGCGCGCGACCGGCTGCGCCAGGCTGGAGCCTTGGGGCAGGACGTGACGGTCAAGGCCGAGCGCGGCGAGCGCGCCTTCGCGGCCGGCGATCGGCTGATGTTCCTGAAGAACGATCGCGGGCTAGGGGTGAAGAACGGCATGCTCGGCGAGATCGAGCAGGTCTCTCCGACCCAGATGACCGTGCGGCTCGACGCCGGACGGACGGTCGCCTTTGACCTGAAGGACTACGCCCAGGTCGATCATGGCTATGCGGCCACCATCCACAAGAGCCAGGGCGTCACCGTCGATCGGACCCATGTGCTGGCGACGCCAGGGATGGACCGCCACGGCGCCTATGTCGCCCTGTCGCGGCACCGTGACAGCGTGCAGGTCCATTACGGCCACGACGAGTTCGAGGATCTGGGCAAGCTGACCCGCGTGCTGTCGCGCGAGCGGGCCAAGGACATGGCCAGCGATTTTGCGCAGCGGCGCGACATCCGCGTGCCGGCGTCGATGCGGCCCAAGGAGCCGCCACAGCGCGAGCGCAGCATGTTCGCTGGGTTTCGGCCCGCCGCTCCTACGCCCCAGCCGGCGGCGCCGGCACGCGATCACGACCAGCTTGCTCAGCGCCAAGCGATCGAGCGCCACGCCCGCGCCGCGGCCGACGTCATGGCATGAACGACCGCGGCTTGCCGGTGCTCGCCCATCAGCGGAAGGCGCTAGAGGAGGCGCGCGAGGCTATGGGGAAGATCGGCCCGCACGCGTCCAAGGACTTGGAGCGGGCCTATGTCCGCGACCCAGCCTTGGCCGGCGAGACGGCTTCGGGTCGGACGCAGCGGGCGATCCGTGTCCTCCAGCTTGAAGCGGAGGTCCGCGCCGATCCGCGCCTGCGCGCCGATCGCTTCGTCGAGCGCTGGCAGGGCCTGGAGCGCCAGCGCTCAGCGCTGCATCGCGCGGGCGACATGACCGGCGCCGACCAGGTCAAGGACCGCATGGGCGCGATGGCCAAGAGCCTGGAGCGCGATCCGCAGGTGGAGTCGTTGCTGCGCACCCGCCGGCCCGAACTTGGGCTTCCCGCCGAGATGGGGCGCAGCGTGGGCCAGGGCCTGTCTGACTACCTCGGCATCGGTCGCGGCCGGGGGCTTGGCTTGTAGGAGGATGGAATGGATCAGGACATCGGATCAGAAGCGCCGGCCGATCCGGCGGCGGTGGCGTTCGAGGCCTTGCGGCGTGAGGTGGCGCTGTTGAATGCTGCCATCGCCGGGCTGGCCGCCGAACGGGCGCCAGCTCCGGACTACAGCGAGACGCTGGCGGAGATCAGCAGGGGCGTGAGTGTCGCGGTCGGACGCATGGGAAAGCTGGGGTCCAGCCCCGTCCTGGCCCTAAGCCCGGTCGAGATGGCGCGTCAGATCACGGCTGCTGGGTATGAGGCCCGACGGCAGGATCGCGCGCTACTGCACCAGGCGATCGATGGGCTTCAGCGCGCAGCGCTGGACCTTCGCGGTTGGATCGACACCGCGCGATTAGCCAGCGTGCAGAACTGGCGACTGTTGCAATTGGCGATGGTAGGACTCGTTGGCGGCTTGATCCTCGGAGCCAATGTACCGGCCGTCGTCACCAGGGCCGCGCCCGAACATTGGGCTTGGCCAGAGAAGAGGGCGGCCCACGTACTCCGACGGGATATGTGGTCGAGCGGCGAGCGTATGTTGTCCGTCGCCGATCCGCAGCGGTGGCAGGAGATCGAGAGCGCGCGGGAAATTGTTGCTCGCAACAGCGAGGCGTTAGCCAAATGCGCTAGGGGCGCGGAAAAGGCGAAGATGGAGACCCGTTGCCTAATCGCCTTAAAGCCGGCAAGCGCGCCAAGAACTTGATGTTCCGGCAGTTCGTGTTTGACTACCTTGGTCAGCCGCGCAGCGCGGCACCCCATGTCTAAGAAAATCCGTGAGATATGATGCAGCCTATTTTAATCGCTTTGCTGCCGCTGCTTGGCGTTGTGATTGGCGCATCCCTTCAGTTTATTTTTGGGCGCAATCTTGAAACGCGAAAGTTGCTAGTGCTCCAGCGTGCCCAGGCATACGCGGACTACTTTAAAGGATTTTCGGGACTAGCGCAGAAGCGCAACTCCGACGACCTCAGCTTGGTCGCGAATGCCAAAACCCGCATTTGCATTTATGGATCGAAGTCGGTTGTGCGCGCGCTGGCCGCTTTCGAGTCTAAGGGGGCGTCGGTGTCCACTGCAGACGGGAGCACCGCTCTTATGGCGTTGCTTCATGCAATGCGCCTGGACGTAGCTCAGGAAACGACCGGTATCCCGTTGGAGGACATGTCGCGTGTCCTGCTTGGCCGCACCGCGACATAAGCTGGCTCAAATACCCGGTCGCTTCGAGTTGAATTCGGCCGCCATGCAGACCGGAACCTTGAAGGAAATACGGTGGGTGAATTGGGCCGTGGAAGCAACCTTGCTTTCAACTTTGTCGTCCGCTTTGCCGCTCACACCAATCGACATCACCTTCAATTCTCCCCCGAACCCTTTCCCCTTGGATGACCCCTCCTCGGAAGAATCTGTGACCGCGACGGAGACATCAAATTCGATATAGGTGATTTCGGCGACCATCTTGCCATCAAGCGTGCCAGGGGAAATGGCCAGCACGCTTCGAGATTTTTCCTTGGCGTTCTTTACGCCCAGCGCAATCTCACTGAGTGTTTCTTCGATCAGTTGGCTCAATCGCATGAGAGCATCCTACTGGAATTTTCGCCGCTTAAACGCGGCGACATCGTCGCGCGATAGCTTGAACCACTCGCCGTTGGCTCGCTTTTCGGCAAAGCGCCGATGCCAGTAAGCCTCGATCCCCGGCGGGTCATCAGACGAGATGGCGTGGACCAGCGTCACCTTCTCTGGCAGCGCAATCGTGATCTCCTTTACACGCCGCTCTAGTTCATCACTTCGGCCAATCTTGTAGAAGGCCCCAGACTGCAACAAGTATACAGAACCATCCGCGCGCCCCGCTGAGACAACAGGAGGCAATCCGCCCAAAAGCTGCACGACATCCTGAAATTCGACCTTGTCGGCTGCCCAGGCTCCAAGGTGGGCACCCAGGCGACTAAACCCACTGAACCGCCGCTCGATCGTTTTGAAATTCGGGAAATTTGGATTCGAGCGCCCGTACATCCGCATTTCCGCGACCGTCGGCATGGCGCCGAAATGCCGACAGGCTTTAGCCAGCTCGGCAAGCATGACGTCGTCGGGGATGCGTCGCTCACTGGGCAAAAGATTAGGCGCAAAGCCAGCCTCAACGAGCGCATCGTTCCACCGCGCCCAATAGATGCCGCGCCAGGCGGCTTCTTTGATGCCGGTGACTTGCTGGAATTGCCGGGACCCAGGCGCAGTTCCGCCGGCCTCCTGAGCCAACCGTCGAATCTCATTCAGAATTTCGAGCTTCATCGTGCAAGTTTAAGCGTGAGCTAGAGGCATTGGGCAATGACTGCATATCGTTGAGGCTCCGGGAAGCTAGAACGATCAAAGAACTCGTTGTATTGACAATGACGCATTCCGGCAGCATTAGGGTGGCGTCGGACGCGATCTGGCACCCATGATTCGGACTCGGACGTACATGCCTCCCGCCACCAAACGCGCCAAAACCGAGACGCTCTCTCTCCGGTTAGACCCCAAAACAAAGTTTATGCTCGACTTTTTGGCGCGCGTTCAGGGGCAAAGCATTACGACTGTCGTTGAACGCGCGGTCAGCAAAGTTGCCGCCGATGTCGGTGTCGGTGAGTATAATAACGAGAAGAACTGGTCCTCATTTTGGGACGCAAGTGAGGGCGTGCGCACGCTTAGGCTGTTGTCCGATACGTACTATCCGACCAATTTTGAAGAAGATGAAATTTTGTCTTTCACAAAAGTTCATTGGCCATTCTTCTTTCACTCTGATCGAGCGACGACGCCTCGACAAGCATTTGTCGATCTACTTTGGTCAAAAATAGAGACATATCTCGACATCTGGCGCAACGAGCGGCAAACCAATTATTGGGCAGCAGGAGAGGCAATGCGGGCTGATCTTTCGGCCGCAAAGATCAGCCCGCCAGAATGGCCCGTCAAACAGCCAGCCGCTTCCGCTACCAGCGCCCCCCGCGAGAGCTTTTCAACTGATCTTGATGACGAAATTCCGTTTTAGCCCGGCTTCGCGCCAGATTTAGAGAAGCCAACCAATGCCTCTCCTCTATCAACCCCGCCCGGGTCAGGTCGTCATGTGCGACTTTAAAGGCTACGTCGTGCCCGAAATGGTCAAGGTTCGGCCCGTCGTGGTGGTTGCGAGAAATCGGAAGAATCGCAAACTGGTGACGGTCGTGCCGCTATCGACAACGGCACCTGACGCTCTCGAAGATCACCACCACGAGCTGAGCGCCAACCCCTTGCCGGGCAAGGGACAAATTACCTGCTGGGCAAAGTGCGACATGCTCGCGACCGTTTCCCTTGATCGCCTAGACCGGTATAAGGTTGGTCGGGGACAGTACGTAACGCCCGATCTCCCGAAGCCTGATTTTGACGCGATTTGCCGGGGTGTCGTGAACGCGCTTGGCTTAGCCGCGTTAATCGCGGGAGGGCGGGTCTAAGAAGGATGTTTGATCAGTAACTTGATATCCGCCGCTTAAGTCCGTATATATCAGGCGTTCCCCTCGGGGACTTGCGAGACTGCCCTCCGGGGCAGCCGGGCACGGCAAGGGTGATGACAAGCCAGCCGTATCCGTGAAATGGGGCCGCGAAAGCGGCCCTTTGTCTTTTTGGCTCCTACCGTCACCGGATCGCCTCGCTTTTCTCGCGGCGGCAATTTGTTTCTCCGAGGTGGCTCGCGCGCGCCATGGCGCAGCCTAGCGTAAGGGCGAATTCGGCCGAGGTTGTCAAACGGCACGCAATAGGGGCTCTGACGCAATTTTGGTGGTGGTCGGGTCCTACCCGGCACCGATGACGCGGGCCTGAAGTAGGTCGAGTTTCCCACGACCGTACATCTGGCGCTTCACGAGCTTGAGCTTGGTGATCTGCCCCTCGGTCTGACCGTTGGACCAGGGAGAGGTGATCGCCGCGCTGACAGCCGCCCTGTCCTTGACCACGCCGTTGGCGAAGGAGGTCACCAAGCCCGATCGGGCCCGCTCCAACCATGGCTCAAGATCGGCGAGGGACTTCTTGCGGATTATGGCCTGGAAGGCGGCGATGACTTCCCGCGCCTCGACCAGCAGAGGCACGCCGCCCTCGATCGCCGCAACCGTGATGGTTTCAGACTTGGAGAGGTCATCGCGACCAATGGTCATAAGGCGCGCTATGGTCCTGGCCGAGGGCGCTCGGCTCAAGGCTGAGCCATCGATCTTTTCGGCTTTCCGACGGCGCGTGGCCCACTCGGTGACAACCCGAAGACAGCCGCGGAATCCCTGGCTTTTGAGCTGTCGCCACAATGCAGTTCCGTTGCGCTGTCCGGCCGCCCACTGGGCGTCAAGCCAGGGCAGGTACAGTTCAAGCGAGCTCTCGCGGACGCGGAAGACATCCGAGCGTTGCCCGCGCAGCACACGGCGGACCAGGCCACGGCTGTAACCGGTTCGACGAACGATCTCTTTGATCGTGGCGCCGGCCTTGGAATGACCGAGGATGGCGGCGTTGGTGTCTTCCCGGCGGAGATAACCCTCATATTGGATCCGCTCGGCGGCAGTGAGGAGGTCGGGATTGATCGTTGCGGCGCCGATCACGGTTCGGATCTGGCGCATGGACTTGCGCACGGCGTCGAGGAATGCGCGGCTGGCGTTCTCCATCAAGTGCCACCGATCGGCGACTTGGGTCGCCTCGGGCAGGGCCTTGGCCACCGCACGAGCGTAGCCGCCGCCACGATCGCGGGCGACAATGCTGATCTGATCTCGTTCCACAGCCCGGACAGGCGCCCGTCTTGCTCGCAGGGCGCACGGTGATCAGAGTTCCTTCGCTATCACTGACCGCTGCATCGACGACGAAGCCGCGCGGAACGAGGGTGGAAGGTCGCAAGGTCTGGACCATGGCGTTGATTCCTTTTGTGAAACCAACGTCAGCCGGCGCTGAAACTTCATCAAAAATGAGTCAGAGCCCTTCTTCCACGCCGCTGCACAGATAGGGCGCTGGCCGGTGCTGCTGCCCGACTATTGTAAAAGGGACTTATCCCAGCCCGCACCACTTCAACGCAGACGGTGTCATTGAAGCGCGAGAAAAGTGAGGGGAAATCCGTGGGGGCGCCTACGGGCCCGTCGTAGATTCTTGAACGAAAACAGCTATTTAACTGAGGTCCTTGGTGGAGCCGAGGGGAATCGAACCCCTGACCTCCTCATTGCGAACGAGGCGCTCTACCATCTGAGCTACGGCCCCAAGGAAGCGCGGGAATAAGGCGGGGACGGGCTCGCGTCAAGCCGGGCT
>Ga0209066_10003107_pt1 | contig 19345 bp, 18 predicted proteins | sample All_14_2_FD_187198 | JGI IMG/M metagenome (GOLD analysis project Ga0209066, IMG submission 187198) | Freshwater microbial communities in response to fracking from Pennsylvania, USA - Allegheny Zone_MetaG_DW_15 (SPAdes) (version 2) ... | reverse complement strand
CAGGCGGCAACAACCTGGCTACCGCTCTGTCTTTGAATGCTTGTCCGTATCGAGCCACTGAAATCCTTCATCGCCGCCCGCTCATTGTTGAGTTCTATTGGGGCGACAACTATTCTGACGCGGCGGGGAACTGCTGGCACAGCACACCGAGCTGATCGCCCGCATCAAGCTGTGCCATGGCTCCGACCGCGCCACCTTCGATCAAAGCGTTCTGGCTCTGATCGAGCGTTTCGCCCGCCTCGTCCACCTGCTCCCCGCAACCCCTGACAACTACTTCTGCGAACCAGGCGGCTTGCTGCGCCTGGGCATGGAGGTCGCTTTCTTCAGCCTGCAGGGCACAGATGCCCACATCTTCTCCGGGCGCTCCACCATTTCGGCTCGCCGCCACCTGGAGCCCCGTTGGGGTCTGGCCACCTTCATCGCGGGGCTGTGCTGCGAGGCCCATCGGGTGCTCACCCACGTCATCGTGACCGATGGCACCGGCGCGGTGTGGCCCGGCTACCTGCAACCCCTGTCCGACTGGCTGGCCGCCCAACATGCGGACCGCTACTTCCTGCGCTGGCGCCCCAATGCCATTGAGACGCGAGGCGTGGGCTTGTTCGCGCTGGCCCATGTGGTGCCATCCGCCGTCATGCAGTACTTAGCCGAGGACAACTCGGTCATCGTGCCGCACCTGATGGCCAGCGTGAGCGGCATCTCGGTCTACCGCGAACGCAACGTGCTGGACGAACTGGTTCGCCGATCCTTGGCGCTGGTGATCGACCGCAACCTAGTCGCCAATGCCGATCGCCATGGCTCAACCCAATATGGATCACACCTTGAGCGCTACCTGGTGAACGCACTGAGGCACCTCGCCAGCGCCAACTCGGCATGGCAGGTCAACCGCGAAAAATCCCGCGTGTGGTGGGCTGTGGATGGCTTGTTCCTGGTCTGGCCTCATGCCGCCGAAGACATTCAAAAGCTGCTGGATGCTGAGCAACTGCAGGGTATTCCCAAAGCACCGGCCACGATCATGGAAGTGCTCCTGTCTGCGGGTGTGTTTGAGCCCACCGCATCGGGCCAGCCGACTTGGACAATCCAACCTCCAGGCTCGAAGATCAAGATGGAGGCCGTCAAGCTGGCATCAACCGCCATCCTCTTTGCAGGCATGGACCCGCAACCTGCCCCTCTCACAGAAAAATTGACGCGCATGACGAGCGTGGCCGCCCCTGTGGCGCCCGCAAAGGCACCCATCACGCAAGAGCAGCCCACCACCACGGAGCCAGACGCTCAGATACCACTCATTCCCAGCGAAGACACACCGTCTGACGAACAAGGCCCAGCAACCCAAGCACCGACACCAGCCGCTGCCATATTGATGGACGAACCCGACCCCACACCCCCATCGTCATTCACCCTGCAAGCCCCCATGCGGCTCAACCCCATCGTGCGCGATGTACTCGTGGAGGTGATCCACACCTTGAACACCGGCGCTGGCCCGGCAAAGTGCTGCACCGTGGCCCATGGCTTGTTTGTGCCCGTGAGCGAGTTCGAGCGCCGAGGGCTTCAGCCATCACTGGTCTTGCGAGCACTGACGGAGGTGCGCATGCTGGCCCGCATCAGCGCCAAGGCCCCGCCCACGTCATCGAGAGATTTCAACGGCGTACCCACCGTCGGTTTGACAATCAACCCGCGCTTCGTTGGCGGGCTGGAACTGGCAGGCTTTGCGTTGCCCGCCGACCGGGGGCCATGACATGTTCATCCGCCGCTACGAGATGCCATGGCGACATGCCTACGAGGCCTACGCTGGCCTGGTCTGGGGACTGGCGTTGGTCTTCTTCATGGTGGTGGGCGTCATCGGCCAGGTGCCGCGCGCCCTCGCCCTGCCCTTGTCGCTCACCTGTTTTGCCATGGCCGTCCTGCGGGTGTCGCAGGCGCTGCGCATCCTGATCCTGCGCGCCTCCCTCGCCGGGCATGGCATCCAGGTGATGGGCACCCAGGTGCAGGCGCAGTGGTGCACCAATCCGAACGCCGTGTTCCTCGGCTTTGGCTTTGAATGGCGGCCGGTGCATTCGCAGCGCCTGTACGAACTGGCCAAGGTCGACTACCGCGATTTCGCGGTCTCCCCACGCCTCCTGAATCTGCTGGGGTATGACAGCCTACCGCAGCCTGATGCCGAAATCGGGCTGGCCTACATCCATGGCGTGGAACCCCGGGAGGTGCCCCTGCACCGCCCTTTGCAGAACTTCGAGGGCGGCACTCTGCTGGTGGGCACCACCCAATCTGGCAAAGGTGTGGCGCTGGCCAACCTCATCACCCAGGCGGTGCGCCGCAACGATGTCGTCATCGTCATCGACCCCAAGAACAGCCGCCGCCTCAAGCGGGTGGTCGAGCGAGCATGCCAGGACTGGCGCGAGCCGGACACCTTCATGGCGTTTCACCCGGCGTTCCCTGAGGTGGGGGTGCGGCTGGATTTCACCTTCAACTGGCAAAAGCCGACCGAAATCGCATCGCGCATCCAATCCATCATGCCGCCCGACACGGCGGGTGCCTTCTCGGCCTTTGGCTGGGATGCCGTGAACGTGGTGGTGCAAGGCCTGGTCGAGTTGGAAGAGCGCCCGAACCTGGCCAAGCTGACGCGCTACATCGAAGGGGGCATTGAGCCGGTGCTGGAAGGCTCTTTGCGGCGCTTCTATGCCGAAACGGTGGGGCCCACCTGGCGTGAGCAGCCCGAGATGAAAAAGCTCATCCAGGAGGCCCAGCGCGGGAACATGAAGAGGCCCTCAGAAGCCGCCAGCCATGAGCTGATGGCATTCGTCGCCTACTACGAGCACCATGTGGCCCAGCCACAGCGCAGCAAGGTGGTCGATGCGCAGGTGCGCACGTTCAGGCACAACCGCGAGCACTACCAGAAGATCACCGCGAACCTGCTGCCAGTGCTGTCCATGCTGACATCGGGTGACCTGGGGCGCACCTTGTCGCCAGACCCGTTTGATGCGGATGACACCCGCCCGATCATGAACTTCGAGAAGATCGAGCGGGGTGGGCATGTGCTGTACATGTGCCTGGACTCGCTGCCCGATCCTTCGGTGGCCTCGGCCATCGGCGCGCTGGCGCTGGCCGACCTGGCCGCGCGGGCGGGCATGCGCTACAACCTGGGCGGCTACCGGCGCATCGCTTTGTTTGTCGATGAGGTGGCCAACGTCATCAACCAGCCACTGATCGAAATCCTCAACAAGGGGGCTGAGGGCGGCATCTACACCACCTGCGCGATGCAAACATTGGCCGACTTGGCCAAGCGCCTGGGCAGTGAGGCGGCGGCACGCATGGCCTTGGGCAACTTGAACAACCTGATTGCCATGCGCTCAAAGGACAGGCCGACACAGGACTTCATCGTCGAGACCTTTGGCAAGACGGCCATCCATTCCATGCGAGTTGGCCTGGGACATGGTGCTGACACCCACGTCGGTGACTTCTCCAGCAGCTACTCGACCCAACTGTCCGAGAGCTTCGAAGAGATGGTGCCCGCCGATGTGCTGGGCAAGCTGCCGAACCTGCAGTACTTTGCGTCGGTGTCGGGTGGCCGGATCATCAAGGGGCGCTTTCCGATTCTGGATCCGGATGCACCCGGCGCCAAGCATCGCAGTGGGGGCGCGCCATGATCAGGGCGATTGCCGTGGTGTCGCTGCTCGCCCTGTTGGTGCTAGTGCTCTATGTGCCCTCAGCGAACCCGCCCGAGCGCTTCGTTGCGCAGCTTCGCGCGGAGTACGGCATGACTGCGGGGTTCTGGGGTGAGGACGCCGCCACACGGATGCTGTCCCGCGCCATGGGCTTGCAGGATTCGGCGCGGCGATCAACGCCGATCCCCTCGTCAAAAGACAGCGCGCCAGTGGACAACATGAACGCCGCCGTCGGGCGCGAGATGGCCTCGGTCAACCAGCGCTTGTTCAACAACCCCTACTTTCGGTCGATCGATGCCTTGCTGCTGCTCGCCAGCTTCCGGCTGGCCTTGCTGCTGGAGTGGTTGCCCTGGCTGCTGATCTTTGCAGCGGCCGCCATGGTTGATGGCTACTTTGTCCGACTGATCAAGGCCAAAGAGTTCTTGCACCACAACCCCGAGGTGTTCGCCCTGTATGTTTGCTTGGCCATCCTGGCCAGTTGCGCGACGGTGCTGGCCTTTGTGTTGCCTATCACCTTGCATCCGATGATCGTGCCATGCGTGCCCTTGGTGATCGGGGCACTCATAGGGCTGGCGATCAAGGATTTTCATCGGAGGGCTTGAGCATTGGCCTCAGCCCCGCTCGGTAGACAGTTCAGAACCTGTCAAGAGCACAGAATCCGCCGCACAGCGGCCATGAGTAGCCCTTGTGTCCACCAACTGGAGCCGCAGTTCAAGGCTGCTCTGAGTCATTCACGTGCCGCCGTTTGGACGTAAGCAACCACGGAAACCGGTCATTGAGCTCAGCTGACCCTAGCCGGCAGCTTCACACCCGGAACCGGTCGCTCGCCGCCGGGCAAGCATCGTGTCGGCCGAGCGGCTCTCTGGTGCAGTCCAATCAAGTACGGACCACCCTTGCGCTCTCAGCTTCGCCTGGGCGGCAAGTGACGCACGATCCGTGTGCATTGCTAAGGCCAACAGTCGCCGCGGTCTTGTCGACGCGACAAAGACATTCATCACCTGACTCTTGAGCGCGTCGTTCGCTATAGCGGCGACGCTCTGGTCCCCGCATAAGAATGGCAACACGGACTGTAAGTCGTAGACCCTGTCTAAGCAGCTCTCGAGGACAAGGGTCGCCAGATGAGTCTCCCCTTTCACCCCCGCGATCGTGGCGACGTGAACTGGTACTTCGACGCCAGCAGCCTGCACAGTGAGGAGATTAGGCTGAGTTTTCGTCGCTTGTGCTGAAGCCCCTCTATCCAATAGCCAGGCGTCTGGGATAGCCGTTGAATGCGCTCTAGGATCCACCAGATCGGCAAGCTCGCATAAGAGCCTCGATACCGCACCGCGCGCATTGGCCTCGGTCGACACGTCGTACTCGCCAAGGATGCAGTCCAGCACGGTGAGTCTGACGCGAGGCAACTGGCTCTGGGTCAGCAGCTGTACGAGGTCCCGCCAAGAACGCGCATCCTTGTAGCCGTCCTTCCCGTACGTGCCCAACAGCAGCAAGATGGCTTGTCGCGAGGCACCTGATCGGCGCTCAGCGCTTCCAATATCTTCAGCAGCTGCGCGGAGAAGTTCACGCACAGAGGTCCGACCGCCCACCGTCTTGCCCGCCGTGTCGTCGTAATCGGGGAAGTAGTCCCGCACGTGTCTGCCGACTGGTTGCTTCGCATTGCCGACCCGCTTGATGGCGCAAACGGCTTTCACTGGATAGCGATCTAGCTGTTCAACCGTCACGAGCGGAGCGAGCCACCGACCAAATCTCGCAATCACCTGCTCGACGGTTTGATCTGAATAGAGCAGCAGAGCCGGAGGAGCGATTGCTGGGTCGCCACGGCCTTCGATGGGATCACCGACCGCCTTGACCGAGTTCGCCACCGCTGCGATCTCGTCTCCGAAACGCAAGCTGGTCTTCACCTCGTGACATCCAGCGATCGGGAACGCCTGAGCCGCCGTACGAGGCCCCCTTCCTAGGATTGACTGGTTCACATCGCCAAAACGCTGGACTGATGAGACCGTCCGGAAGACCTTTGTCAGAATCTCAAGTTGAGGATCGCTGGTGTCTTGCATCTCGTCGATGAACACGTTGGGAAATCTGTGTTCTAGCGAGTCAGCCAGCTCTGGCACGCCATCCAGTGCAGCTGCCGCAAACGCGAACATGTCTTCGTGCCTGACCCTGCCTTCCTTTAGCAGTAATTCCTTCACGGCACGCACTCGCGTGATGACCGCACCAGTCGCAGGCAAGGGCATTTGCCCGGTCGTCACGACGTCCAGCGCGGCACCTCGATACCGAACACCACGGATCGTGCTTTCACGCTTGTATGGATTCACCGCAACCCACGTCTTTACGCTGTAGTCTGCATGGACCAGCCTGAAGAAGCGTTCCTCAAACGCGTCGTCATCGATCTCACGAAGCTCAATACCCTGGGAACGTAGCCATGGCAGCGCGAGAAATCGATTCACAAAGGCTTGAATCGTCCCGATGAAGTGCGGGTAGCTGAGGAGCTTCTCCCCGTGTGGCGCGCTCCTCAAGCAGCTCTCGATCTCTTCGCGAGCAACGTTGGTGTGAGTCAGGATGCAAATACCTCGCCGCTCATGCGGCCAGCGGGCTGCCATCAAAGCCAGCTTGGCTCCTAACAAGGTGGTCTTTCCGCTGCCTGGTGCGGCTTGGAAGTCACCGCTGGTGGCGTGGAGCAGCGCCTTGGTCTGCTCGTCGCGATCAAACTTAAGCTGAGGGAAGAAGGTGGGCAGATGCGCGAGATCGTCTACCTGAAGCTGGAATGGCGCGTTCACGGGGAAACCTTCGGCACCAGATGATCAAGAGCGCGCTGTAGGTACGGCGGCAGCAGCGCGTAGAAGGCGTCGCCGGCGCCATAACGGCTGGTGCTCACAAGGGCCGCAAGGTACTGGGCCGCGATCGCCTTCGAGACGCTCTTCTGATGCAATGCTCGGTACGCGTGAGCAGCGATGGTTTCGGCTGGAAAATTGTCGGCCAGCTCGTCGTACTCTTCCTCTGCGTCTTTGAGGGCCGCGTCGTACTCTGCCTTCGTAAGGAAGCCTTTGGAGCCTTCTGCCTTGGCGAGTTGCAGCGCGCAATAGCTTGCCTTGCCCAGCCCCGACGAGAGTAGGTCGTATTCGAGCGTCCAATGGTCCGAGATAAACACCTCGGTGCTGCCGCCTTTCGCTCGATCGATCTTTCGCTGCAGCAGATCAGCTCGCTCTAAGGCCGTGAAGTCTTCGGCCTTGCGCTTGGGATGCTCGCCACCATCCTTTGGATTGATGCCCGCGCGTAGTTTGTCTTGGCGGCCTTGCACATAGTCGATGTCATTCGGTACGACATCGAGATCGCCAATGCAGGCCACCTTAACGGGCAACAGGGAGCCATCTGATTGCTGCAGGATGCGGGCGTATCTGAACAGGCCCACACTACCCACGTTGACCATCGAGATTCCGTTGGCGTCAAAAGACCGTCCTGAGCACTCCGCCAGTGCTGGCAGCAAGATGGCCTCAGCAGGGCCTTCGACGATCGCGACCCCGCGCGCAAAGAATAGATTCGCCTTGGATGAATCTAGGAACCGCTTCAGGAACTCATAGTCCGACGCCTCCAGCTTGGTCTCGTTAGGGGCCAGACGATAGGCCTTGCCGGACGCGACCATGATGAGGTTTCCGACGTCCGCACTGCAGGCGATGTTCGGGCTATGCGTAGTGACGATCACCTGAATCTTCTTGTCTTTGGCCTTCTCTGCCAGCATCCTCAGCACGCGCGCCTGCAGTTGAGGATGGAGGTGAGCCTCGGGTTCTTCGATGAGCAGCAGCGCAAGCTCATCTCCCCCGCCGTCGCTCAACAGCAGCAGCTCAGCGGCCATGAAGAGCACATTGTTGTACCCAAGACCGCGCTCGCAAGACATGTCTTGAGCGACCGCGCCTGGTGGGCGCAGAACCAGTTCGAGCCGTTCCAGAACCTGCGCCAGTGACAGCTCTGTCGCCACCCGAATGTCAGAGTCGATTGGGGTTCTTTCGAAGCTCAGCTTCTTCAGATACTGCTCGTTCAGTCGATCACGCACGTCGGTGACCGCGATGTTTGTCCCGATGCGGTGTTGGGCCTGTGCCATTACCTCGACTAGCGTTGTTGGCGTCTTGTCTGGGTCCTTCTTGTCGAAGCTGTTGCCAGCCTGGCCCTTCATGTCTTTGTGCGCTCTCAGTACTTGGGACAACCGTGAGCCCTTCTTCGGCCGAAGCTCCGCGACCGCGTCGCGCAGCGGTTTCAGGTACGTCGCACGGAGCAGATCGCGCGCAGCAGCGCTCATCTCGGGGCCGTGTCCGCCCTTGCCGGCGTTTACCGTCACCATCGGCCCAGTCTGACGACTACTCGTTGCGGCCCCAGGAAGCCTGCGCCTGGCCCGTAGGTGGATCACCAAATATGGTGCCTGCCCTTTCTCAAGGGTCAACCAATCGACGAGCGCCGCTTGCTGCTGCTTGTTCAAGCCTCGCAGTTCGACTTCAAGTTCAAGCTCCGTAGCTTGGTTGCCACCGTCAATGTGGAAGTCATCGTCCTCGATACGCAGGAAGTCGTTGCTCGTGGTGAGCAAGACATAGCGCATCACATCCACGATGCTGGTCTTGCCCGCGTCGTTCTCTCCCACTAGAACGTTGAGGCCTTCGTGGAGCATCAGGGCCAGATGGCTGGATGAACTCCTATCGCCGAACACCCGAAAGTTGACGGCAGAAACTCGATGAACGTACATGTTCTTTTGCTCTCCCATGACCGCGTGAGACCGCGCTTGCCGGAGCTTTTGGCTCTCGGTCCGCTTCTATTCTCGCTCGGAAAGCTGCCTCAGTGACGCGCTGGCATTTGTGTCGTTAGGATTGGTCAAATCAAGCCAGCCACGACTGGGCTGCTTGTGATTAAACTCTGCCGCCACGTCTATACGGAAGCTGGGCCAGGTGCTCCAGCATTGCTCTGCGCCATGTTTGGTTGGATCAACAAACAGGGGCTGCTTCAACCCTGACAGCAGTCATCGCTGCCGGTGGGACGCCGAGCAAGCCGATGGCTGCTTAGTGTCACTGATCGTGAACCTAGCGACCTGCCACGAAAGGCAGTAACCGCTGCACAGCCGTCTTGGGTCTCCGTTGGCGAAACTGCGGCACTGGGTCGAGTGCGGACAAGGTGAAACACGCTCTGACGCCAAAGCCATACGGTCATCGCGCACCCAAATGAACCTCAATCTGATTTGACCTGAAAGTCGTGCGGCGAGTGACCGACGCCGAAGACATCGTGCGTATCCCTGCACCCCGAGCCAAGCTCGAAAGCCCCACGACAAAGCCCGCATTCGCCCGAGACCCAAAGGCTTGCGGTGCCTAACCTTCAGTCATGCGCTCACCAAAGTTGATGCCGCATCCGACCTGAGGGATTCGTCATGTTCACTTTCCCACCGATCGATTCAGCAGCAAAGACCCTGGCCGAGTCGTACGCCCAAGGCCCGCCCCAAAAGGGCCTAGTTCGGCATCAGCCGATCTCACCCAACTCGCACTGCCTTGCTTGATGCAAAGCGTCACACCGGGCATCCATTGGGAGTTCGCCATGCAACAGCTTTGTTTGCTGGGGTCGGTCTTGCTGCTGAGTCTGCCAGCCCATGCCATGGCCTGTTGGGATGAGGCGGCGCAGCGCTATGGCATCTCGCCACAGCTTTTGTATGCCATTGCCCGAGTCGAATCAGGACTCAACCCACAGGCCATCAACCTCACGCATCAACAGCGCACAGGCAGCTATGACATCGGCCTGATGCAGATCAACAGCTCGAACCTGCCAGCGCTGGCGCGGCACGGCATCACCGAGAAGGATCTGTACAACCCCTGCACCAGCATCCATGTGGGCGCCTGGCTGCTGGCACAGACCTTCGCCAAGCATGGCCTGAGTTGGGATGGCGTGGGTGCCTACAACGCGGCCTGCACGCAACTCAAAGGACAAGACTGCCAACGGGCTCGCAGCCGTTATGCCTGGCAGGTCTACCGGCGGCTGCCCACGTTCAAAGATTACAGGCAGGCGGAGGCCACAGGGGCTTCCCGTTTCATTCTCTCAGCACGGGTGTCGCCATGAACCAAGCACATCAGATGGCCATGGCGTGCGCGTCGGCGCTCACGATCCTCTTCAGCTTCTCGTCCTGCAGCCTGCCTGCGCCGCAACAGGCTGACACCAGAGCCAAGTCAGGATCAATGGCCACGCCACCGGTCTCGCACATCGCGCAGCTCGACCATGGCCCAAGCGCCCACTTCGCGCAATGCATTGAGCCTGCCTGCCCGGTGAAGACGCTCAAGACCCTGGCCGTGGCAGCCAGCGATGACATGCCCGCCTTGCCTTCATCGCCGCGCCAGGCAGCGTCATCGGCACCACCTCAAGCACCTCAAAAGGCTGCGCTTGAAGCACCACGCAAACCACAGGTCATCGTGTTTCAGTTCGCCACCGACAGCGCGGTGCTGACGCCCACACACAAGGCCCTGCTGTCCAGCCATGCCCATGCCCTGGGCCGCGCCGAACGCATCCTGATTCTGGGCAGGACCGACGACGTGGGCGCGGCCCACCCAAATCAGGCCATTGCGCTGGCCCGCGCGGCTGCCGTTCGTGATCACCTCAAACGGCTTGTTCCTGTGCTTCCCACCGACACACGGATCGACGCGAGAGGCCTGTGCTGTTACGCGGCATCCAACGACACCGAAGAAGGCCGCGCGCAAAACCGCCGTGTCGAGCTGGTGTTCACCATGCCCGCCGAGCTCAAGCCATGACCAGCAGCAACTCACATTGCGCCCCATGGTGTCCAACAGATCTTGTCCAGATCGATGCTCTGAAGCGTGCCCTCGCGCGCCCAGGCCCGTGTCCCCGCCTGCGTCAGGCCTTGACGTGCTCACCGCCCCAGGAGATTGCCATGCGCACAGCCATCATTCACCCCTTCACGCTGGCCCGCCAGCCCGCCCCCATTCAGGAGGCCCAACCCAAAGCCAGCCGAACACCACGGAAGGCCGCGTGGCGGATCACCTCGGCACTGGCCGCGCTCACCCTGGGTTTGGGCCTGGCCATGCCCGGCTTTGCCCTGGACCTGGTGGCCTTCACCGGCATCACAGGGCCGATGACGTCGGCGCTCGCCCAGATCTCTGCACTGGGCCCCAGCGTCAAGGCCCTGGTCGGCTTCGTGGGCTTTGTGGTCGCCCTGATCTCGCTGTCGGCCTTGCGCAACTTTGGCCCCGTCCTGTTCTACGTGGGGCTGGCGATCTTTGGCGCCGTCGGGCTGGTGATCGCAGGCGCCATCATGGGCGCGGTCGTCTGACGGCAGTTCAAGCCAGCAGGAGCCTGACATGCAAGCAGACACCTACATCCCGCGCCGCCTGGATGACCCCTGGAAGATTGGCTTCTGGGACATTGATGTCGCCGCACCCGTGATCTTTTGCTTCTTCATCGGCTACCTGTCTGGCACCAAATTGTCGTTTGCGGCCTGCGCGGCGGTGGGGATCTTTCTGTCCCGCTGGATTGCGCGCATCAAGGCGGACAAGCACCAGGCCTTTGCGGTGCATTGGCTGTACTGGCACCTGCCGCCCAGCCCCATGACCACGCTGCGAGCCACCCCGCCCTCCCACATCCGCCGCATGGTCGGCTGAGCCAGGAGCATTCCCATGGATTTCGAACGGCTCAACAGCGACATCAAGGAGATGCGCCGACGCAATCGCAGCCTGGGGCTGGCGGTCGGCTTGCTCGCCAGCGGTCATGTCGTGGCGCTGATCGTGATCCTCAACCTGATCGGCACGGTGCGTACGGTGGTCGTGCCGCCCTCAATCGACAAGTCGTTTTGGGTTAGCCGCGACAAGGCCAGTGGCGAGTACCTGGAGCAGATGGGCAGCTTTGTTGCCTGGCTGGTGCTCGATGTCACGCCCTCGTCCATTGACTGGAAGAAGGGCGTGCTGCTGGGCTATGTGGAGCCCGAGCAGTACGGCGCGCTCAAGACCCGCCAGGAGGTCGAGGGCGAGCGGCTCAAACGCATCAACGCAAGCACCTTGTTCATGCCCCAGCAGTTGGTGGCCAGCGAGGACAAGCAAAGCGTGGTGGTGCGGGGGCGGCTGCGCACGCTGGTCAATGGTTTTGAGACGGGCAATGACCTCAAGGCCTACCTGATCGAGTTCAGCTTCAACGGCGCGCGCGTGCACCTCAAGACCTTCAAGGAGGTTCCCAATGCGACCTGATCCAATGCAAGGGCGATGCGGTCAGTGGCTTGCCACAAGCGCCCTGGCTCGTGCCCTGGCGCTCACCGTGGCCATGCTCACGACCTGCCCTGCCGGTGCATTGCAGTTGCTGGACGCACGCGACGGCGTGTCGGTCGAGGCCATGGTCGCGATCAAGGAAGCAACGCGCATCCGCATCGAAGGTGCCCCCATCACCGATGTGTTCGGCAACATCTATTCGAGCACCTGCACCACGGCCGCTGCGCCAGCGCCGCTGGCGACAGGCACGCCTTTGGCTGCACCTGCCAGCCCGGTCATCAATCCCGCAGGCGAGTTCATCGTCGAATGTGATCGGGACAAGGGCGAGGTGTACATCCGCCCCGTGGGCCGCACCACCAAGCCGGTCAACCTGTTCATCTCCAGCGCGCAAGCCACGTACACCTTGCTGCTGCACCGTTCGGACACGCCTGCCGACACCATCGTGATTCGAGACACCAGCGCCAAGCCGTTCAAACCTGAGGCGCCGACGCAAGGCCCGGCGGGCACCTCGGCCAACCATGTGCGTGCGATGAAGGCCCTGCTGGTAGCGATGGCCTCGGACCGGGTGCCCGCTGATGTGCGTATTGAAGAGGTCAACCGCCCGGTCCCCTTGTGGGTAGAGGCCGGATTTTTCCTGATGCGGCGCTATGAGGGGCGCGGCTTGCTCGGTGAGAAGTACCTGCTGCGCAACACAAGCGCGGCCTTGATGGTGCTGGCCGAGCAGGAGTTCGACCGGGATGGGGCCCAGGTCATGGGCGTGGCCATCGAGAACCACAACCTGCAACCGGGCGAGAGCACCACGGTGTTCGTGATCCGCCAGGAGAACACGCGATGAACACCCCCTTCTCCTCGGATGCGCCCGGCGCCACAGTGGGTGTAGGTTCGGGAGCGTTCAGTCGGCTCAAAGGCGCGCTGAGTGGCTCATTGAGCCGCGTGTTGCAGGGCATGTCGCCACGCCAACGCCAGTACGCCACCCTGGGCGCGATCCTGGTCGTGGGCGTCGGGTTGCTGTGGCTGATCTTTGCGCTCACCGACACACGCTCACCCACGACTGGTGCGCCAAGTAACGGCAGCGGACTACCAGCCTCCGTCACCAACATCGGTGTGATGACTCCGGGGCAGCAGGTCAACCCGGTGGACCAATGGGTGGGCACCGCAGGGCGCAAGCTGGCGCAGTACGAGAACGAGCGCGACGAGCAGTCCCGCCTCAACAAGGACCGCCAAGCCTTCGAGGCCCACACCATGCAGCGCTTTGCCGAGATCGAGCAAAAGCTCACCTCGGCCAGCCAGGCGGCCAGCATGCCTGTGGCGCCCAGCCCGATGGCGCCTCCCACCACGCCTGTGCCTCAAACACCCACCATGCCACCGGCATCAAGCCTGCCTGCGGCGCCTCCCCCACCCAAAGCGTCACCGGTGGGCACCTTGCCCCTGGGGGATCCGGGCATGGCGATGCAAGACATGGCCCCGGTGTTGACGCGCATCACCCTGGTGGACCGCAGCCAGACCCGGGCCAGCGCTGTCGCAGCCACGGACACTCCCGCGCAGATTGCCCCCATGACGACACCCGCCACCGGAGAAGCCCCCAGCATTTCCACCTTCTTGCCCGTCAGCTTCACCCGTGGCACCTTGCTAGGTGGCCTGGATGCCCCCACGGGCGGGCAGTCGCAGTCCAACCCGCACCCGGTGCTGATCCGCCTGTCGGACAACAGCGTCTTGCCCAACCGCTTTCGGGGCGAATACCGAGACTGCTTCGTGATCGCCGCAGGCTATGGCGACATCAGCTCCGAGCGCGCTTACCTGCGCACCGAAAACTTGTCCTGTGTGCGCCCGGATGGCGCCACGCTGGAGGTCAAGATCCAGGGCACGGTCTACGGCGAAGACGGCAAGGTGGGCATGCGCGGGCGGCTGGTCACCAAGCAGGGGCAAATGCTGGCCAACGCCCTGCTCGCGGGCGTGGTCAGCGGCATCGGCCAGGGCCTGGCCACCTCATCGACCACCTACAGCACCTCCGCACTGGGCACGATCGCCAGCAGTGGCGGTGGCGGCAACGGTGCAGATGCCTACCGTTCGGGCCTGGGCTCGGGTGTCGGCAAGGCCCTGGACCGGCTGGCCCAGTACTACATCAAGCTGGCAGAAAACACCTTCCCCGTCATCGAGGTCGATGCAGGTCGAGAGATCGATGTGGTGATCACCAAGGGGGTGCGCATTGACGTGCCGATGTCGGCCAATACAGGTCGCGCGCCTGGCCGCGCCATGCCGTCGGCTGGCGCCGAAGACCAAGACCGCTACTCAAAGGCCTCCAATGATGACAACTACTGATGTGCGCCTCGCTTGCCGCCCAAGCTTGCTCAGCCGGGTGTTGATCTCCGCACTGGTCACGTCCTTGGTCAGCAGCGTGGTCAGGGCCGATGCCCCCGATGAAGCTCGCCTGTTGGCCACGCTCAGGAAGGCCAACCCCAGCACGCGTTTCACCCAGGTTGTGCGCTCCCCCATTGCGGGCCTGTACGAGGTCTGGATGAACGGCAACGTGGCCTACGTCTCGGCGCAGCAGCCGCGCTACTTTGTTTTCGGGCATGTGTTCGACACGCAGACCATGACGGACCTCACAGGCCCCAAGCTGGCACTCGCCGCCAAGGGCAGTGCCCCGGCACCAACAGCGGTAGCCATCCCCACCCCCATCACCTTGGACAAGCTGCCCCTGGCAGACGCCATCAAGACTGTGCGCGGCAATGGGCAAGGGCAGGTGATCGTGTTCAGCGACCCGGGTTGCGGCTATTGCAAGCAGCTTGAGCCGGAGCTGGCTCAAATCGACAACGTCACGGTCTACACCTTCTTGCTGCCCTTCCAGGGCGAGGCCAGGCCGATTGCCATCTGGTGCGCCACGGACCGCGCCAAAGCATGGCAACGCTACATGTTGCAGGGCGATGCCGCCGCGCTCAACACCGCTGCGAGTTGCGAGCACCCCGTGGGCCGCAACCTGGCTTTGGCTCAGCGCCTGGGCGTACAAGCCACGCCCACCCTGGTTTGGGCAGACGGCAGCCGCACCGAAGGCTATGTCGACCACCTGGTCATCCAGGCCCGCTTGCAGCAGCCACCGAAGGAGGCTCGACCATGAACACACCCTTGACCGTTGGCCCCATCAGACGTTTTGTCAGCGGCATCAAGCGACTGGTCTGGCTCCCTTGCAGCCTGTGCTGCCTGCTCACCGGCTGCATGAATCTGTCGGGCCTGGGCGGCAGCGCGGACTACGCCTGCAAGGCCCCCGAAGGCGTGACTTGCGATTCGGTCTCGGGCACCTACGCCAACGCCATCCAGGACAACCTGCCCAGCCAACGCGGCAAACGGCGGAGCATGGGCAAACCGAATGAGGGCGCTGGCGAACTCAAAGACGGCCCCGCACGAAACGCTCCAACGCAAGCAGCCACGCCCACCAGCGCGCCCAACCCAGCCGCGATTGCCACCATAGCCTCGCCTCTGCGGTCCTCATCGCGAATCTTACGTTTGTGGTTCAAGCCTTGGGAAGATGCCGACCGTGATCTGTACGACCAGGGCTATGTCTACGTTCAGATCGATGCGGGACAGTGGTTGATCGACCACGCACAGCGCCAGATCCGCGATGCCTACGCGCCCATCCGGCCACCGGTCAAGCGTGTGCCATCAAGTGCCACGCAGCCCGGCACACCAGCATCGACCGCCTTGGAGCCCACCGCCACGCCACCCCGACCTTCAGCCTTTCAGCGCCTCACCCCCGACACCGGCCCGCTGCTGCCGCCTGGCGATTCGCCCCTCGACGCCAATGACTGAAAGGCCCGGCCATGACTGCTTCATCTACCTCCACTCCCATTCCCTCCAGCGCCCAGGCTGCGAGCCCTGTACGCAGGCCGCACCGCCCTGGCCTCTTTGAGGCCATGGGCCTGGGCGCGCCGCCTGACACGCCAGCTGAGCAGTTCGCCGCCTGGCTGCCCTACTCGGCCTATCTCGCCCAAGAAAAACTCTTCGTCAACCGCGATGGCCTGGGCTTCATGCTGGAAGTGATGCCGCAATCGGGCGCGGACGAGCGCATGGCCGAGGTGCTGATCTCGCTATATGCCAACTGCCCTGCGGGTGCGGGCATCCAGTTCCACCTCTTCGCCTCACCCCATGTTCGAGGCCAGTTGCGCCGCTACGCCAATCTGCGCGTCGAAGACGAAGACCAGGCCGACCAGGCCAAGCACTGGGGCCGCCCTGCGCGCAACCAGAACCTGTTCCACACCCTGGCCCGTCAGCGCGTGGGCCACCTGCTGCAAGGGGCCCAGTCCTCGCTGACAGGCGGCTTTCACTACACGATCCGGGACTTCCGCCTGATGATGAGCGTGAGCCTGCCCGGTGATGCGCAGGACCTGAACAAGCGCGATGAGGTGATGGCGCTTCGGGAGTCCATGGCCTCCACGCTGAGATCGGCCTCCCTGCCCAACCAGGTGTGCGACGCCGCCGACCTGATCAATTGGTGCGCCCTGTTCACCAACCCCGACCGCATCTCGCAGACCGACGCCCCCGACCTGCACTACGACGACGGACGCGAGCTGCGCGACCAGATCATCGACTTCGACACCATCCAGGACCCCACCCCCAGCGGCCTGCGCCTGTGGAAGGAGACCGGATCGGACGAACTGGAGGCGCGCTTTTACTCCATCAAGTCCTTCCCCGAACGCTTCGCCCTGTGGCAGATGGGCTCGCTGATCGGCGACCTGATGCAACCGGCCTTGCAGTACAGCGCGCCTTTCCTGCTGACCATGGGCGTGCATGTGCTGGACCCCAACGCCACCAAGGCCACGGTGACGGCCAACCATGTGCGCGCCACGCAGAACGCCAAGAGCAAGATGGCGGATGTGATGCCGGACGTGGGCAAGAAGCTGCAGGACTGGACGGCCGCAGCGCAAGCCATCGACACGGGCGGCAGCCTGGTCAGCCTGTACCACCAGTTGGCGATCTTCTCGCCACCCCACAAGGCGGTGGCCGCGCACGAGACGGCCAACGCGATCTGGCGCGGCCGGGGCTTTCAGCTCAACGCCGACGTGTACATGCACCGCCAGGCGCTGCTGGCCAGCCTGCCGATGACCTTGAGCGAGCGCTTTCACCGGGATCTCGCCAAGATGCGCCGCGTCTCGCGCAAGACCATGGCCAACGCCATCCACCTGGCACCCCTGATCGCCGAGTGGCGCGGCACGCGCACCCCCGCCCTGGTGTTTGGTGGCAGGCGTGGGCAGTTGATGACCCTGGACATCTTTGACAACGACCTGGGCAACTACAACTTCGCCATCATCGGCGCGCCGGGCTCGGGCAAGTCGGTGCTGATGAACGAGATGGCCTGGTCCTACCGCGCCATCGGCGCCAAGGTCTGGATGCTCGACCTGGGCCGCTCTTTCGAAAAACTGTGCCGCAAGGCCAAGGGCGCCTACATCGAGTTCCGCCCCGATGTGGACATCTGCCTGAATCCCTTCACCAACATCCTCGACATCCATGAAGACATCGACATGCTGGTGCCCGCCATCTCCAAGATGTGCTCCATGCAGCACACGCTGGACGAAGTCCAGTACAAGGCGATTTCTGCCATGGTGCTCAGGCTGTTTGCCGAGCATGGCAATGACCTGACCATCACGGCTTTGCGCGATGCCTTCAAGACCGGCAGCATCGAAGCGCTGGGCCTCATCAACGACCAGCGCATCAAGGACCTGGCCGTGATGCTCAACCCCTACACGCGGGGCGGCCAGTACGAGCGCTTCTTCGAGGGGCGCAGCAACGTCGATTTCAGCAACGACTTCATCGTCATCGAAAACGAGGAACTCAAGCGCCGACCTGACCTGCATGCGGTGGTCAACATCCTGCTGCTGCACCAGATCACCGGCGAGATGTACCTGACGCGCAACCGGCGCAAGGTGCTGTTCATCGACGAGCTCAAGCAGCAGCTGGGCGATATCGGCGCCGATGACCCCGTCAAGGCCGCCGTGATCGAAGAGGCCGCACGGCGCGCCCGCAAATACGGCGGCGCCTTGGGCACGGCCACGCAAAGCGCCGATGACTACTACGGCTCGGCCCAGATGGAGGCGGCCTTCAACTGCTCGGACTGGGTGTTCCTGCTGCGACAGAAACCCGAGTCCATCGAGATGCTGGACCGCAAAGGGCGCCTGACCATGGACGAGCCCAAGAAACGCCTGCTGAACTCGCTGCGGACCGAGGCGGGCGTGTACTCCGAGCTGTACATCTCGTCCCCCGTGGGCGAGGGCGTGGCGCGCAACATCCTCGATCCGGCCACGCACCTGCTGTTTTCCAACAAGCTGGAAGACAACGCGCCCATTGACGAATTGCGTGCGCAGGGCCTGAGCATCGATGCGGCCATCACCGAACTGCTGCGGCGCCGGGGGCACACCATATGAAAGCACCCGGCCTCATCGCCGCCATGGCCCAGTTGCTGCTCACCCTGTTCGTGGTGGCCGCTGCCCTGCTGCTCTACGACCGGCAAGTGCTTCGCCCCGCCCTGCGCATCGGCACGGTCGATGTGGCCGAGGTGTATAGGCAAAAGGAGGCCGAATTCACGCAACTGCTCACCAAGGCAGGATCGGATGAGGACCGGCAGCACGCCATGCTCATGGCCCGGGCCTTTGCCCAACGCCTGCCCACCGCGCTGGAAGAGTTGCCCCGCGATTGCGGCTGCCTGGTCGTGCTCAAAGGCGCCGTGGCAGGCGTCACGCCGCACACCGTGGACTTGACCGCGCAACTGCGCCAGAAAGTAGGTTCGCCATGACGCTCAGGATCGTTCGCCCGCCTCCGCCCGAGCCCCGCCTGTGGCAGGTGCTGTGGTCTCGGTCTGCCCAACGTTTGCTGGCAAGGTACGTGGCTGACCAGGTGGCCCAGAACCTCACCCACCTGCGCCGCCGCTGGTACCTCTACGCCCCGGTGTTGGCCATCTGGGCCCTGGCCTACACCCGGCTGTTCATCGACCCCACGCCGCGCTTGCCCCTGGTCTTCAACTGGACACCCAGCCTGCCTTACCGGGTCGCCTGGTTGCGCCCGGCACCACCCACCTTGCACCGAGGTGATTTCATCGTCTTTGCCTTCGCGGGCGAGGCGCAGACGCACTACCCCGGTCTGCGCGGGCAACCCTTCTTCAAGATCGTGCGAGGCCTGCCGGGCGACACCGTCACGGTCACAGACCGCGTGGTGGCCATCAATGGCACTGCTGTGGGGCGTGCCAAGACCCAGACCTGCGACCACCGGCCATTGGATCCCATCCAACCCACCGTCATCCCGCCACGCAGTTACTACGTGCAGGGCAGCAGCCCCGACAGCTTCGACTCCCGCTACCGCAGCAGCGGCCTGGTTCGCGCCGAGCAAGTCATCGGCCTGGTTCAGCCCTTGTTCTGAAAGCAGCCCCATGCGCCACGCCAACATCCTCGCCTCCTGGACTGCCCTGATGGTCAGCGC